>ERZ1026946.62-NODE-62-length-54208-cov-34.594648_pt1 | contig 54208 bp, 42 predicted proteins | sample MGYA00519460_ERZ1026946 | MGnify/ENA primary metagenome ERZ1026946 (study PRJEB26926, sample SAMN06164620) | human gut metagenome | biome: ENVO:00009003; feature: ENVO:2100002; material: ENVO:00002003 | host: Homo sapiens | place: USA | collected 2012 ...
GAGCCTGCGGCTTGTGCGGCGGTCTTTGGATTATTTGCGCTGGCATTTTCAGCTTCCCGCAGAAGAAAGTAGATTGGGATAATTTTCAAATGATTTGAGGGCTTCCCGCGCAGGGAAGCCCTTTTTTGTACGCCGCATATCGCCACATGGCGGGAGCGCGGGACAATTTTCCATCCTCGCACTAAAATTTTTCTTCGGCGGCCCTTCTCTAATGAGGACGCCGCCTCTGGAGCCCAGCCTTGACAAACCTCCTGCCCCATTCCGAAAGCGGGATTTTTTTATGCGGCAAAAAAACTCCCGAACTATGAAAAAAACCGCCCGCAATCCCCATCCAAAAAATCGAATCGTTTTATAAATTTTGGTTCATTAAAAAGAATCAAGCTTCGCGCAAACGGTGGGCATGGCCGCGCAGGCATCCCCCCGGCGCGTCCGAAGCGGGGGCTTTACATGTAGTTTTCAAAATGGTTTATCGCGACAAAATTTCCGTTCCCGTCGTGATTTACTTCAACCGCGTCAAAGCGGAAGCTGCGGCCGGAAGCGCCGTTTTCACGCAGAAACGCCCTGGCGCACGCCTTCAGGCAGGCGGACTTCCGTGCGGAGGCCGCCGCGTAAAACCCCGGAACTGCGGCATAAGCCGGACGGCACTTCACCTCGACAAACACGATGCAGCCGGACTTTTTGTCGTAGGCTATGATGTCGGTTTCGTACCTGCCGCTTCGGTAGTTGCGCGCGACAATCCTCAGGCCCGCCTCGCGCTTCAGATACCTCGCCGCAGCCCGTTCGGCGCGCGCCCCGATGCCAGCGCCGATTCCGAAAAAGTCCAATGCCGCCCTCCAGAAGCCCACGCCTACGAATGTGGCACATCCCGGCGCGCCGTTCAATTTTTTTGTTGCGAAAAATCCGCCCCGGGCCTCTATTTGAAAAATCGCCCCGGCGACTGAAAAATGAACAAGCCCTCCGTCAGATCCTGGATTGAAATCGACCTGGACGCGCTCGAAGAGAACGTCCGCAAAATAAAGTCGGCCCTCCCGCCGGGCACGGCATACATCGCGGTTGTGAAGGCGGACGCGTACGGGCACTGCATGCCCCAGTCCATAGTGCGCTTCATGCGCGGCGGCGCAGACATGTTTGCCGTGGCAAACATTTACGAAGTTTCGAGAATACGCGAGCTGGTCTCGGCAAAGCCCGTGCTGATACTCGGCCCTGTGCTCGCGGCCGAGCGCAGGCTCGTTTTTGAATACGACGCAATCCCCGCGATAGCCACGCTGGAGGAGGCCATTGATTTCGACGGGCTCGCGCGCCTGCGCGGCAGGATACTTGACGTTCACGTGAAAATCGACACGGGCATGGGGCGTTTCGGCGTATGGCACGAAAATGCCGCCGAATTCCTGCGCGAGGTGTCGGCATACCGCAACCTGCGCATCGCCGGCATATTCACCCACCTCTCCTCTGCGGACAGCGACCCCGAATACACAAGGCTCCAGGGCCGGAATTTCAAGAGGGTTGTGGAAGCCTTCGGGGCGTCAAACATAATGGTTCACATGCACGCCTCGGCGGGCCTGAACTACCTCGACGGGGAAGTTCCCGTAAATGCGGTGAGAATCGGCCTTCTCCAATACGGGATAAGCCCCTTCGGGGACAGGGAGCCTCCCTTTGCGGACGTGAAGCCGGTGCTTTCATTCAAGGCGCGGATAGCTTCGGTCTCTGAAACGCCCGAGCGCAGAATAGCATGCGTCAGCGCCGGATACGCCGACGGCGTCCCCTCCGGATTCACAGAATCATCGCGGGTGCTGGTGCGCGGCAGGCGCTGCCCCGTGATAGGCGACGTCGGCCTCGACGAGACCCTGATAGACCTTGGCCCCTCCCCCGACGCCGCGCCGGGCGACGAGGTGGTGTTCATAGGCGCCCAGGGCGGCGAATTCATAGACCTGCCCTCATACAGCCGCTGGACGCGCCGCATCCCGTGGGAAACCATGGTATCGATTCCGCGCAGGGTTGAGCGGGTGCTCAAATAGACGCATATTACCGAGCTGCAAGTTTGAACTAGCCGCAAGGTCTAAGGCAAGAACGGGCTTGCCTCCCCCACTCCGCACACCTGCCAGAACACGGGGGGCGCGGGCGGGGCAGATTCATCCTCCCGCAGGCCGTCCGCAGCGGGCCGGGCGGGGTTTATGAGGTAGTTCCCAAATGCCCCTCCCTTTGCAAATGGCGGAAATCTCATAAAGCCCTGAAAACTGCAAAAGTTATGCGACAGGCTTTTGCGGCTTTTATCCGCTTGAAGGGGAATCCGCCGCTTCAAAGAAAAGCCGCTTGCAGGTAGGCGGCTGACTTCAAATATCCAAACAAATTTTTAGCGGGTTGCGCGCATATTCTCAATAAATTCCCCCGCCCCATCTTCGCCCGCCTGATATTCGCAAAGCTATAATCCGCCTCCGCGTCCAAAAGTAGCCCAATCTTTGAAGGCCCAATCATGCGCAAAGCCGGAAGAAAATGCCTGCAAGCCAATGCCGAGCACTTTTCTAAAAACTTCCGTTTTTGGCAGGCTCCCCCTAACCGGCAGCCCCCCAACCTATCCTGAAAAACCGAGCCGCAGGGGGCCTCCATATCTTTGCAGATTCCGCCGGGGTTGGGCCGGATTTGGCGCCCCTGCAAACTCTCGGGCAAAGCTTCCCTCACACGCGCCAGCAGGCCGCGCCCGGAAACCGAAAAACCGGGAGCGCACAAAAAAGCCGCCCCGGAAAAACCGGAGCGGCGAGGCGGGAAAACCCAAACTAAAATGACGGGCGGCAGGTAATCGTTTCCCCCGCGTTTACGGAGATGTCGTCGCCGAGAGACCAGGCCTCGTCGTTTATGAGAATCTTGAACTCCACCGCGCCCTTGGCGATTTTGTTTTCCCATATCCATTCGTCCGAATCGGTGCACTGCATCATGACACCCTTCTGCCAGCTTAGCCCCGCGCCGCTGCCGCGTATGAACAGGCTGTTGCCCCATCCCGCGTCGAACTTTGCGATTATCCTGGTGAGGCCGCCGCAGGGGCTTGCCGAAGCCGGAACGGTTCCGGGCATCGCTACCTTCTTTGAGGCCCTCTTTTTTGCAGGGGCCTTGGACGGAGCTTCCGGAGCCTTTTTCGCGGAGGCGGATGCCGCCTTCGGAGCCTTTTTTGCCGCGCCTGCGGCCGCAGATTTCTTTGCTGACATATTGCTTCCTTTCATTTAGTAGCCTAGTAGTTGCCTGCGCGCCGGCCTCAAAAATGGGAACAACCCGCAGACTTTAGGCAATAAGAAGCCTCTATCTTTAGATTGCAAGCTTTTTTTGGGGCGTACCCCGCCCACAAGCTAAACCCTCACAAAGCGCACCACGTCGAACATCCCGCCCTTCATGACAGTTTCGGCCTCCCTGAACTCCCGGGATATGTCCGGAAAAAACACGTCGCCCTCCGGGCGCATCCTGACCCGGCTCATGAGAATTTCGGAGCACTCCCCGAGGGCCGACCTGTAAAGCGCGGCCCCCCCGCAAATCCAAACCTGCCTGGGGTCGCCGCCTCGCGCCCTTTTGAAATCCGAAAGGCTGCGGTAAACCTCAGCGCCCTCGCACTCCCCCGCCGAGGAGGATATGACGACGTTGAGCCTGCCTGGCAGGGGCTTCGAGCCTATGCTCTCCCAAGTCCGCCTGCCCATGACCACAATCCCCCCCATAGTGGCGCGCTTGAAATGCCGGAAATCCTCCGGGATGTGCCAAGGTATTTCAAGCCCGTTTCCGATGACGCCGTTTTCCGCGACGGCTGCGATGGCCTTCCAGGCCGGCATCGTCAGACGGCTATCGGCGCCTTTATCGCCGGATGCGGGTCGTAGCCCTCGAAGCGGAAATCCTCGTAGCAAAAGTCCCGCAGGTTCTCGCGCCCGGGATTGAGGACGAGCTTCGGAAGCGGACGGGGTTCGCGCGAAAGCTGCTCGCCCACCTGTTCGAGGTGGTTTTTATATATGTGCAGGTCGCCGAAAGTGTGGACGAACTCGCCGGGCTTCAGGCCGCACACCTGCGCGACCATCATGGTTAGCATGGAATAGGATGCGATATTGAAAGGCACCCCGAGAAAGAGGTCTGCGCTCCGCTGGTAAAGCTGGCAGTTCAGAAAGCCCGACGGGCTGACGTGGAACTGGAACAGGGCGTGGCAAGGCGGAAGCGCCATTTTGTCCAGCTCCCCCGGATTCCAGGCGCTCACTATGTGCCTCCTGCCGAACGGGTCCCTTTTTATGCCGTCGACGAGCCTTTCAATCTGGTTTATCGAGCGGCCGTCCGGCGCGCGCCAGTCGGTCCACTGCGCCCCGTACACGCGGCCGAGGTCGCCGTTTTCGTCGGCCCACTCGTCCCATATTGTCACGCGGTTGTCGCGGAGGTATTTGACATTGGTATCTCCCTTTAAGAACCACAGAAGCTCGTATATTATCGAGCGCGTGTGCAGCTTCTTCGTGGTGAGAAGCGGGAATGACGAGCGCAGGTCGAAGCGCGTCTGGGCCCCGAAAACGCCGATGGTTCCGACGCCCGTCCTGTCGCTGCGCTCCTCGCCCCGTTCAAGAACGAGTTTCAGCAAATCTAAATACTCCCTCATAAAAACCTTGCCTTAAAATATTCGCAAAAAAGCTACATGCGCAAAGGGCGCATTACAAGGCCAAACGCCCCGCCCTCACGAAAAAAAAGGGGCTGCCATAGATTAGAATGCCCCGAAAAGAGAAAAATCTGGCCGAGTTTCGAGGCAGGCCGGGCGGACTTTCCCCCTCGCGCAAAATTCAATTTCAAAATCCGATTTTCGGCCCATTTTCCGTGAAAGGCCCATAAAAAAGGCGGCCGCGCCAAAAGTCCGCGCGGCCGCCGGAAAGGCGCGCCCTACCTGTTTCTGCGGCGCTTGGGCTTTGCGGCCCCCGACGACAGGTCGGGCTCGTTGCGGTACGCGAACCCCTCAAGCTTCCTGCGCTCGATTGGCCTGCCGATGAAACGCTCTATCCTCTGGAGGAACTGAAGCTCCTCGGAGGAAAACAGGGTTATCGCCATGCCCTCCCTGTTGGCGCGGCCCGTGCGGCCTATGCGGTGTACATAGTCCTCGGAATGCTCCGGGACGTTGTAGTTTACGACGCAGGCCACGTTTGATATGTCGAGGCCGCGGGAGGCGATGTCGGTTGCAACGAGTATGTTCGCGCGGCCCTCCTTGAAGTCCGAGAGGGCCTTGTCGCGCTCCTTCTGCGTCCTGTCGGAATGCAGGGTGGAAATCTTATAGCCGTGGGCGGAGAGCCATTCGCTTATGCGGTCGGCGTCCATGCGGGTGCGGGTGAAGACAATCACGCACTCGTCCTTTATGGGCTCGAGTATGGACAGTATCATGTCGTACTTTTGTATCGAGTCCACCGGGTATATGAAGTGCTCGATGGTGTCGGCGGGCGAGTGTATTATGCCTATTTCAATCCTCTCCGGGTCCTTGAGCGCCCACTTTGAAAGCTTCATGACTTCCGGGGGCATGGTGGCCGAAAAGAAGAGCGTCTGCCTGTCTGCCGGGCAGTGGCGGATGATGTTTGAAACGTCCTCGATAAAGCCCATGTCGAACATGCGGTCAACCTCGTCCAGCACCAAATACCTGATTCCCGAAAGGTCTATGGCCCTGTGGCGGATGAGATCGAGCAGGCGGCCCGGGGTCGCCACGACGACGTCCGTGCCACGCCTTATCGAGTCCACCTGGCGCTCCATCGAAACGCCTCCCTGGACGAGCGTCGCCTTTACGTCGGCGTACTTCGAAAAAGATTCGAGCGCCTCGCATATCTGCGCGGCAAGCTCCCTGGTGGGGCTTAGCATGAGAACTGCGGGCCTGTTTGAGACCTCTATCTTCTCAATTATAGGCAGGGCGAATGCGGCGGTTTTGCCGGTTCCGGTCTGGGCGGTTCCCACGATGTCGCGCCCGGCGAGCGCCACGGGGATTGCGCGGGTCTGGATTTCGGTCGGCTCCTGGTATCCCATGTCGCGTATCGCGGCGAGGGTGCGTTCGCCAAGCCCGAGGGCGGCAAACATCGGCACGTCCCCGCCGAGGGTTTCGGCTCCGGAGATTTCCGGCACGCTCTTGGGCTCGCGCACGACTTCGCCAAGCGGCTTGATTTCCGGGCGCTCTCCGCGTCCGCGGCGCCCCCCGCGCTCCCTTTCCCCGACCCTCTGGCGTTCGCCGCGCCCGCCTCCGGAGCGCGCTCCGGTTCTCGGGGCCCTGGACGGCGAATCCTCCCGGCGCCCGCGGCGGCTTTCGCTGTCGCGCCCGGACTGCTGCGCGCGGCCCTTGGAGGACCCCGGTTTTCCGCCGCGTCCCGAAGCGGCCTTTTTCGCGTCTGTCGGCCGGGACTTTTTCTGGCCGAGGCCGAGCAGGCCCCCCAGAGACATAATCTTCTTGATAATTTTCATTGAAGCCCCCCATAATCTACATAAAAGCCGTTTCTGCAAGAAAAATTGCCCCATTATTGCGCCCCAAAGCCCAAATTTGAATTGACAGAAAAGGCCCCCGACGATTTACTCCATTCAATGATTAAAGTATTTTCTATTTGCTCAGTTCTGCTGGCGGCGGCCTCGCTCGGATTCGCCCAGTCCGAAATGCCTGCGGAAATATCCCTCAAACTTGACGAGAAGGCAAAGGCCCTGTTCCCCGACGACCTTAAAAAACAGGACAAATGGATAAGGGACCAGGACGACGGGTGGATTCGCCTTTCAATCCTGGCAGTCGACGAAAACAACAAAGCCTATTTTGAAAGGGCAAAGGCGTTTGCCGACAAGAAATTCGACCTCGACTTTGCGGCCAAGGCGGAGTTTTTGCAAAAGGCGGCCGACGGCCTCACGATGATAGACGCGTACGCCTTCATGTTCAAGGATAAGGCTGCATTTGAAAGGCTCAAGACGGAGGCCCTGGCAGCGAACCCCGAAGACTACTCAAAGGCGGCAAAACATTTTGAAGCCCAATCTGCGGCCATCGTCGAAATAGAAAATATCTCCATGCCGGAGTCGATAGACCAAGAGCTCTTCGACGCGATAAAGAAGGCCGCCGCCGCAAAGTTCCCGTCAGACTTTTCAAAGCAGAAGGAATATGTGCAAAAGTACGCCGAACGCCTGAACGCCTTCGCCCAGTACGAAGCCATGCAGAGCGCCCAGGAGGAGGTGGAAGATGAGTCCGCCGCATTTATCGACAAGATTGCCGTGGCCCGCGACACCCTCGCAAGCGCGGTCGTAATGGTGAACTCCGAACGCTCCGGCATCGGTTTTTGCACCACGATAAAAGACAAGGACGTAATCATATTCCCGTCCTACTGCTACTCGCCCTACAACCTCACCATAACAAACCGCATGGACGACCGCATCGTAATAGGCGACGTTTATGCCGCGAAGAACCAGCCGATAGTAATCGCTTTCGTAAAGAGCAAGCCCGACCACATAAAGCCCGTAAAGATAGCCACCGAAGACGAGCTCAAGGCGTCCGTTGGAAAGCCCGCCTTCATCTTCTCAATCACGGCTAGGGACATCCAGTTTTCAAGGACAAAGCTGGTATCCATAGGCAAGGAAACCCTCAACATGGGCACCCGTCTGGCCTCGTCATTCGTTGAAGGCTCCACAGTATCTGACACCGAAAGGGCCGACCTCATGGGCATGCTCGTCGCAAACAGCGATTATAATGTAGTTCCCGAACTCGCGAACAAGGGAGACGTAAAATACCTCGTAAAGTCCCTAAACCGCGACAAGACCTCGCTCAAGGCCGTGCGCGTGGACAACATATCCGGATGGGAAAAGCTCGATCCTGCGAACTACTCGCAGCAGGTCGAGGAAATAAACGCATTCGCAAAGTCCAACCTGGACTTCCTCCAATTCTTTACGACAAATACCCTCTCCGAACTCGAAGCCAACGACGAGCTCAGGACGATAGCCGAAAAGTATGGGCAGGAATTCAAACAGAGGGTTGACCGTACCGCATACGAAAAGCAGCTAAAGGATATGCTTTACGAGATAGTGGCCGCAATGAAGCGCACCACCCTCAAGCGCAACCCCGACGAAGTATTCACAGCCCTCCGCGATGAATACAGGTTCAATATTCAGGTTCGCGAGAAGATGATACAGACCCTTGAAAAGGCCATGAAAACGAGGGGTTTTATGGCTTATTCCTTCAACGACATAAAGCCGAAGATGTAATTCCGGCAGTGCATGGAAAAAGGCCGCCTTCTTTGAGGCGGCTTTTTTTGTGTCCGGACTCTTTTGCCCCGCATACACAAAGGATTATTTCCGAAAATTTGCCTGGAATTTTTTAGGGGCGGGCTTTCCTGCCAAAGGCGAGGATGCGTGCATTCGGCATAAAATGCGCAAAAATTCCAATACTGTCCGCATCCTTGAAAAGATGCCGAGGCTCCTAAAGTCCCGGCCGTCCCATTTTCCGGCAAAAGCGATTCGGCAGAATAAAAAACTTGCAATAAAACCGGCGCCCCCTTAAACTTGAAACCTAGTTTAAAAACATACCGCACTATGAAAAACGCAATTATTCTCGCTTCAGCCCTTGCGCTTTTTGGCATTTTTTCCTCCCCCCTTTGCGCATGGGAGAAAAAGCAGGCCCCATTGATGACAAAATGGGCGGACGAAGTGGGCCCCGAAAACGCCCTTCCGGAATATCCCAGGCCGCAGTTGGTCCGCGAGGAATGGCTCAATTTGAACGGCCTCTGGGAGTTTGAGGGGGTCGAGGGCATAAACAGACGGATTCCCTCGTCGGAGTGGAAGGGGGTTGACGAAAAAATATTTAAAGACGTAAAAAGCGGCAAAAAACTGTCCGGCCAAATACTGGTCCCCTTCCCTGCCGAGTCGGCCCTGTCGGGTGTGATGAAACATTACGAATACCTGAAGTACCGCCGCAAATTTGAAATTCCGGAAGCCTGGAAAGGCGGGGAGGTCAACCTGAATTTCGGCGCCGTCGACTACATGTGCGACGTCTATATAAACGGCAGGCTCGCAGGCTCCCACAAGGGCGGCTACGACTCTTTCAGCCTAGCCATAGGAAAGCTCCTGAAGCCCGGCAAAAACGAGATAATCGTGTCAGTCTATGACCCGACAGACAACGGCACGCAGCCGGTCGGCAAGCAGCGCGTCGAGCCCGAGGGGTACTGGTACACGCCGTGCAGCGGGATATGGCAGACTGTGTGGCTTGAGCCGGTAAAAAAGGGGCATATTTCGAGCCTCAAAATGATTCCGAACGTCAAGGATGGATATTTGTCGATAACGGCATACGCCGAGGAAATTTTGCAGCATGTTGAAGTCGAAGCCTACGACTCCGGAAAAAAGGTGGCCGGGGCTTCCGGCACCGCAAACCGCGAAATAAGGCTGAAAATAAAGGACGCAAAGCTGTGGTCGCCGGATTCCCCGTTTCTGTACGACCTGAAAATCAGGGTATGGAAAAACGGCAGGCTCATAGACGAGGCCGACTCCTATTTCGGAATGCGCGAGCTTGCCATAAGGGAAATTGACGGCATAATGCGCCCCACAATAAACGGCAGATTCCTCTTCCAGTTGGGCACCCTCGACCAGGGCTACTGGCCAGACGGCAACCTCACGGCCCCGACCGACGAGGCTCTCAAAAGCGACATCCAAAACCACAAGGACCTTGGCTTCAACCTCATCCGAAAGCATATAAAAGTCGAGCCGGCAAGGTGGTTCTACTGGTGCGATAAAATTGGCATCCTGGTCTGGCAGGACATGCCAAACCCTCACACACACTCCCTCATAGAAAAGAAGGGAAAAAGAATAAGCTTCCGCCCCGAAGGCGAAGAAAAGCTCGAATTTGAACGCCAGCTCAAGGCCATAGTGGACCAGCACATAAGCCATCCGAGCGTGATAACCTGGGTTCTATTCAACGAGGGCTGGGGCATATACAGGCGCGAAGACGTCAAGGTTCTCTCCGACTGGCTGAGCGCCTACGATCCCTCCCGGTTCGTAAACGACAGCTCCGGCCTTCCGAACGAGCACTCAAGCGGCGACATCTACGACATACACATCTACCCAGGCCCCGCCGCGAGCCTCTCGGGAGACGCCGCCACAACCACTTTCGCGGCCCTCGGCGAATACGGCGGCGCGGGGCTGAATGTGAAGGGGCACAACTGGTTCAACCGGAGCGGCTGGGCGTACGGCGAGATGAACGCCACAAATTGGGAGCTTACCAAACGCTACCTCGACATGCAAAGCGAAATCCTGAACCTCATGTTCTACCCGGGGCTGTGCGCCTCGGTATACACCCAGATAAGCGACGTAGAGGGCGAGACAAACGGCCTGTACACCTACGACCGCAAAGTCCTGAAAATGGATGCAAAAAAGCTGAAGGCTGCGCACGATGCCATAACGGGCGCCTCAAAAAACATGCCGAAAATATTCGACGCCAATGCGGAGCTAGCCTTTGCCGGGGGGAAAAATTCGGTCCGGCTTCCCAAGTCCCCCGACCTCCAGTTCGCCTTTGTAGGAACCGGCAAAGGCGAGGGCTGCAACCTGGCTTCCGCAATCACCTCCTGCGAGTTTGACATGCCCCGGGGGGAAGGGGCGAGCGCGGGCGTTGTCATGAGGGCCGGCAAAGATTCCGGCTACCTTTTGGGAGTGAAATCAGACGGCACGATATTCATAAAAGGCTACGGAAGCGCAAGCGGACTGAACATCGAAAAGCGGGCCGAACTGGGCGGAAGGCTGAAACTGAAGGCCCAGGCTTTCGGCAGCGTCCTCTACCTCGACGTAAACGGCCGCAGGATTTTTGCCCGAGGGGCCGCCCTCCCCTTCGGCAAGGCCGGGGTGTTTTCCCAAAATTGCGGCGCGCAGTTTGAAAATTTCGCCGTCAAAAACCCGGCGAAGCGAATCCGCGCCCAGAACGCCCCCGTAAAGTTCTTCGTAATCCGCGAGGAAGACAAAAAGCTCAGGTGCATCATAGACTGCAACCCCAAGGCGATGGGAGACATATTCTGGGAATTCGAGCCGGGCCTTGCCGACGGCGGCGGAGTCTCTATCAGGTCTATGGGCTATCCCGACAAATACATAGTTTTGGACGAAAGCGGGGAAGTGCTCCTCAAGTCATTTGAAGACACCGAAAGCTTCAGAAAGGGAGCCACATGGCGCGTGAGAAAGGGCAATGCCGACGAAACCAAGACGTCGTTTGAATCCGAGCTGAAGCCGGGAACCTTCCTGAGGCACAAGGCCTGGCGACTCGCCGCGGGCGAAGCCGAGAGCGGAGGCGGCAAAAACGACTCCACCTGGGAAGTCATCGACTGAATTTTCCATGCGCCCCGCACCGGGCCGGGTTTTCGGCGGCGATACCGTGCGGCCTTTTTTGCGCGAATCTGCAAGCGGAAAAAATCCGCGCAAAAAGAGGCCCGCACGGAATGCCGGGAGGCCGAAAGGCAGCCCTACCGCCTAGGCGAAATGCGAATATCCCCGCCCCCGGAACGCCTCAAGCGAGCCGTCCCCGGACTCCAGAAAAATCCCGCGACTAGCCCCCTCCGGAGTCTGGATTACGCGCCCGATTTCAAACACGGGACGCCCGAGCTTCCGCTCGAATGTGGAGGAAAATGCGCGGGCGGATGCGGAATCCGCAGCCCGCAGGGCAAACAAAAGCTCATAGTCCTCGCCGTCCGAGAGCGCGTTTGAAAGGGAGTTGCCGGGGAAGTCGAAAAGCGGCACGGCGCCGGGCGCAAGCGACGCCGAAGCCCCTGCGGGGAGGATGTCAAAAATGTCCTCCGCAAGCCCGTCGCTCAAATCCGTGCACGCCGCAACCTCGGGAACCGACGCGAGAAACAGGCCGTCTGCCACCCGCGGGGCAAAGGAAAGGTGCCTGCCGCTTTGGAAACTTCGGCCGAGCGGGCCGGTTACAAATAGCCTGTCCCCCGGCACGGCCCCCGTCCGAAGAAGCGGCCGCTCCGCCTTTCCGAGCAGGGTAAGGTGCATGGAAAAATAGCGAGGCCCGCCGCGCGCGACGTCCCCCCCCGAAAAAATCACGCCGTACTCCGAAGCGGCGCGGGAAAGCCCCCGGCAGAAATCGTCGAGCCATGCCAGCGAAATTTCCGGCGATATAACGGCGCTTGAAACGGCCATGACGGGCGTGCCTCCCATTGAGGCGATGTCGCTTATGTTCCGGTTCATGAGCTTCCGCCCGGCGTCGAACCCGGAAGTTTCGGGGGAAAAATGGCGGCCTAAAATAACGGCGTCCGAAGTTGAGAGCATGCGCCTGCCAAACATGGAGGTGTCCGAAACGGAGCAGTCGTCCCCCGGCCCGAGCGGCGGGGGCGGCACGCACGGGCGCAGCCCGGAGCATATCCTGCGTATTATTTCCCTCTCCGAAAGTGAGCCTGCGGAAAGTTCAAAAGAATCTGAAAAGCAGCTAGAAGACATTGAGCCAAAGGCAAGCTATGTTCATGATGTTGAATGCCGCGTGGGCGCCGATGGGGGCGCGGATGTCGCCGAACTTTTCATACAAAAGCGCGAAGAAAACGCCGAGGGCTGCAAGCGGCAAAAACGCGTATGCGCTAAAGTGCAGCGACGCGAAAAGAACGCCCGAAAGCGCCGCGGCGCACACGCCTCCGCACCTGCTTTTAAGCGCCCCGTAAACCACCCCCCTGAACACAATCTCCTCGGCGACGGGCGCGAGCGCCGCCACCGAGACAAAAGCCACAGCCTTCATGAACGCCCCCTCCACCGCGAGAAAAGCCTCCACCACATCCTGGCGCACGATGTCCGCGCCCGCGCAAAAAAGGATGAAAAGCCAAACCCACGCCAGCGCGGCAAAGAGCGGCACGGATGCGGCCATACAAGCCCCCCCCCGCAAAACGAGGCCCGCGCCCATAAACGGGGCGGGACGCGCCAGGACGGGTTTCGACGAGGCGCACGCAGAATATGCGAAATACCCGCCTGCCATGAGAAGGTACGAAAGCGCGGCCCCCGCAAATCCCGCCCCCGCATCCCCGCCGAAAACCTCCCGAGGGACGCGCCTCAGCACAATGCCGGGCAGCGAGACCGAAAACAGTATCACGCATAAAAACAGGGCCGCGTCGGCAAGACCCATTTTGAAGTCCGTCCGGCGCGGCGGCCGCATGGATTTCAGCCGTGCAAAGCACGCCAGGCACGCCGCAATCCACAAGGCGGCGACAACGGCTGCGAGAAACGGCGCGGCAAGCCCCGTCATTCCACTCCGCCTTCGAGGCTGTAAACGCGCCTCCCGCCGACGTACGTTTCAAGGACGCGCCCGCGGAGCCTTTTGCCGAGCCACGGCGAATTCCGCGAACGGGAAAACGTGCGGCCATAGACGTATTCGGCGTTCCCGTCGATGAGCGCAAAGTCCGCCGGGGCCCCGGCGGACAGGGTGCCGGCGTCAAACCCCATCAGGCGCGCGGGGTTCAGGCACATCAGCTCAACGAGCCTGCCAAGCCCCATGGCCCCGCCCAGCACGAGCGTTTCGTAGCAGACGCTGAAGGCGGTTTCAAATCCGGTTATGCCGAAGGCCGCGTAGTCGAACTCCTTGTCCTTGTCGTTTACCGAATGGGGGGCGTGGTCGGTTGCGATGACGTCGATAGTCCCGTCGCAAAGGCCGCGAATTATGGACTGGCGGTCCTCCTCCGAGCGCAGGGGCGGATTCATTTTGGCGTTGGTGTCAAATCCGGCCACGGCCGCGTCGGTGAGGGCGATATGGTGGGGGGTGGCCTCTGCGGAAACCCTTATGCCTCGGAGCTTGGCGCGCCTCAGAACGTCAACCGAATAGGCGCTTGAAATGTGCTGCATGTGGACGCGCGCGCCGGTATAGTGGGAAAGGATGACGTTTCGCGCCACGATGAGGTCCTCGCCTGCGGCCGGCCATCCGGCAAGTCCGAGCCTGCACGACCACTCGCCCTCGTGCACCTGCCCCTTGGAGGTCATCGACGCCTCCTGGCAGTGGTCCATGACAAGCAGGCCGAACATGTCGGCGTATTCGAGGGCCCGGCGCATGAGGTCGTTGTTTTGCACGCAGCCGCCATCGTCGGTAATCGCCACGACGCCCGCCTTTTTGAGAGAGCCTATCGGCGCGAGCTTCTGCCCCGCCCTGCCCTCGGTGATGCAGCCAGTCTGGTAAACCCTGACCCTGGCGCTCTGCTTCACAAGCTCGTCGATGAGCTTGACTGTCGCCGTATTGTCGACCGGAGGGGTCGTGTTGGGCATTGCCACAACGCTAGTTATCCCCCCGGCCGCCGCAGCGGCCGTCCCGGTTGCGATGGTCTCCTTTGATGTCTGGCCGGGCTCGCGCAGGTGCGCATGGATGTCCACGATGCCGGGTATCAGGATTTTTCCGGAGGCGTCCACCGTTTCCGCGCCTCGGGGGGCGGAAGCCGAAAAGACGCCGTTTTCCACAAACAGGTCGCCAACCCCGTCAATCCCGTTTGCGGGGTCGACGATGCGCGCGTTTTTAAAAATCAGATTCTTCATGCGAAAGCCTCCCGTCTCTTTGCCGCAGCCAGGCACAGGTGCAGGACCGCCATGCGCACAGCCACGCCGTTTGTGACCTGCTCAAGGATGACCGAGCGGCCGGAGTCCGCCAGGTACGTGTCAAGCTCAACCCCCCTGTTTATCGGCCCCGGGTGCATTATTATGGCCCCCGGCTTGAGCCATTCCTCACGCAGCCGATTTATGCCGAACATGTTCGCGTATTCGGAGACGGACGGAAAATGGTTCGCCCCCTGGCGCTCGTGCTGTATCCTAAGCAGCATCACTGCGTCGGCGTCCCCGACCGCCTCCCGGGCGTCGAAGCATATGCGCGCCCCGAGCTTTTCAAATTCGCGCGGTATGAGTGTCGCGGGGCCGGACAGGGTGACTTCGGCCCCCTGCATTTTAAGGCAGCGTATGTTGGAGCGCGCTACGCGGCTGAAAAGTATGTCGCCGAGGATTGTAACCTTTTTGCCGCGCAGGTCGCGGCCGAAGCGCTCGCGCATGGTGAAGGAATCCAGGAGGGCCTGTGTCGGATGCGCGTGGGCGCCGTCGCCGGCGTTCACGACGGGTATGGAGAGCCTTTCTGCCAGATACTGGGCGGCCCCCGCCGCGCTGTGGCGGATTATTATCATGTCGGCCGTTATGGCCTCCAGGTTTTTTGCGGTGTCCTTCAGCGTTTCGCCCTTGGTGATGGACGAGGCCGAAGAGGCTATCGAAATCACGTTCGCCCCAAGCCTGTGGGCCGCCATTTCAAACGACGTGCGCGTGCGCGTGCTGGGCTCTAGGAAGAGGTTTACGATGGTGCGCCCCCCCTGAGTCGGAAGCTTGCCGATTTTCGAGACGATGCTCTCCTTGAACACCCCCGCAAGCTCCATTATTTCCTCAACCTCCCAAAGCGACAAATCCTCTATGCAGGTCAAATCCTTGCGAGACCATTTGAAACCCTTAAGAAACTCTTCTGATGCCATATCGTGCTGCCTCCGCGCAATCCCCCGGCCGCGCGCGCGGCGGGCGCAAAAGCCCCGGGGATTTCGCAACTGTTTTAGGAAGGTTTTTATCCCGCCCCCCACCCAAGTCAAGAGTATTTCCCAAATGCTCGCGCCGGGCGCCCCGAATGCCGCGCGGACGCAAAAAGGCCCGGCCGGGAAAACCGGCTCGGGCCTTCGCAGCAGAAGCGGCGGGCGCTACTTCATGAGGCTCACCTCGTGAATGCTCCAGTAGCCCCCCTGGGCCTTGGTGTTCACGATGCAGATAGCCTTCAGGTTCTGCGGCTTTTCAAACTCGATGACATCCTTGCCGTTTTCCTTGCCGTATTTGACGGCGAGCTTTCGCATGTTGTCCATGCTGTCGCCGCCAAACACCATGGGGGCCTGCACGCGGTCGCCGCCGGACGAGCCGAGCAGAAGCTCGACGCCCTTGAGGGTCTCGGCCTTGGGCAGCTCGAACATGACGCCCATTCCGGGAGTGCGCGAACCGGAGGAATCCCAGCGGGTGCCGATGTCGCCGTCGAATGCGTTTTTGAGGTTGCCGTTGTTGTGGGTGGCCTTCCCCTTTATGCCGTTTTTGAAGGTCGAAACCTGGGAGTCGCCGAAATTGGGCATCTCAATCATGTTTATGAGGTTGCGCTCCATGTCGTTCGAGGCGGTCTGGGATATGTACTTTATCATCGGGGACTCGCGCATGTTGTTGAGCTTCAGGATGGAAACCATCGTGGCGCGTATCTTTGCCTTGTTCGCCCCGTCGGCCTTTTCAAGTTTTTTCAGGGATTCAAAGGCGTTTTCGTTCGTCCAGTTCCCGAATTCGCGAAGAGCCTCGTTCTTGAACCCGGCCATGTAGGCCGAAGCCAGGAACTCTGCCGCGTCGGCACCTCCGTAGGGGGCCGCAAAACGCAGGAAAAAGCCCTTTGTTTTGGCGTCCTTTGCGAGGTTGTACTGCGCGACCGCAGCCTTGAACATTTCGGGGGTGCATGCTACGCGCGACGCGCCAACCATCAGCCTCTGGGCGGCGGAAACCACCGGGGCGTCCTTGAAGCCGGGGTACATTCCGGCGACCTTTACAAACACGTCGGAACTCTTGGCCTGGGCCGTGCCGAGGGCCTTGAGGGCCTGGACCTTCGAGGCGGGGTCCCCGTCTGCTACCTCCTTGAGGAGGACGTCCATGGCCGAGGACGAATCGAGGTTGTCGAGGGCGGCTGCCACGAGCGACTGGACTTCGGGCGAGCCGTTCTGCGCCGCTGCGTTGAGCTTCACGACCTTGTTTTCGGCGGGAATGGCCGTTATGTAATAGGCCGCGCGCTTTGCCGCGCGCTTGTCGTAGAGGGGCGCGAAGGAGAGAAGCTTTGCGTAATCCTTGTCGCTTCCCATCTTGGAGGCGGCGTTGGTGACAGCTTCAGCCAGGTCCGAAGACTTGGGCGAAAGCTTTATGATTTCGTCATACCCCTCGCCGCGCGCGGTCAGCGCCTCGACCATCAGAACCTGGAGCGGCTCGTCGAGCGAGGCCAGCGAAAGAAACGCCGGTATCTTGACGCTCTTGTTGCGCTTTACGACGTCGATTGCGGCGATAGTGAAGTCCGCAGAGGCCGGGGCCGGAGCCTTTCCGCGCCTCACGAGGTTCGCGTAGGCGGCAATCTTGACTCCAAGAAGGGCGTTCTTGTCGTTTAATATCTCCGAACATACGCCGTCCATGACAGCCGGCTTGGCCTTTGCGGCCGCAGTGAAGAGGGCTTCGGCGAGCGACTGCTTGAGTGCGCCGTCAGAGGCCTTTTTATAGGCTTCAAAGAGAGCCTTTACCGCGGGGTCCCCGCCAAGGCGCGAAAGCGCGTTCATAGATGCGTAGGTCATCTGGGAATCCCTGAAGCCGGACGACATCTGGGCCTTCATGGCGGCGAGGATTTCGGCCCCGCCCTCGCCCCTGTACCCGAGGGCCGTCACGGCCCCGGCGGCCACGTAGCCGCACTTGGACTTGGCGAGCTTCAAAAGGGCGTCCTTTGCGGACTTGTCCTCGGAAACGCCTATCGCGGTTACAAGCCTGTCAATCCAGGGCTTGTTTTCGGCCTTGGCGCAGTTCTTTACGACAATTTCCGCCACGGCGTTTGCGGAATTCTGGATGCCGCAGATTTCAAGCGTCTGGGCGAGAAGCAGCTTGTAGCGCTGGTTCCCGGCCAGCGACTGGAGCTCGGAGACCGCCTTCTTTTCGATTTCGGCGGCCTGGGCCCTGTCTGCGGTGCCGGTCCTGTAAACGGAATAGATGTAGTGTTCGAGCGGGCGCTCGCCCTCGCCCCAGTTGTAGGAGCGCATCTTTTCCATGTTGGCTGTTATTTCCGCCGCCGTGAGCTTGTCGGAGTTTGACTGGGCGAACGCCTGGAGCGAAGCCAGAAGGCAGAGTGAAAGCAATAGTTTCTTCATCTGAAATAATTCTCCCTTTTTGTTAGCAGACGGCCCACTGGCCGCGTTCGGTGCGCGAGAGGAACCTGTCGGCCTCGGCGTCGTTTACGAACTTTTCCTTCCGCCAGTCCCATTCGAGGCTGCGGCCGAGATTGTGGGCGATGTTGCCCAGAATGCACACCGAGCAGCTAGAGTGCCCAACTTCTACGGGCGCTGCGAGGGGAGTCCCGTTTAGCACGGCGCTGAAGAAGTTGTCGCGGTGGTTTTCGGCGTCGAGAAGGGCGATGTCGCCGTCCTGCTGGCGCGAGGATGCAAAGTGGGCCTTGTCGGACCAGAACCCGTCGCGCGAAGCCGCTATTATGGCTTCGGTGCCGACGAACGTCAAGCCGCCGCCGATGTAGCGGGGAGCCTTGGGGTGGTCGCCCTTGTACATGGGCACGCCGTTTTCCATGACGTACTTGTACTGGCGCCAGTAATTGTGGCCGGGAAGGTCGCCCTTGTCGGAAACCTCGATGTACTTCGGGCCCTTGCCGTCCATTCCGAGGCCCCACATGGCGATGTCAAACTGGTGCGCCCCCCAGTCAGCCTGCGAGCCGTTTCCGTAGTCGAGGTGGTGGCGCCAGGAGTTCCATCCGTGGTCGTAGGGCCTGGCGGGATTGAACTTGGGCAGGAGCTGGCTGGAATAGGGGTTGAGGGCGGAAGGCCCGCACCACATGTCCCAGTCGATTCCTTCGGGCAGCGGCTCCTCCTTGAAGTTGCGGGGCGTCGCGTTGCCGGGGCTGACCCCGACCCAGACCTCCTTGATTTCGCCCGCGTAGCCGTTTCGCACAAGCTGGGCGGCGCGCTTGAAAGACGGCGTGCAGCGCTGCTGGGAGCCCACCTGGAACGGAACGCCCGTGCGCTTGACAGCCTCCACAACCCTGCGGCCCTCCTCTATCGTGAAAGTGAGGGGCTTTTCGCAGTACACGGCCTTGCCGGCGTTCGCCGCGGCGATGGCGGGAATCGCGTGCCAGTGGTCGGGGGTCGCGATGAGAACCGCGTCGATTGACGGGTCGGCCAGAAGCTCGCGGAAATCGCCGTAAGTCCTGACTTCGGGCCCAGCGGCGCCGCGCTTTTTGTAGCCGTCTTCAATGCGGGACTTCTGGTAGTCGCGGCGAGCCTTGTCGACGTCGCAGACCGCGACGATGCGGCACTGGTCATTGTGTATCATGCCGCCTATGTGGCCGTCTGCCATCTTGCCGCAGCCGATGACGCCCAGGTTGATTCTCCCGTTTGACGACACGCAGTTGCGCGCAAACAGGTTCGACGCAAGCAGAATGCCCGCCCCGCCGAGGGCCGCCCCCTTGAGGAACTCCCTTCTTGAATATGTTTTTTTCATTTTGCGATATCTAGTGCGTTGTTTGTTGAAAGCGTGAATTCGCGACGAAAAGTTCCTCCCAGAACACACCCCGGCGGATACCGGCAAAAACGCCAAACTTGCGCCGGAGCTTCCCCATCGAAAAGACGCTTGAAGTAAATAAAGGTCTAAAATACCCATCCGCTCCTGCAAATCAAGTTTTTTATAAGACAGTAAAAACGAGGCGCCGTTCCATAAAAATCGGCCACATGCAAATATGCGCACCTCACCCCACTACGCCGCCCGGCTTGGGAAAAATCCCGCACGAAACGGAAAGGCGCCCGCCGGACGCGCTCCGGAAACGCAGCGCACGCGCGGCGCAAAAAAGGGCCCGCATTCAAAAAAATACGCCGAGGCACATAAATCACATAAAAAATAAAATATTCCGCCCGAATAGAGAACTATAAAAGCACAATAAATGCGCATTAAAAGGCTAAAAAAAAGATTGAGCGATACCCCTGTGGAGCTATCAACAAGCGGATATTCGCCGGTCAATCCAAGCGCGGCCTTCCCAGTCGACATTCGGAATCTTTATATATTTTTCCAATAAAAAAAGCCCAAGTGTGCCCCCCTGCATAAAAATCTCGCATCGCATTCGCAGGCTTTGCGGAAGCCCAACCGTAAAAAATGCTCCGCAAAGTTCCGCATTAAATCGTCCCAAGTTTGGAGAAAAACGACCTAAGCCATGATTGCGATACAAATGCTACATAAAATCATAACTACCGATTTATAAGCAATTTTTGAAATATTTAATTGTAAAAAGAAAATTACGCCAATTTACTTTGAACCCATGAAAAAAGAAATCACACCGAGTGATACAGGCAACGTATATGTAAGACGCGGCATAACGCTTTCCCCGTTTGTTGACGAGACCGCCTCCCGCGAATCAAAGCGCCTCTTTTCGGGGAATTATTCAGCTTTTGTGGCACATGCCATCCTCTTTTACGTCCACGGGCAAAAATGCCAGTCAGACGACAAGGTGAGCGTCGATATAGACAATGTAAACACCACGCAGTCGGGGGCGGGAAACAGCCAGACTGTGGTAAACAGCCGTTCATAAATACCCGGCTTTGTCTGTCCGTCCGTCCGCCACTCCCTACCACCCACCGCGCGGACAATGGATATTGGAGTTTATGCCAAGACTTCCCCCGTTTGTTTGAATTGAAAAATACGACAAACGGGACAAGGGGGATTTTGCGGTTTTAAAACCGTTTTTTTTATGCCCCCGCGTTGCCGCAGTTATAATCCCAAATGCCCGGCAATTTGTGGAAACTGCTCAAGCGGTACAAATCTCCAAACCCCACAAAATTAGCGGCGTTAAAATCACACATGACGCCCTGCGCCATTTATTTGCAACCTGCCATTTGAGCCGTTGCCGGGCCGCCGACAAGACCGCCCTCTTAATGCGCCGCATCCCCACTCAGCAGCTTTGGAGCGCCTATCTTGATGAATAAACTTCCGAGGGCGAGGGGCGGGAATACTTTTCAATCGTCCCTTCGGCGGAATAACGTCTAATCATCCTCGAAATATTAGAAACAAAAAGCGTTGCTTCCTATCGATTGGAAGCAACGCATTGAGACAAGAGCAGGCCGGGACTTCAAAGCCCCAGCTTGCGCCGGATGTATTCGCTGCGGCTTTCTTCGCCGCGCATTTCATCGAGTTTTGCAAGCTCTGCCGGTGAGAACATGATTCCAACCACCTTGCGCTTTTCACCAAATTTAGCTTTGCGCCCTTGCCCGGCGCGTTTGCCGCCCCGCATTTCGTTCCCCAGCATCGAATTGATGTATATTGCGCGCGTTGCCGCGCTATTCCTGTGCCCGGTCTCTTCGAGCCACTTCGGGTAATTTTCCGCGTCAATCTCAACAAGGTCAATCGTCAATCCGTATTCCCGCTCGGCAATCTCGGCGAGTCGGAGCATTTCCCGGTGGTGTTCTGCCGCCGTCATAGGCTCGCCCGGACGGAACATTTCAAGGGTGGCATCGTCCTTGTAAACTGGAGTCGCGAGGCTCCCAAGAGTCGGGCGTATTGCCCGGGCCCTTTCGATTTCTTTGCGGAAGTTGTATTCGATTATGGTTTTTACTTTCTCATCCATGGTAAAGCTTCCCGTTTAACGAAGTTCAATATCTTCATATGAATATAGCACTCCAATGTTCTTCGTTTCAAGAACGTAATAGGCGTGGAATCCTCCTTACGAAATGCGGGCATCTATTTCTTTTTGCAGGTCGCTGCGGTTGGTGTAGTTGTACTCAATCGCAAACGAGCCGGCGTTCTTCTTGAAATAGAGCACCGCGTTGAAATAATGGCGGTTGTTCTTCTTTGAGCTGTTGAGGATATTTTCGATGTTGTTCATTGTGTTGTCTTTCTGATTTTTATTTGTTGAGTGAGGCTCTTTAAAACAGAAAGGAAGCGGGCCTTGCGGCCCGCCTGTCAAGTTTTTAGCTTGACATAAACAAGACGATTATTTCTATAACCGCCTTAACGATTATCAAAACGATTGCGACCGATTTGATTCTCATCTTTGCACCTCCTTTCTGTGAGGTCGCCCCGCCGACTACCCACGGCGGGGTTTTTTTGACCTGTTAAAGAGCTTTTTTATGTCCGCATGCGGCGGACAAACTTTACCGTTCCCTTGCCCGTCGAATCCGAAGGTCGCGGACGGAGGCTTTCGCAAAATCCGTTCCGTACCCGCCGGGTTCCGGATACGGGGTGGAACTTTCCCGCCCCCAAGAGCGAAGCCCGAATCACAAAGGGAAGCTGCATGGATGCGCCCGAAACCGGACGCACCCGCCCCTACCTCCGAAAATCGGCAGACGCAACAGCCCCATCCCCCGATCCAAACCGTAATTTTATTGAAAAAACCCCAGCCCATACATTTATTGGTTTAAGATTGCATGACAGCCGAATTTGCATTGCGATGCGTCAGAATCCCGTCGCTCGAACTCTCGCGCAGGTTCCGGGATGCGCCGCGCTTTATGCCCCTGTGCGCCGCGTGCCCGAATTTCGGGCGCCAATGGTCGTGCCCGCCTTACGAAACGGATGAAACCCGCTTCGAGGCCCCGGGCTTGGAATGCGCGGTTATCGACGCGGAAGTGCCAACGGAAGGCTGGACGGTTCCGGACGGGTGCGACCCGGCCGCATTTTCCAAAAAGATGCTGGACCGCGTCCGCCTCAGGCTCGACGCGATGCTGATAAAGGCGGAATCGGAAATGCCGGCCGCAGCGTTTTTTGCCGGGTCGTGCGCCAACTGCCCGCTTCCGGAATGCGCGCGCATATCGGGCGCGCCGTGCCCGAGGCCCAGCTTTATGCGCCGTTCGCTCGAATCGTGCGGGTTTGACGTGGAAGCTGTCGTGCGGGAACTCTTTTTTGCAAAGCTGGAATGGGCGGAAGGCGGAAAGCTTCCGCGCGCGTTCCACCTTGTCTCATGCCTCCTGTTCAGTCGGGGAACGCCGCTTCCCCATTTCTTGCAGCCCGCAGCCGAAGCGGAATCAATCAAAAAAACCACCGCTAAAATAACTGCCCCCGCAAACGCAAACCCCGGGGGGAGCGCAACGGATTTTTGAGGCTTAAAAAATCTGCAAAAACTTTTAAAGGCGGCTTCCGCTTTAGCCCTCTGCGACAGCGCGGGGGCGTTTCCGGCGGCAAAGAAATATCGCAGGCAAATCGCACGCGGGAAAGCTCCCGAAAAAAACAAGACGGTATTTTCAAAAAAAGAAGCGGCTTATCCGTATTGCGAGGCGGAAATCGGATTTCAGGCGGAATTTCCCTCCGGAAAAAAACGCCCGGCCGGCATGGCTCAAAATGCCATCCTGCTTTTTATCTCTGCCGTGCATTCCAAGCTATGAAGCGCCAAATTCCGCCCCAAACAGACTTTTTTACCAGCCCATGATAAAACAAAGAAACCCCGGGCGAACAACGCGCGGGGCTCCAAAAACCGCACCCCCGCAGGGAGTCGAACCCTGATCGATGGTACCGGAAACCATTGTTCTATCCATTGAACTACGGGGGCGGAATATAAAGTCAAGTATGAGAGCAAACCCTCCCCGGCTTTGCAATAAAAAAGCGCCGGAGGTTTTCGCCCGCCAAGGCCACCCCTGTAAGCAGGCGGAAAAATTCCCGGAACCTAAAAACGATGCGGCTGCGCGGGCGTCCGCCCCAAAAGTCCGCGGATTCAAGGCCGACTTCGGTTTTGCAAAACAAACACTGCACCCTGCGCGGCGGATGGATGCCCGCCGAAAAAATGCGCCCCAAAGCGCAGCGGGAAGGAAAACTGTTTCCGCATTCGGTTTTTGCTTTGAAAATCGCGCAAAAAGTGAAAGAGTTGAACTTATGTCCGCAAAAGTATTTTCCATAGCAAACCAGAAGGGCGGCGTAGGCAAGACGACGACCGCGGTAAACCTCGCGGCGGCCCTCGCGCGCCGCAAAGTCCGCACCCTGATTGTCGATATGGACCAGCAGGCCAGCGCCACGAGCATGCTGGGCCTGGAAAAGCGCCCCGGAGCAAGCCTCTACAAGGTCATGTGCGGCGAGGGGACGGCGGCGGAAAAGATACTCCCGACGGGGCGGGACAGGCTGTCGATAATACCGTCTGAAGTGGACATTTCAGCCATAGAAGTCGAGCTTTCAGGGGCTGAAAACTACCTGATGCGCCTGCGCGAATGCCTGGCGTCCGTCAGGGATTCCGGAATGTTCGACGCGATAGTGATAGACGCCCCGCCCTCCCTCGGGCTTTTGTCCATGAATTCCCTCGTCGCAAGCGACTACCTGCTGATAGCGCTCCAGTGCGAGTACCTTGCAATGGAGGGCCTCGGCCAGATAATAGGGGTAGTGGAGCAGCTCCAAAACGCGGGGGTCGGCGGCACGCTCCAGATTGGCGGCGTGGTCATGACGATGTACGACTCGCGCACGAACCTCTCCAAGCAGGTTGTAAACGAGGTCAAGACCCACCTGAAGGATTTGGTCTTTAAGACGATGATTCCGCGCACCGTGAGAATAGCCGAGGCCCCGAGCTTCGGGCGCACCATTTTCGAGCACGCCCGCTTCAACGAGGGCGCGTTCGCCTACGACAAGCTCGCAAAGGAGGCCATAAAACGCTTCGCCCTCAGGCAATAGCCTCCGGAGGGGAATTTACCCATTGAAAATGATTACGCTAAGAGGCTACATAAAGGGGCTGATGAAGCGGCGCGCCGTGGAAAAGCGCAAGGCCCAGCGACGCCAGATACTCTCCAAGCGCGCCATCGAGCAGTTCGGCGCGCTCGAAAAGAAAATCGGCTACGAATTCCGGGACAAGGGCCTGCTAAAGCTCGCCCTGACACACCCAAGCTCGATGAATTCCGCAAACTCGCGGATTCTCTCGAACCAGCGGCTGGAATTCCTCGGCGACGCGGTGCTTCAGACCATCATAAGCGACTTCGTCTACCGCAACCTCGACGACAAGCCCGAGGGGGACCTGACCAGGGCGCGCATAGCCCTCACGCACGGCAAATTTCTGGCAACCCTCGCCGATTCGCTCACAATCCCCCAGAACCTGATAATCCCAAAGAAGCTCTCGCACCTGCGCGAGATGCCCTCCGCCCGGGAGGACGCCCTGGAATCGCTCATAGGCGCGATATACATGGATTCCGACTTCGACTCGGCAAAGAAGGTCGTCCTCGACTGGTACGAGGCCGCGAGCCTCGACATGGACGGCATGGTGGATTCCCAAAACCCAAAGGGCCGCCTCCAGGAGGCCGCCGCCAAAAAGGGCTCCGAGGTCAGGTACCGCCTGGCCTCGCAGTCGGGTCCGGACCACGACAAGAAGTTTGAGATGGAGGTTCTAATAGACGGCGAAGTCCGCGGATCCGCCGTGGCCTCATCCAAAAAGGAGGCCGAGACAAAGGCGGCGGCCATCGCCCTCAAGACTTTCTCATGACACCGGCAAGGCCCGCACCGGGCGCGGAGGCGCTCTTTTTCGAGGGCGCGGCGGAAGCCTCCCAGGCCGCCGTGGCCGCCGGGATTGCCGCAAAAAGGCCGGGGCTTAAAATCGTATTGTGCGACACCTCCGGCGAATGCGAGCGCTTTTTTGAGCGCATCTGCGCCTTCTTGAAGATGGAGGGCCGCGCGGACGACGTGCGCATCCTCCCGCGAATTCCGGCGGGAGAGGATCCGGACGCATTCGACGCCTACTGCGAGCGCGCCGGAACGCTCAACGCGATGTCATCCGGTGAAAACGCGGTGGTCGTGTGCACGCCCGATGCCGTGCTTTCGGAGACGCCGGCGCAGGCGGAGCTTTTTGAAGTGAAAGCCGGCATGGCGCTCTCGGTCGAGGGGCTGCGGCAAAAGCTGGTTGACTTCGGCTACTATAACGAAGTCCTCTGCGAAGGGCCGGGGCAGTTCGCAGTCAGGGGCGGCATAGTCGACGTGTATCCCGTCGCATCGCGCTCGCCCTACCGCATAGACTTTTTCGGGGACGAGGTGGACTCCATCCGCCCATACGATCCCGACACCCAGTTGAGCGACGGGGGCGCCGCAGAAAGCCTGCGCATAGACGCCTTCACAGAAACTCCGGGCACGAGGCTCGCCTGGGAGTCGATTTCGCAGGACCGGGCTTTCTGGATATTCATAGAGCCCGCCCGCATGTGCGCAGAATACCCGGAGCTTTTCGGGGTGTTTGAAAAAGGCGGCGACTCCCGCGCAAACTTCCAGAAGATTTTCGACGCGAGGCCCCTGGACGGATACGCGGGAATATCGTCCCTTTCAGAACCCGGGGGGCTGTTTGAGGGGGCCGTGCGCGTGCGCGTCGATTCCGAGGACATGTCCCAGTACCGCCCGCTGCCCACGGCGGAGGGCATAGGCGTCGAGAGGTTTGAGTCGGAAAACGCCCTGCGCCGCGAGTTCATAGGGAGGCTTGCGAAGTGGCGCGCCCGGGGATATTCGCTTTTTCTGGAGGCCGAGGGGGAGGGCGAAAAGTCGCGCATAAGGGAAATGTTCGGGGAATGCGGGGAGGACGCAGAAGGATGCGTGTTCGTGCCGCCGTTTTCCGGGGAGGGATTCATCATCGACTTCAAGCCGGGGGCGGAACGCCCGGTCGGCTGGGAGGGGACGGCCGAAGGCGCATCCGGAGTCGTGTGCGCGGGTTCGCTTGAAATATTCGGAAGGCGCATAAAGTCGAACATGTCGCCCCGCAGGAAGATGCTGAGCCGACGCGCGGAAGTGGATTCCCTGCTGGACTTTTCGGAGCTTAGCGAGGGCGACTACGTCGTCCACGTGACCCACGGGATATGCCGCTACCAGGGCATAACCGCCATCGAGGCGGGGGGCGCGAAGCAGGATGTGCTGAAGCTTGAGTTCGAGGACAACGCAAGCCTCTACCTTCCGCTGCACAAGTCCCACCTCATAAGCCGGTATATCGGCCTTGAAAAGAAGGTTCCAAAGCTTTCGAGGCTCGATTCAAAATCGTGGATAAAAGTCCGCACGGCGGCCGAGACTGCGGCCCTGGACTACGCCGCAGAGCTTCTTGAAATACAGTCGAAACGCCAGGTCGCAAAGGGCTGGGCCTTCCCTCCGGACGGCGACTGGCAGCGCAGCTTCGAGGACTCCTTCCCGTTCGTCGAGACCCCCGACCAGTTGCGCTCGATAGCCGAGGTCAAGGCCGACATGCAGTCCGAAAAGCCGATGGACAGGCTCATATGCGCCGACGTGGGCTTTGGAAAGACCGAAATTGCCCTGCGGGCCGCCTTCAAGTGCGCCATGAGCGGCAGGCAGGCGGCAGTCCTCTGCCCCACAACCATATTGTGCCAGCAGCATTTCAAGACCTTTAAGGAGCGCATGGCCCCCTACCCCATAGTGGTTGAAATGCTCTCCCGATTCCGCCGCCCCTCGGAGACTGCGAGGATAAAGCGGCAGCTCGCATCCGGCAGCATAGACATAATAGTCGGCACCCACGCCCTCCTCGCCGAGGACGCCGCCTTCAGGGACCTCGGCCTGCTCGTGATAGACGAGGAGCACCGCTTCGGCGTAAAGCACAAGGAAAAGATAAAGCGCATGCGCGAGGGCGTGGACGTCCTCACCATGAGCGCCACCCCGATACCAAGGACGCTCTATTTTGCCATGATGGGCGCAAAGACAATAAGCCTCATGGAAACGCCGCCGAAAAACCGCTTTCCGGTCGAGACCGTGGTGAGGGAATACTCTGAGGAGACCGTGCGCGGCGCGATAGAGCGCGAGACGGCCCGCGGAGGCCAGGTATTCTACCTGCATAACAGGGTTAAGACGATAGAGGACACCGCAAACAGGCTCCGCGAAATGTTTCCCAGCCTGCGCATAGGCGTCGGCCACGGCCAGATGAGCGAGCGGGGGCTTGAAAAGCTAATGTCGGAATTCATGGAGGGCCGCTACGACATACTCGTCTGCACCACCATAATAGAGTCCGGCCTCGACATCCCCAACTGCAACACGATAATAATCGAGGGCGCGGACAAGTTCGGCCTCGCGCAGCTCTACCAGCTCAGGGGGCGCGTCGGGCGCTTCACACGGCGGGCGTACGCATATCTTCTGCTGCACCGCCACGCCCGGCTTGTCGAAAAGGCCCACAAGAGGCTGAGCGCAATAAGGCAGTACAACAAGCCCGGCGCGGGCTTCAGGATAGCCACGCGCGACCTCCAGTTGCGCGGCTGCGGCAACCTCCTCGGCGCCCGCCAGAGCGGCCACATAGCCGGGGTGGGCTTCGACATGTACTGCTCCCTTTTAAAGCAGAGCATCGCCCGCCTGCGCGGCGAAAAAAGCGCGGCCGGAATCCGCGCCGCCGTCGCGCTGGACTTCATCCGGCTCGGCGAGGGCGGGGACCGGGGCGCTTCGCTTGAATCTGCAAACAACATGTTTGAGGAGCTGAAAGTCCTCCAGATAAACGAGGCGCGCAGCGAAACCCTTCCGGCCTACATCCCCGCAGGGTACATACCCCAAACCCAGCTTAAAATCGACATATACAGGAGGCTTGAGCTTTGCGCCAGCCCCGAGGAGGTCTCGCGCATCGAAAGGGAGGTGAACGACCGCTACGGGAGCCCCCCGCCGGAAACCTCGCGCCTTTTCAAGCTCGCGCTCATAAGGATATTCGCAGAGCTGGGGGGAATATCCAGGGTGGAAACTGAAGGCGCGCTTTTGAAGCTGAGGGTTGCAAACCCGGCCGCGATAGAGTTCGTGAAGATAAACGGGCGCTTCCCGAGGCTGGCAAAGAAGGCGTCCGAAGACAGGCTCCTTGAAATAATCGCCTTCCTCAGGGACGTCCTTCCGGGAATAAGGGGAAAAGCCCCGCTTTGAACGATTCCGGACGGCGAGCGGTAAAGCCCCCAGGCTTTCGGACGCCAACAAAGCGCGATTTCGGTCTTGCACACGCGGGAGCGTCTGCCATTGTTTACGGAATTTAAGGATCAGGCGCGGCATTGCCGTCCGGGCGCGCCCCGGGGCATGGAACCGCGCGGCAGCAACGGAAGGCTCGGATGAAAAAACTTTTTTTGGCGGCATTTTTGGCGGCGGCCGGAGGAACGCTCCCGGCGCAAAGCTTCATGCTCCCCTCTGCGAAGGGAACCGTCATCGGCCACGACCAGGTTTTGGCCGTGGTCGAGGATAAGACTATAACAAACGAGGAGCTTATGATGGCCATAGCCCCCCTCATCCCGCAGACGAGAAGCTCGTCCCGCACGGATGAGGAGTTCAACCAGCGCATAGAGAAGATGCGCCGAGAAATGCTCCAGAGCATGGTTGACAAGGTTCTGATTGTAAAGGAATTCAACGACAAGGGGATGATGATACCCCAGTCCGTATTCGACGGCGCGTTTGAGGAGGACTTCAAAAAGAGGTTCAACGGCGACCGCTCCGAATTCATAAAGTACCTCCAGTCCCAAAACAAGACCATAAAGCAGTACCGCAAGGAGCTTGAGGAAAACATCATCGCCTACCAGATGCAGATGATGCAGCAGAAGATGACCCTCTCCGAAGTCAGCCCCGTACACATCACAAATTACTACGAGGCCAACAAAAAGCAGTGGTACACGCCGGGCAACGTCGAGATAAGCCAAATAAGCGTTTCAGGCTCCAGCCCCGAGGACGCCCGCGAAAAGGCCGCAAAGATTCTCGATGAAATAAAGGGCGGGATGAAATTTGAAGACGCCGCAAAAAAATACAGCGCAGACTCAAACGCCTCAAACGGGGGCCGCTGGGGCTGGTACAAGAAGGGCGCCCTGAACCTCCCCATAGACAAGGCCGCGTTTGAGCTGGAAATCGGCAAGGTGAGCGACCCGATAGTCATAGGCAACTACGCGTACATCATCAGGGTTGAGGACCGCCGCCCCGAGGGCATCCTCCCGCTCGACGACGTCCGCGAGGCGATAGAAAGAAAGCTCGCCGACGAAAACGCCATGTTTGAATACCACAAATGGCTGAAGCGGCTGCGCGAAAAGGCCTACATCCGCTATTACTGAACGCGGATTATGCCCAAGCCAAAGCGCGCCCGGATTTCTGAATCTGCGCGCGTTTTTTTTCGCCCGCGCCAGGCGAAAACCGGGCGTGGGCGCCCCCCGAAAAAAAAGCCGCCCTGCCCGCGTGCGGCTTGCGCGCACAAATTCCGGCGCAAAAATCCGGGGCGAATTGCGAAGCGCCCTGCGCGCACATGCGCCCCGTTTTACGCAAACTGCACAAGCCTGCAAACTAAAAGCGCGCGTTCCAGCCGGCTTCGGAATTTCATGCGCGAACCCCGCGAGCATCCCCCGCAAACCGAAAAAAAGGGAGGGCTTCCAAATATGCCCTCCCTACTGTAAATCAAAATTGCCCCCGTCAAAAGGCGCGCCTTTTACACACGTTCAACGCCGCCTGCGAAGCAGCGCAAGACCGGCTGCAAGCACTCCAAACACCGCCGCATACGCCGACGGTTCGGGAACGGCAAAGCCTATGTCAAGCGCTGTTATCGAGCCAAGAAACCAGTCGTCCATCCCGTAGTAGTCCTGCAAATACCAGCACGACTCCGCATCGCTCCAAACAACATTAACCAGGAGGTTTCCCAGATAATCGTCGTCAGAATCCGTTATCCACAAACCTGTGATTTCGTTTAGGGCATCGTCATATTCGTAGCCCCAAAGCGTTATCGCGTGCCCCATTTCCCTCTGGCTATATATGGACGCAGTCATGGGGGTGTCGGCGAGAATGAGGTCGTCGAGCGTATCCTTCAAATCGGTTTTGGAGGTGTAAGCTTCCGAAAAGTCAAATGTTGTAAAGACGTCGCCCATTTCCTGAAAATCGAAGACCTCGTTCCAGTACCCGCCGGCGGAAGCCCCCGGTTTCAGCTCCGACGATAGAGGATCATATATGGGGATTTCGCCTGAAAACCACCATTGCATCGCATTTGCCGAGAATCCCCCGGCATTCGTCCAATTGTCGTAAAATGTTTTGAATATGTCGGAATTGTAGGGGGAGGAATAGCCCCCGGCGGGGACTCCATCGGGAAGCTCAAACCCCTGCGCGACATAAGAGTTCTGCCAGTATTTTATGGTATTGGAACCGGCCGCGGCCCAGCATAGCAAATCGTCGTTTTGCCAAACCTTGTTCACATCGTAGGACGTATCCCCTATTGAAGTGCCGTCCAAGAGAAAAGTTCCGCCAAAAGATGCCGCGCCGCTTGCCAGGGCAAAAGCTAAAAATGCAAATTTTTTCATACGATAAAAGAATATTTTCCAGACACTAATAAACATAACGCCACGGCTTATTCAAGCAATTTGCAAAAAAATGCACACCCGCGCGCACGCAACAATATTCAAAAATGATAATAATATTTTCCGCCCGCATCATCAGAATCCGAAAACTGCGCGAAACCGCACGATGCGAAAGCCTGGTCCGCAACGCGCATAACGCGGCTTGGCGCGCGGACGCATTTGGAAATTCAAAGCCGCACGCAATCCATTTTTAAATGCCGCAATACGGCTTGCACGCCCCCCGGCATCGCCGCTTGCAGGGGAAACAGATGCGCAGAGCCAATGCGTGTGCGCCGGATTTCAGGCGGGATTTTTTTGCCAAAACTTCACCTTGCGAAGCGGAATGCGCCATCTGAAAGGCGTAAGAATTTTCAAACGCAGCCTGGCGCCCTATGAAAAACATCCCCCCAAGGAATCTGCCGGAGGCGCGAAACACCGCCTCTGCCCCCCAAAAAAACGCGCGGGGGAAAGCCCGCGCGAGAGTCGCCCAAAAGGCGCCTCATTCGCCGAAAATCCTGACGCGCTTCAAATGGAATATCTCGTTTTTGCGCATCTGAATCCTGACGTATCTGGCACTTTCGGGTTTTTCCAAAACGGCGTTCCAACGGCGCCGGGTGTCGTCGGAATGCCAGACGTCCCTCCAATTTTTTCCGTCCTGCGACACCGACATCCAGAGCCTCGAAGTCCGCGAGCCCTGGGCGTCGGAGCGGTTCACTATTTCAGCGCCCATGACCTTACGCTCCCGCCCGAGGTCGATGACAAGCCAGGGATTCTCCTCCTTTTGCGTATGGAACGCGAAGGCGCCCTCGCCCGAAGATGTAAGAGTGTCCGACTTGGGGGCGTACCTGGCGTCCCTGGAGCTGTAAGATACCTTTGCGCCCTCGGAAATCCACGCGCCCGGACGGGCCGGCATCAGGGAGTCGTCCTGGAGGTTTTCCGTCTCGGCAGCCGGCCTGAACGAGAATTTTTCGGGGAATTTCATTGACGCAACCGAAGCCGCGTCAGCGCCCCGGCGCAGAGGGGCCACCACAAACGCCCACGATGCCGAGCCCTCGAAGTCGGGCCTGAACTGCTCGCGCGTGGCGGGCCCGCAGGAGGAATTTCCAAGACCCCTCACCTTCCAGGCAATCCTCAGCTCGCCGCCAGACGACGCGGGGAGGTCGTGAGGGTGCGCGGCCTTTTTCATCTCGGCCTGGGTATGCGGCAGAAGCGCCATCGGAAGCGGATTCGCCGCGGCGGAGAACACCGCCCCCTGCCCCTTTGCATCCCTCAGGGCAAGCCACCTTACCTCTTCGCGGTTGCCCGTATCCTGAACCCTCGTGAAATTTTCCGACCACTGCGATATGTCCGACTTGTAGCGGCCGACATCCGCGCTCTCGCACCTGTCGTTATAGTTTGCAAGCGGCCCCCGGCCGAAGAATTCGACGGACGAGTACTCCGGCGACGTCCCCATCGCAACCCCCAGCCTCGGTATTGAAAGGCTGCGCGGCGTGTCGTTGAGCTTCCTCGCAGAAACCGAGACCTCGAAGGTCCCCGAACCGAGGAGGGTGTAAACCGACTCCGTGAAGAATCCCGCGCCGTCCGCCCCCGCAAACGTCTTCCGGCAGACTGCGCGCACGCAGGACGGCGAAAGCTTTTCAATGCGGACCGACTGGCCGAGCTCGCGCATGGAGTCCAGACCGTACTCCTTTTCCGCCCTGGAACATTCGCCCCTGGCCTCGTTGTCGATGAAAGCGCTTGATATGTCGAAGCGCAGGGGGGATTTCAGAAAGTCCCTCCCGTCGATTTTAAAGGAGGAAAGCTCTGCGGAACCCCTGTCAAAAACGAGCTCCGTGGCGCCCGCCCTGAGCGAAACCGACTTTTGCGATTCGCGCACGGAAACGCTTCCCTTCGCCGGAATTTCGGCCTCAAAATCCTTTTTGAAAAGCGGGAGCTGGGTCTTTGAGACGACGTATCCTGCGGGGGCGTACGGGGACGCGGCCCTGGTGGAAAATATCACGCTGTAAAAATACTCCCCGGGCTTCGACGCGTCGAACGCGGGAAGCGGTATTTCAAACTCCGACGAGGCTCCCGGCGCGAGCTTCATGGGCGGGAGCGCGGCCTCTGCGATTTTTTCGCCGTCCCGCTCGACAACCACCTCGCCCGCAAACTCGGCGAGGTCCGTATCGACGAATTCGTTTGTAATCGCCACCTTTCCCGGCTCCGCCCCGTCCGGCGCCGAGACCTGTATGCTCTGGTAAACGCGGCGCACCTCGTCGTATTTGGGCGAGTGGGTCCTGTCGGCGTACACGATGCCGTTTAGGCTGAAATTGCCGGCCGAGGGGGAGGTGTTCCAGTCCCTGCCGTCGGAGATGTAAACGCGCCCGGAGCCGTCGCCCATCTCCCTGTAAAGGCCCTGGTCAACCCAGTCCCAGATGAAGCCGCCGTGAAGCCTGCCGGGGAGCGAGCGGATCAGGTCCCACTTGCCCTTCAGGTTGCCGATACCGTTTCCCATAGCGTGGGCGTATTCGCAGAAGAAGAACGGGCGCGTCTCCTTTTCAAGCCTCAGATAGCCCTTCATGCGGCTTACCCCGCCGTACATCGGGGAGACGAAATCAGAAAACCCGCCGTTTCGCCCATCCACCACGACGCGCGCCTCGGGCTCCGAATGCACCGGATGCGCGGGGGAAAGCTCCCGCGAAAGGGCCGCCATCTTCTCATGCCCCTTCGTCAGGCGCACGCTGGACTCGTTGCCGAGCGAAAATATGGCGACGCACGGCACGTTCCTGTCGCGCACCACCATGTTTTTCATGCGGTCCAGGCTCGGGGGGATGAAGTGGTCCAGGTCGAGCGGGGCGCTTTCGATGAAGCCGTGCTGCTCGTGGTTGTTTTCATCCAAAACCGCAATACCGTAGCGCGAGCATAGCATATAGAATACGTCGTCGTTCGGATAGTGGGAGGTGCGCACGAAGTTTACGTTGGCGCGCTTCATCAGCTCAACGTCCTTTTTCATCCAATCAAGCGAGCAGGCCTTCCCCTTGTCGGGCGACCAGTCGTGCCGGTTGACGCCCTTTATAAGGAGCGATTTTCCGTTTAGGAGTATGTCGCTGCCAGCCACTTCAAACTTCTTGAAGGCGTAGTCGGCGCGCACGGTTTCAAGCTCGCGCCCCGAGGCGTCCGAGAGGCGTATCAGGATGGCGTAGAGGTTCGGCTTGTCGGGGCTCCACAGCTTGAATCCTCCGACAGAGGCCCTGCCGGAAACCGAGGCCTTCCCCCCCGGGGCTATCTCGCCGACCCTTCCGGAAAACACAGGCTTCCCGCCAAGCGGGCGCCCGTCCGAATCAATGACGAAAGCTTCCACAAGGCAGTTCTTCGCCGGAGCCGGCGATGAGTTGGCCAGCTCGGCGGAGAAGTCAATTTCCGCCGACTTCATGTCTGCGGAAATTTTGGCCGGCGCAAAATAGTCCCGAATGTAGGTCTGGGGGCGCGCCACGAGCATGACGTCGCGGATGATGCCAACCATGTGCGGCATGTCCTGCATTTCAAAATACGCGCCGGTCGAATATTTGAAAACTTCGACCGCCATGGAGTTCTCCCCCTTTTTAAGAAACGGCGTTATGTTGAACTCGGCCGGGGTGAACGAATCCTCCGAATAGCCGACAAACTTCCCGTTCACATAAAGGTTGAAGCCGGTGCGCACGCCGTTAAAGCGCACGAACACGAGCCCCCCGTTCCAGGCTTCCGGCATGGAAAAGCTGCGCCTGTAAATTCCGGACTGGCGGTGCATCTCGGGAATCGAGGGCTTGAGGGTGGCCGGAGGCGGGTTATCCTTCGTCTGGTCGCGGTAGCCGGGAATCCAGGCGCCCTTTTTGTCAAACTGGAATTCGGCCAGGGTGTTTGCGTAAAAAATCCTGTCGTAGCCGCGGCACTGCCACGAATTCGGGACGTCGATGTCATCCCACGCCGAATCGTCAAAATCGGCCCTGAAAAATTCCGGCTTCACGTCCCCGGGATTTTCGGCGAAGAAAAACTTCCAGTCGCCGTTTAGGAGGAGGTAGGAGCTCCCCGAGTAGAGTGACCCGAGGTCATCTATTTCTATATTTTTCGAGGCGCTTTTGAAATCCGGGAAAGTCAGAAAGAACGCCCGCGGCTCCTCCTTGTTGATTTTAAAAATATCGAGTCTGTCCCATACATATTCCGCCTTGTCGGGAATGGCCCCGGTTGCGGGAGCCTGAGCGCATGCGAGCTGGGCCGAGATAAAAAGCGGCGCAAGAAATCCAATAAGTTTCCTAAAATCCATAGAGATAAAAACCACAGCCCACCCCCATGACAAGCCGTGCATGATAAGATTATACTTATAAATTGCCCACCGGAGGCAAGTCAACGCATTTCATTCGCCGACAAGGCCCCCCCTGCCCCGCCTTCTAAAAACGCTGCCAGTCTCCAAAAGCGAAATTGCCTATGCTAGGCGGGCACAGAGAAACCTCCGCTCAGCCTCCCTCAAAACGCGCCCCCGTCACGCGATTCCCGCGCGCCGAAAATCCGCAGAAAAAAATCTTGATTTATCCCCGGCGATGGAGATTATTTACATTTTTATTTCGCGTTAATTGGAAAGCCCTTTCAGGAGCGCCAAAACGCCTCAAGCCGGATTAGCTCAGTTGGTAGAGCAGTTGATTTGTAATCATCTGGTCGTCGGTTCAAGTCCGACATCCGGCTCCACTTTAAACAAGCGGCTTCCACCCCGGAAGCCGCTATTTTAGCGCCTTTGCGGGCGGCGGCCTCGCAGGGCAAAATAAAGCGGCGTAAAGTTCAAATTTCAAATGGCTTTACATTTTTAGCCGTTTTTGCAGGCATTTGCAACTGCCATGAAACAAGCCCGATACTGCGGATGCAGGGGGCGCAATGGGCTCCGCGAGGCGGCCCGGCAAACCGGCGGCGCAGCGGGCATCGAAGTTTTTTTTAACGCCGCTGCGGGAGCCAATTCAGGCGAGGCGGCGGCGCAATATGCAGCCGCACATAAACGCCCGCCATTCTGCCGTTCTCCAAAAGCGACTTGACATAAAATAGTTTTTTTAAAAATGATTGCGCTTCGCAGGCAATGTACGGAAATTTGCGTTGCGCCCTGCGCGCCATCCGGCCTGCGCATCAAAAAAATACGCCATCAATATGAAAATCGCAGCATCCTTTAAAAGCGCCGCAATTTTATGCGCGGCAATTCTTGCGGCATCCCCGGCCATTTGCGAAGTCAAGCCCGCCAGGATTTTTTCCGACAACATGGTAATCCAGGCAAACGCCCCGATACGGGTATGGGGCACGGCCGAAAAAGGCGAAAAAGTCAGCGTGGAGTTTCTTGGCTCAACCGCCTCAACAGTCGCCGACGAAAACGGGAACTGGCGCGTCAGCCTGCCGCCCAAAAAGTATCTGAAGGAGGGGGCCGAACTCACGATAAGAGGAATAAACAAAATCGTTTACAGGGACGTCCTTGTGGGCGAGGTATGGCTCGGCTCAGGGCAGAGCAACATGGAGTTTCAGATACGCCATGTAAAGGAAATGGACGACCTGATAAAAACCAAAAACCTGCCGGAAAACATCCGCTATTTCTGGATTCGCGCCCACGGCTCGGAAAAGCCCGAGGACATGCACAACCTGCCCGAGGCTGCCGCATGGAAAAAATACCACAAGGACAACTACGAAACCACGCGCGACATGTCCCTGCTTCTTACGCTCTTTGCGCAAAAGCTGAACGCCCAACTGGACGTCCCTGTCGGCGTTATCGGGGCCGCATTCGGAGGCGCGAACCTCGAAACATGGATGAGCGAAGAGGCCATAGCGGAAGCCGGGACCTCAAAAGAGGCCGCAGAACTTCTGAAGCGGTGCAGGCAGTGGCATAACGACGACGTAAAACGCTGGGAGGCGCACGAAAAGCGCGACACGCTGCGCTATCCGCGCATAAATTACGAAAGCCGCCCGTCGCAGTCTTACAACGCCATGATACACCCCATAATCCCGTTTTCAATACGCGGCGTTTTGTGGTATCAGGGCGAGATGAATTCCGGGCCCGAACTTTACCTCAAGCAATTCCCGTTCTACGCAAAAATGATGCGCAAAGTTTTTGAGAACCCCAAAATGCCGATTTATACGGTCCAGTTGCCAGACTACAAGGAAAAGCACTGGCCAAAAATGAGGGACGTGCAGCGCAAACTTGCAGACATGGTGGAAAACAGCGGGATGGCCGTCACGATAGACGGGCACGAAATCGACCTGCACCCCCGCGACAAGACCATGGTTGTGGACAGGCTTTCGAGGATGGTTCTTGCGGACAATTACGGCGTAAAAATCGTCTCGCGCTCGCCTTCGCCCGTTAATGCTGCGGCCTCCGGAGGCACGGTGAAAGTAACCTTCAAGGATGTCGCAAACGGATTGAAATTAAAGGACGGCAGGGAAGTCCGCACGTTTGAGCTGGCTGGCGAGGACGGCAGGTTCCACCCCGCCCCGGCAAAAATCCTCTCAAAAGACTCCGTTTTGGTTGGGCCTTCAAAGGAAGTCCCGAACCCCGCAAAGGTGCGGTATGCCTGGGCTCCGGACCCCGACGTAAACCTCTATAACAGCGGGGACCTTCCAGCATCGCCATTCGAGCTTGATTTGAACTGAGTCCGCTTTCTGAAAAAGCCCAAGGCGGGTTTTGCGCGCATTTTATCGTTCGCGCATCTCCCCGCCCGTCCGGCCGTTTTCGGCAAATACGCCCTCTTTGAGCGCGCAAGATTGAAGCCGGGCGCAGGACGCCCTCCGGGGCGGACGCAAAGCCCGCCCCGCCTTTGGAACAGCTTTTGCATAACAGCGCCATGCCCTGCCGCAAAACGCCGTTTGCGGCCGTTTAGGACGGCTCCCCATTCCGGCAAATCATGGCGATACGCTTCAAAAAAATGCGTCGCCCTGCCAGAGGGGTTCAGACCGTGCTTCTGCGCGTAAACATCGTCGGAACAACGAGGTTCAGGGACGGATTCCAGTCCTGCATCTGCCTTGCAACAAGGGTGCCCAGATTGTAAAAATCTATGGATATTGTAGCGACGCCGTCTGCGACAACCGACTTTATAGGGGTGTCGTCGTAGGTTATCACGCCGAAGTCATCCTTGACTTTCATGCCTGCGGACTTTGCGGCGAGCAAAAGCTTTACGAGGTGCGCATCATCCATCAGCATCCAAAATGTGCCCTTTTTCAAAAGCGACGCGTCAAAATCCGGAAGTATCTCGCAGTCCAGCCCGTTTGCGGCGCAAAAAGACTCGAAGGCCCCTATGCGCTCCGTGGGATGGAATGTGCGGGGGTTGAAAATCATGTAGAACTTGCGGTATTTGGAAATGAAAGGAAGCGCCTCGCCGAGGGCCTTCTGGAAATTTTCGTCGCTATTTTGGTAGATGCACGCGCTCGCGCAGCCCTTGATGTCGGCCGGGATGTCGAGGAGCAGAAGCCTGTCCTGCGGTATGCGCAGAACCGACTTGAAAGTTGATTTGTCGCGCATGGGAAATACCACATAGTATTCAAAACGCCCCACCGCGTCCTCTATGGTGTTTACGAAAGTCTCGGGGTTGTAGCGGTGGGCGTGATAGGTTATCTGGACGCGGCCGCCTATGTTTTCGTTAATGCCGCGCACGAGCTGCTCCTTGTAGGCGTTGCTCATCACGTCCAAAAGCACAAAGACGTTGGCCACCTTCCTGTAATGGGACTTTATGACAATGAACCCCTTGCCGTGGCGCGATTCGACGAGGCCTTTGGTTTTAAGCAGGTTGTAAGACTTTACCACCGTCTCCCGGGCTATCTTGCACCTCCCCGCAAGTTCATTTATCGACGGGAGCTTCATCCCCTTTTTGAATACGCCGGAATTTATGAGATCGATGAACCGCTCCTCGATAAATTTCGATTTTGGGGCATGGGAAACTCTGAGGCTCGCGGCAAGCTCGGCTAAAACATCCTTCATTAGGCTGACATCCTGCAAATGGTTTAAATGAAACTGTTATAACTATACTGTTCCATTTTACAAGCCCATATTTGCCTTTCCCGCAGTGCGCCGGCAGCATGCAGGAAACGGCGCCCCGCCCTTCCCGCAGCTCAAAGCCGGCGCATCTGAAAGCGGCTGCCGCCATGAAAAACCGGCTCCATGCCGCGCCAAACATTGAAACGCAAAAAAAAGCCGCGCCAAAAAGGCGCGGCGTGTGAAAGCGGGAATCGTCCCTCAAAAAACTCAGTTCTTGGGGGCGGAAGCGTTTAGCTCCGCTATGACATCTTCGGTGATGTCGGCAGTGGGCTTTGAGAAGTAGCATGCGTTCTTTTCAACCACAAAATCGGCCTTCTTTGCCTCGGCAATCTTTTCGACAACCTTGACTATATCCTTCTTGTGCTCGGAAATGACTTCCTTCTGCTGCTCCATGAGCTTCTGCTGGGCCTGGGCCTTCATGCCCTGCATGGTCGCAACGATGTTGCGGATTTCATTCGCCTTGGGGTTCAGCTCCTTTTCGATAATTTCCTTCTTTGCGGGTTCCGCAAGCACGGGGTTCTGGAGCTTCTTTTCGCCTTCCTGAATTTCGGCTACGAGCTTCTGGCGCTGGTCTTCAAGCTTCTTCAGCTCTGCGTTTGTCGACTGGAGGGCGCTGGTGAGCTGGTCCTGAACTATCTTGGTCTTATAGTAGTTCTTGTGGACCTGGGCGAGGTCAACCACATAAATTACGGGATTTGCGTTGAGCGCAACCGCGGTTGCGGCGAGCGCGACAATGGCCATTATTTTTTTCATGTTTTGATTATGCTATTTGATTATAGTAAAAATTTCGGACGGAATGTTCCGTTTTTTTATAAAAAAACTAGAATACGGTACCGAACGAGAAGTTGAATTGCAAGCCGTCATTGTTGTATTTCCCCGAGGTTATGGGTATGCCGAGGTCTATGCGCATGGGCGCGCCCATAAGGAGGATTCGGAAGCCTATGCCGAAGTCGTCGTTATAGTTTGACGGATCCCAGTCCCAGGAATCGGCATTTACAAAACCCACGTCGTAGAATACGGCCACGCGGAGGGGGTCGATAATCTGGTAGGAGTATTCGACAGAGATGTACCCGAAAGTGTTTCCGCCCTCCGGCTCCTCCGTCGCGGGATCGATGGGGCCGACCTTCCTGTACTTGAATCCGCGCAGGTTGTAGGGGCCGCCGAGGAAGTACTTTTCAAAGAACGGAACTTCCTTGCCGCCGTACCCGGTGACGCTGCCCGTGCGGCCTACGATGGAAAACACCTGGTTACCGTACCTGAAAAGCGCGAGCGAATCAAGATGCCTGGATACGGGAATCCACCACCCCGCGCGGGCCTCTACCCTGTACAGGTTGGTCTGGCCCATGAGGGGCCCGCCGGCGACCTGCTGGAGGATTTCAAAACGCGTGCCGGAAGTCGGCATCATGAGGTCGTCCCTGGTTTCGCGCAGAAAGCTGAGGGATATTTCAGAGAGGGACCTGTGGCCCTGCTCCGCCTTTATAACCCCCGGGGCGTCCTTTGAGATGTCGTATATTTCGACGTCCTCAAGGGTGTAGCCGAGGCGGCCCTCGACGTTTTCAAAGAGGAGCTTTCTGAAATAGTGCGTCATGCCGGTGCGGACTTCGGAGTAATAGTCGGAATAGTATCCGGAATCCGTGCGGAATATGTCGAAGCCGTAGGAGAGGTAGCGGTTGAATATCCACGGGTTTTCAAAGCTGAGGAGTATGGCGCTCGTTTCGAGGCCCAAAGACCCCCTTATCCTGAACTTCTGCCCCGCCCCCTGGAACATGTTGCGGTAGTTGAGGAAGTCGAAGTTGCTCTGCGACACTTCGGCGGTGGCGACGAAGCTTTCGACCGTGCTGAACCCTGCGCCGAACACGACGTTGCCGGTCCTGCCCTCCTTGACCACGATGCGCAGGTTCCTACGGTTTGGAATGTTCGTCGTCTCCGGGGAGAGGTTGACGTCGTCGAAGAAGCGCGTCCCCTTCAGGCGCGCCTGGGAGTCCTCCATTGCGGCGCGCGAGAACACGTCGCCCGGGGCGAGGGCGAGGTCGCGGATTATCACTTCGCTCTGCGTCTTCGTGTTTCCCTGGATGTTTATGGATTCGAGGTAATACTTTTCGCCCTCGTATATTTCAAATGTGACGTCGATGTCGCCGGTCTTGAGGTTGGGCACGCGCTTGGCGGCAACGTCGGCGCCGATGTAGCCGAAGCGGCCGTAATAGTCCCTGATGGCGTCCTTGGTGGCGTCCACGGCGGCGGGGGAGAACACGTCGCCCTCTGCGATTTTCACACATCGCCTGCGCCTGAGCAGCTCTTCGGGATAGATGTTGGCGCCCTTTATGGCGACCTTCCCCGTCTTATACTGGCGCCCCTCCTCCACGGGGATTGTTATGTCCATGTAGCCGGGCTCGTCGGGGTCCGGGAAGTCGAGTCTTATTTTGGATTCGTCTATCTTGACGTCGAGATAGCCGTTATTGCGGTAGTACTGCCTGAGTTTGGAGATGTCCTCCTGGAAGTCCTCGTCCTTGAAGCGGCCGTAGTCCATTATGTACGACACGAGCCACATCCAGGTTGAAGTCTTCATCTGGTCCAGCAAATCATCGGCGGGGATATGGGCGTTGCCGGTGAAATTTATGTTCTGGATTTTGATGTCTCCGCCCTCGTTTACGTCGAACACGACGGCGCCGGTTCCGGTCTTGTCGTTGCGCTCTATGGAAGTCTTGACGTCGGCGAACGAATAGCCCTTTTTGCGGTAGTATTCGACAATCTTGTCGGCGTCGCGCTTTATCTGGCGCTCGTCCAGGACGCCGCCTGCGGAGCTTGAAATCTGGTCGCGCAGGCGCGCGGTGGAATATGTGGTGTTGCCCCTGAAGGCTATCTGGGCGATGCGGTACTTGGGGCGCACCACCAGGCTTATGTCGAGCCTGCCAGCGGGGGTGAGAGACCTCTTTGCCTCCACGGTCTCGTAGAGGCCGGTATCGTAGAGCGACTTTATGGAGAGATCCAGCGACCTCTGGTCAAACGGTATTCCCGAACGCACCTTCACATGCGCCAGCACTGCGTCCTTGGAGACCTGCTGGGGCCCCTCGACCGCAACCGAAATCTTGTCGACGACGAGGCTGGACTGCATCTGAGCCGGGAGCAGGCCGCAGGAAAACAATATTATTGCGGAGGCCGCGAGCGTCAGCGGGCCCTTTTTAAAAATTCTCATCACGCTTGGAATAGTTGGAGTACTTGGTAAGATTTCTGTTGAACATGAGGGTTATGTCTCCCGTCGGACCGCTTCGCTGCTTTGCGATGATGAGTTTAACCAGGCGCTGGTCGCCTGTCATGCCGTTTTCCCCATCAGAGCTGTCAGATTTGCGCATCCAACTCAAGAGCAAAATCACGTCCGCGTCCTGTTCTATGGAGCCGGATTCGCGGAGCTGGCTTGCCTTCGGGTCGCCCATGCCCTCCTTTTCGCTCTCGCGGTTGAGCTGGGCAAGGACTATGACCGGAACGTCCAGCTCCTTTGCCATGGCCTTCATGCCGCGCGACATTTCCGCAACCTGCTGTTCGCGGGGCGCGCGGCTGTCCACGCCCTTTAGGAGCTGAAGGTAGTCCACGACTATGAGCCCTATGTCGTGCTGCTGCTTGAGCCTCCTGGCCTTGGCGCGCATTTCGAGTATGTTTATGTCGGAAGTGTCGTCTATCCAGAGCGGGGCGTTCCGCATTTCCATGCCGGCGTTTTTGATGTCCTGGGTCTGGCTGTTTGCGATGGTGCCCTGGCGCAGCTTGTGCTGGTTGATGCCCGCGCGCGCGCAGAGCATTCGCATTATGAGCTGTTCGGCGCCCATCTCCAGGGAGAACACGAGGGTCGGAATCGGCTTTTTCTTGTTGAAAATCGCGGCCTCGGCGATGTTGAGCGCAATCGAAGTCTTGCCCGTGCCCGGGCGGCCCGCGATGACTATCATCTCCTTGCCGTGCAGGCCGCGCGTCATGTCGTCCAAATCCTTAAAGCCAGTCGGAACCCCCGAAACCTCGCCTCGGTTTACGATGAGCTGGTTTATCATCGCCATGGCGTCCTCAACCTTGGCGCCTATCTGCTGGGCCGAATCGCTTATGCGGTCCTGGCTTATGGAAAGTATCTTGCCCTCCACGTCCTCAAGGAACATATCGAGCGTGTCGGTGTTGGAGCCGGCGCGCTCTATGGTGTCGTGGCACGTCAGGATGAGGGTGCGCAAAAAGTACTTTTCGCGGACTATTTCGAGCCAGTGGCGGAAATGGGCGTAGGTTTCGACCCTTCCTGCGATTTCGCTTATCGCGGCTATGCCGCCTACCGACTTCAGGAGCCCGTCGGATTCGAGCTTGTCGGCAAGGACAATTTCATCGATTGGCTTTCCGTCGTTAAAAAGCGACACTATCGCGGAGAATATCTTGCGGTGCGGCGCGTAGTAAAAATACTCCTCCCTGAGCTTGGATGCGATGCAGACGTTCAGAACCTCCCCGCGCCCGTCCAGCATCATGCTGGCCAGAAGCCCCTGCTCGGCGTCGAGGTTGTGCGGGAGTTCCTGCCCGATGAGCTTCTCGGCGCTTTCGCGGGCCGCGTCCGCTGAAACGCTCTGGCGCGATCTGGAAATTTTCCTTGGGCTGTCCTCTTTCATTGCAGAATGCCGTTTTTAAAAGGCAGATTTATAAAGCAAGCCCGCGGGCCCGCTCAACCACAAAATTATAAAAAGCTCTCCGGGCCGGAGGCGGGAATGCGAGGCGGAGGCGGCGCCCGGGCGGGCGGATTTCACTGGGCCGCACGGATTGCAACTGCCCCGAAGGAAGTTAAAAAACGGATGATGCCGTTTTTCGCACACAGGCCCCAGGAATATCCATTCCGACTCCATCCCAACAAAAAATTTTGCCATTATATCTCAATCTTCCATCCAATCCATGTCGGGCTTTTTTATTTGTATTTGCCAATGTATCATGTACGCTTGCAAAAAATTATGCCCAGTCCAAAAACGGAAAACGAAAACGCCAGCCCTTCAGGCTCCGCAACGGCGGACAAAATCCCTCCCTTTCAAAGCAGGAAGATAGTTTTTCTGGGATTCATCCTTTCCATAGCGGTCATGGTAAGGCATGCGGGCAACACGGCTTATTATCAGCATCTTCCGGACGGCCCGATGCGTCTGGCAAACTATGCGGTGCAGACATTTTTCTCGGATTTTATAGGCGGGGCCGCCGTGCCGATGTTCTTCATAATCTCGGCATTTTTATTTTTCACAAATTACACGACGGCTCTCTGGCCCTCAAAAGTTAAAAGCCGCATCGGCACGCTGCTTGTCCCCTACCTGATATGGAGCGCCTTCGCCCTGGCGCTCTTTTCCGCAGCATGCGCGCTCCCTCCCGTCGCCGAGCGCATGAACGGCGGAATGGGCGGGGTGAACTTCACGCCGCTTTGCATACTAAAGGACATTGTGACGGCGCGCTTTGCGGAGGTGCTGTGGTTTATCTACCAGCTTATGGCCTATATCCTGTTTTCGCCTGCGATATATCTGGCGGCAAAAAACAGGCGCACGTTTGCCGTATCCGCCATCGCCCTGTTTGCATACCTGTCGGCATGGTGTACGGATTATATGGAAGGCTCCGTCCTCACCATACGCCCCGCCGGGCTTTTCTACTACCTTCTCGGCGCCGGCATGGCCCTGCACTTTAGAAGCGCAGCCCTCGTCCAGACGGGATGGCGCCAAACGCTCGCCATGGGCGCAGGAGGCGCTGTTTGCTTCATATGCCAGAAGTGCTTGGATATACCGTTCCTATTCATTTCATATACCCTCCTTATGTGCGCTTTCTTTTGGCAGGCGGCGGGGCTTCTCATGCCGAAAACCCTCGGCTGGATAATGCACATATCGTTTTACATTTACGCATCGCACATATTTCTGGTGATACCGATTAAAAAGGCGCTGTTTTTCGCCCTGCCAAAAACCGGATTCTTTTCCCTGCTAAATTACGCTCTTTCCGTGGCAATGACTGCCGCCATTGTTTTCGCTTCGGCGTATTTCATATCGAAGAAATTTCCATTTTTGTGGAAGCTCATAAACGGCGGGCGCGGAAAAGCCGCAGCTTCCCGAAAAAAGATTGCAGGAAATACCTCCCCCGCCTGAGGAATCTGAAGCGGCCACACATTCCCCCCTACGGCCCTCCCAAAATGCGCATTTGGCATTCGCGCAAAGCGGCCGAAACAGCGGAAGGCCCTCCGCCCGGAAGAAGTCGCCCTCTGAGACAATTTCAACCATGCCTTCCGGAGGCTGCCCTTGCCGGAAACGCCCCGTAAAACGCCGCAAAAATCATATCTGCTGGCGCGTTTTGTGGGGCGGAACCATTATTTTGGAAAAGCAGGCGTATCAAATAGCGTAGAGTTCAAAATCGCGCTTTATTTTAAGAAAGAGTTGCCCGGATGCGGCACGGCACGGACAGCGGAACTGTTTTTTCACACATCTTTTCAGCTTTGATTCAGGCGCTCGTAAACCGGGTGTGCGCACGCTTCAAAGAGCCCGTTAAAAATTCGGCTCGCCTTTGGAGATAACGCAAGCGCATCCGGCCCCCGCCCCGTTGCATGCGGAGGCAAGAATGGAAGACGCACTTCCCTTTCGCAACTAAAAAACTATGCAAGCACGCCCATTAGGCGCGGCAAATTAAACTCATTTTTAAGAATCAAAGAGCGGAACTCCGGACCCGCCGGGCAGATTTCCGCCTAGTCGCAATTTCCGCATCTGGCCGCCATGGCGCAGATAAACGCATCAAGGCAGGCTTTCTGTCTGAAAGGCGACTCCTGAATCCTCTTGAGTAAAATCACTGGGTGCAAAACTCTGATCAGGGCGAAAACCTTTCCAAATCTTACTTCATTGGGAGTGTATGGGCAAAAAGTTTCCAAACTCAAACCAGGCCTTCAATTCCGCCTCAAAGCCTTAAAATTCCCATTATTTCCCGGCATTTCCTGCCCCTATCCCATCTTCCAAACATAAGCATCCCGACGAAGAGGCCCTTTGCAAAAAAAATGCGCGCCCCGCAAATAGCGGGACGCGCACAAAATATACAAAAACAATAATCTAAAAAGCCCTGGGGAAACCCGCAGCGCACAAAACGCCAAAGCCCCCCGAGACGCACACGAATCCCGCAGGAAGAGCGTTCCGCTCCGCCCGCGCGAATCCGCGCCTGAATTCCGCGCGACAAGCGCGGCCTTGAAAGATCGCACCGCCCGCCGCCCGGATTCCGGGCGGGCGCGGGGAAAGGCGCTAGGCCTCTTCCTTCACAGCCTCTTCGATCGGGTTTTCCGAAACCACTTCGAAGTTCAGTTCGAACTTGATATCCTTGTGCAGCCTTATGGAAGCGGCGTGCTTGCCGAGTTCCTTCACGGCGTGCAACTGAACCTGCTTCTTGGCAATATCGACGCCTTCCGCATTCAGGCGGTCGACGAGATCCTGCGCGGTGACCGAACCGAACATCTTTCCGCCCTCGCCGGTCTTAACCGCAAAGGCGATGGTGAGGCCCGAAAGCTTTTCGGCGATTTTCTCGGCCTCGGAGCGTTCGTTGGCCTCGCGGACTTCGCGGGCCTTGATGAGGGCTTCTATCTGCTTTTTGTTGGCGCGGTTAACCGGCATGGCATATTTCTGCGGGAAGAGGAAATTCCTCGCATATCCTGCCTTGACAGAAACCTGTTCGCCTTCGCCGCCGAGATTTTCAACGGGCTTCAACAATAATACATCCGTATGTGCCATATTCTTATTTCTTCTGGATTTTTTTTGTAAATTTCAATCAAAACGGAACGTCGTCGTCCTCAAGGTCGTCCACGCGCTCCGGGGCGCGGCCGCGCGGAGCGGGGCTCGTGCGCCTGTAAGACGCGCCGGACTGGGCGGACTGGTCGAAATCCCCGCCGCCCATGGAATCGCGCTGGGAGCCCACAAATTCAAACCTGTCGAGAACCACGACGAGCTTGCTGCGGGACTTCCCGGTTTCCTTGTCGTCCCAGGTGTCCTGGCGGAGGCGCCCCTCCACGAGGATGGGCTTGCCCTTTGAGAAAAACTTGCCGATGTTTTCGGCCGTGCGGCCGAAGGAGTCGATTTCGACAAAGCAGGTTTCCTCGCGCGTATTTCCGTCCTGACCGCTGTAAGAACGGTTGACCGCTATGGAAAAGCGGCAAACACTAGTTCCGCTCTGCGTCTGACGCAATTCGGGATCCCTCGTAAGGTTTCCCATCAAAATGACCTTGTTAAAAGACGCCATCTCCAGCCAACCTTTCTAGTTAAACGTCAAAAAGGCTATGCCGCCTGGATGAGGAGGCGGTTGACGGTCTTGTCGCGGACGAGCTTGTCCTTGATGAGGGCTGCGGAGTTCGCGGGGCCGGAGAAGTCGATGCTGACAAACACGCCGCTTACGAACTTGCGGTCCGGAGTGCGCGCAAATTCCTTCACGCCGAGATTTTCGACGTTTTCCACGGTTCCGCCCACGGCGGCCACCACGCTCTTGAGCTTTTCGATGAGGTTTTCGACGGGCTTGTCGTAGCCCCTCGTGTCGAGAACAAACGTTGCCTTGTATTTTTTGCTATTCATGTGTGTTTTTTCGTTTAAATGTTTAACTGCCAAAAGGCCCGCCCTGCTGCGGGCCCTCGCGGGCGCCCCTGTCTGCGTTGAATACGTTCTGCGCCGCGGCGAGGCCCTTTGAGACAATCATCCCAAAGGCAGCCCCTATATCCGGAAGCGCCGAATCGAAATTCGCGGCCTCCGCGGGCGTGAGCCTTCCCAAAACGTAGTCTGCCAAATCCATCGACTTGAACGGCTTTCCGCCCAGGCCTATCCTGACGCGCGCGAAACTGTTCCCGCAAACCGCCATGATGTTGGCCACTCCGTTGTGGCCGCCGGCGGATCCGCCCTCGGAAAGCTTGAACCTTCCGCTCTCGATGGTTATGTCGTCATAAAAGACTGCGGTTTCGGAGATGTCGAGCTTCAGGAACTTCAGAATTCCCGCGAGGTTTATCCCGCTTTCGTTCATGTATCCCTCGGCCGCCGCAAAAACGACGTCCCGCCCGCAAACCTGCGCCTTGCAAAGGTACGCCGCGCAGTATTTGTTTCTGGTAAACGAGCCGCCGAACGACTTTGCAATCCTCGCCACAGCCTCCATTCCGACGTTGTGGCGGGTCTTGTCGTAGCGGGCGCCCATGTTGCCCAGTCCTATCGCAAGCCTTACAGACATGCCTGATTTAAAAGAGCCGGCCCGCGGCCCATGCCGCGGGCGCCAAAATCCTTACTTCGCGTCGGCGGCGGGGGCTGCGCCCTCGGCGGCCTCGCCCTCGGCGGCGGGTTCGGAAGCCTCCTCAACGGTCGGGGCCACGCAGGAAATAACCGGAGTTTCGCCGTGCATGCCGTGGATTTCCACGCCTTCGGGAAGCTTGAGGCCGGCGACGGTGACGGTTTCGCCAACGTGCATCGCGGTGACGTCCACTTCGATAAATTCGGGAAGGTCGCGGGGGCGGCAGCGGACATGCAGCTCGTGGGTCTGGATGTCGAGGACGCCGTTTTCATTCTTGACGCCTTCGCATTCCCCGACAACGTGCACGGGAACTACGGCGTTCATCGGCTTGCCGCGGACGACTTCGAGAAAATCTATATGCTCGGCCTTGTCGCTCAGGGGGTTGCGGACGACCTCCTTCAAAACCGCGAAACGCGATTCCGTGCCGTCGTCAAAATGTATTTCAAGCAGGGCCGCCTTGCCCAAAACGGCCTTGGCCACAACGGAGAATTCCTTTTCGTCGACGAGGAGGTTCTTGCTGCCGCTTTCGCCGTAAATGACTGCGGGAATCCTGCCTTCCTTGCGATAGCGGTTCGCGGTGGTTCCGCCGACCTTATCCCTGTTTGCCACGTTCAGATTGATTTGTTTCATTGTATATTTTCTCTTGTATTAATATAATAATAAAAAGCTCCGCAAAAACGACGCCTTCGACAAGTTAAATTTTTGAAAAGTGAAGAACGTTACCAACGGTGCGCCAAATTGCAACCAAAACTTTCGCATTTTTGCCTGTTTTTTCACCCAAAACGCCCGATTTTTCTTGAAAGGCCGCCAAAAAACGGGAATCACTACCTGTTTTGAGTCCGCCTGCAAACGCAGGAGGCCATCCCGGCCCCGGGCGGACTGCGCCCGGAACAATTTTCATAACCCCATGCAGACAAGATACAAGCATATAATCTGGGACTGGAACGGAACAATAGTTGACGACGCCTGGCTCAGCGTAGAAGTTCTCAACTCCATCCTGTGCGATTTCTCCTTTCCGGAAATCTCAATGGAAAGTTACCGCGAAAATTTTTCCTTTCCCGTCGTTGATTTTTACCGCAGCCTGGGCTTCGACGTGTCGAGGGAAAAGTTTGAGGAAATCGGCCGGACCTTCATCGCGCGCTTCAATGCAAAAAGGTACGAATGCCTCCTCCAGCCCGGCGCGCTCGGGCTGATTGCCGAAATCCGGGGGTTGAACATTCCGCAGAGCATACTTTCGGCCTACCGCACGGATTTTCTGGAGGAGGCCGCTCGCCACTTCGGGGTGCTGCCATACATGTCCTCCATTGCGGGCCTCGACGACATCCATGCGAATACGAAGCTGGAACGCGGCCTTTCGCACATATCCTCGCTTGGGGTGGAGCCGTCTGAAATCCTCATAATAGGCGACACTGACCACGATTTTTCGGTGGCGCGCGCAGCCGGGACGCGCTGCGCGCTGGTCGCCCGCGGACACCAGTCGCGGGCGCGCCTTGAAAAGACAGGCTGCCCAGTGTTCGATATTCTTTCTCCGGACATCATAGCGCGCGCCTGATGCATTGCAATGATGGCAGCAAATGCCAAACTTCCGACGCCCTGGGGCAGCCCCTCCCGGAAAATGCGGCGGAAACTCTCGGGGCTAAACTGACTGCCTTTTACTTAAAAAGGTTTATTTTCCACCTCAAACCTCGCGATGCATAGCCCCAATCCCGCAGAAATGCACGGCAATGGCTGCAAGTTGACCCATACGGACAAACCCCGCCAATCCCGCAACGCCATAAATGAGAAAATGCCCAATGGCAGAGGCTCGGGGGGTGGCGTCAAAGCTCGTAAGATTCCGGCGCGATTACCACAGCAAATTCGCCCTTGGTGTTTGCAGACGCCAGTTCGCGCCTGACATCCTCCGCGCGCCCCACAAAGAACCTCTCATGCATCTTTGTAAGCTCCTTTGCGACGCATATCACCCTGTCGGGGCCCAGGACTTCAAGAACGTCGTCCACAAATTTCTCGATGCGGTGCGTGGATTCGTAAAGGCAAATCGAGAACTCAAAGGAGCGGTATTTCTCAAAAAACGCCTTGCGGGCGGATGTCTTTGCCGGGAGAAATCCCGCAAACAGAAATCCGTTTGTGGGAAGCCCGGAGGCCGCCAGGGCCGCAGTGAAAGCCGACGGTCCGGGTACGGGGACGACGCCGACGCCCTCCCTTCGGCAGAGGCGCACGATGCGAAACCCCGGGTCCGATATGCACGGCATCCCGGCGTCGGATACCAGCGCCACGTTCCCGCCGCTTTTTAGAGACTCCATAAGAACCGGGGCCACGCGGTCCTCGCGCGAGTCCTCGTAAACCACCATGCGCTTTTCCATGCCGAATTTTTTTAGAATTACGGAAGCGGTGCGGGTGTCCTCGCAGGCGATTACGTCGCAGGCGCGCAGGGTCTCGACGGCGCGTTCGGAGATGTCGCCGAGGTTTCCGATAGGGGTTCCGACAAGGTAGAGGGTTCCGCTCATTTCAATCCGGCATGGAAGGGTTCATATTTGCGGGACTGGACGCTCAAAAAAAGCCTGAGCATTTCAAATTCCGGGGCGGAGAAAACGCCCGCGTCGCGCAGGTCGAGAAGCGGAGTTATGACGAAGTCCCGCCCGCGCCACCTCGGGTGTGGTATTTCGAGCGATTCGGTCTTCATGGAAAGGTCGCCGAAAAATATTATGTCTATGTCTATCGTCCTCGGGGCGTCCCTGAAGGGGCGCGTGCGCCCGAGGGAGGCTTCGGTTGCCATGCAGCGCTCAAGCAGCTCGGACGGCTGGAGGTCGGTATCAATAGCCGCAGCCGCATTCAGATAGTCGCCCTGCCCCCCGGGGCCCTGCGCCGGGTTTTCGTAGAGGCGCGAAACCGCCATAAGCCGCCCCATGCCTCCCAGCGCGGAAACGGCGGAAGATATGTTCTTTTCCCTGTCCCCAAGGTTTGAGCCAAGGGCCAGCACAGCGGTAAACATCAAAAGTAGTCCTCCCGCCTGCGGCTGATTGACACCGATATTTCGCCCACAAACGACGAGTAGTCGTTGTTGCATTTCGCGACTTTTACGTCTATTTCGCGCAGGGCGCCGAAACGCGCGAACATCCTTGAGGCAACCGTGTCGGCGAGCTTTTCAATGAGGCGGACGCTCTCCCCGGAAATCACGCCCTCTGCAATCGACACGGCGGCGGGATAGTCTATCGTGTCCTCCAAAGAGTCGGTTCTGGCCGCCTTCGAGAGGTCGAGGCGCATTCTCACCGACACCAGAAACTCGCAGTATTCCTCGCGCTCGCGGGCGAAGCACCCGTGCCTCCCCTTCAGCCTTATGTCCTTCAAAACCAGTTCGTCCATTTGGAATCCAGTACATCTATTCAAGTTAAAATCTGAACATACTGCGCGCGCCCCGGGCGCCAGTCAAACGCAAAGTCGGCCCCGGGGCGAAATCACCGCCACGACGGCCGGGCCGACATCTCCGAGAGGGCGCCAATAAAAACCCTGTGGCGCGCGACGTCGTGGACGCGCAGGATGTCGGAGGAGCCGCGCGCAGCGCTTGCAAACCCGAGCGCCACGGTGGCGTCCTCAAGGCGCGCCTCCCCGAATATCCCCCTTACTGTCGACTTTCTGGAAAGGCCCAGCAGGAGCGGAAAGCCGAAGCGGCGGAGGGCTCCGTAGTTTGAGAGAAGCTCCATGTTCTGCTCCGGGGTCTTGCCGAAGCCGAAGCCGCCGTCCAGTATTATGTTTTTGTACTGGACGCCGCAGGCGCGGGCGTTTTCGAGGATACGCTCAAAGTCCGCAAATATTTCGGAGCGCAGGTCGGCCATCGGAGGGAGGGAGCGCGGACGGTTGTGCATGAGTATTATGGGGCATCCGGCGTCGGAGGCGACGTCGCACGTAGAAAAGCCCTCGCCGCCGAAGAACGCCCCGCGCATGCCGCCCCAGACGTCGTTTATAATGTCCGCCCCGGCCGCAACGGCCTTTTGCGCGACCTCCCACTTGTAGGTATCGACAGAAATCTTCGCCTTAGGAAAGGACTTCCTTATTTCGCGGAGGGGTTCCATGAGGCGCGCCAGCTCCTCTTCCGCGGAGATTTCAGCCGACTGCGGGCGAGTCGATTCCGCGCCTATGTCGATTATGTCCGCGCCCTCCTCCAGCATGCGCGCGGCGCGCGCCACGGCGGCCTCCACGGAGGCGAATTTTCCCCCGTCCGAAAACGAGTCGGGGGTGACGTTCAATATTCCCATCAGGCGGATTCCGCTATTTTTTTGCATTTTTCAAAAACTCCTCCAGTTTTGACGCGTACGAGGCGAGGTCCGGCCTCGAAAATTCGGAGGCTGCCGCGTTCAGAATCCGGGCGGCCTCCGCGAAATTTCCCATGCCGATTTCGGCATTCGCAATCCCGACGGCGGAGCGTTCGCTCCGCCCGCCACCGGCCGACGCAAAAAGCGTCCGGGCAAGCTCAAACTCCCCTTCTGAAAGGGCGATTTCCGCAAGCTCCGCGCAGGATGCGGCATTTGAAGGGTCCAGTTTAAGCGACTTTTCAAACGCCTCCCTGCCCGTTTTCCCGGAAGCCTTTTCCGCCAGCCCCTTCACCTCCCAAAAGCGCGAAGAGCTTTCCGGGATGCCCGAGCGCGCGACTTCCATGGCCTCGGCGCCGGCGCCCGAGAGCGCGAAGGCGCGCGCAATTTCATAGGCCCTCTCCGCAGGCATATCCAGGCCGGAATAAAGCTGCGCCGCGCGCCCGAACATCCCGAGCGACGCGCATATGCCGGCGAGAAGCTCCGCATCGCGCGGCTCCGAAATTCCGAGGGCTGACATGGCCTCAAGGTCTGCGCAGGCCGAGGCCATATCGCCCGAATCCATGTCGAGGGCGCACAGCATGCGCCAGTATTCGCGCCCGCGCGGGTTCATGGCAAGCAGCTCGCCGCAGAGGGCGCGCAGGCGGCCTTTCTGGCCGGTTTCGCGCAGGCACACGGCCTGGGCGCGCAGCAGCTCCTCGTCGGGGGCGGAAAGGGCCATCGCGCTTTCAATGCAGGCGAGCGCCTGGGAATGCCTGCCAGACTCCATGTGGCATTTTGCAAGCGCGCGGAATATTCCCGGAGAATCCGCGCCCGAGAGCGCCAGGGCGCGCGCAAACTCGGCGCAGGCGGCGTCCCATTCGCCGCGGTTAAAGAGCGAATAAGCGAGGTTCCGGCGCGCGAGGTAGAACGTGCCGAGAACGCCGACGGCCTTTTTGTAGTACAGCTCCGCCCTGGCGTGGTCGCCCGCCTGGGCGAAGGCGTTTGCGCAGTTGAAAAACAAGGCGGCCGACGCGCGCCCGTCCGAGCACGCGCCCTCCAGAAATTCCGCGCGCCCCCGCGCATCCGCAATCCCGGCGGCCTTTTCAACCGCCCCGGCCTCGTAGGCGGAAGCGGACGGCTCGGTTTTTGCGGCGGACGCCCCCGCTGCGGAAAAGGCGGCAAAAACGGCAAAAGCTGCGAAAATGACCCTCATTTGACCTCCCTTATCCTGAATGGCACCGGTAGCATAAACTTCGCGCGAACCGGCCTGCCCCCGCGCATCGGGGGCTCGAAAAGAAGCTTGCCGACGGCGTCGAGGGCGGCGCGTTCAAATGCGGGGTCTGTCGAGCTTTCTATTCCGGCCGCCTCCGCCGTCCCGTCCGGATTTATAAAAACCGAAACGACCACGTCGCCCTCGACGCCCCTTTCGAGCATCCTCCGGGGATACTCGGGAACCGCCGACCTCAGGCGGCGCGGAACCCTGTCGAGCTCCGAAACGCCAAACGCCTCAATCCCGAACCCTCCCTCGGGGACTGCGGCCGGCGAGTCGCCGGAAAAAGCCGAAAGCTCAAACGCCCCGTCCGGGGCCCCGGGAAACTCTGCGGCAAACTCCCCGAATCCGTCGGGGGCGGCCGGCGCGGGAATCCGGGGCTGTCTCTTATACACATCTCCGAGCCCACGAGACGGAGCTACAT
>ERZ1026946.65-NODE-65-length-52445-cov-19.949761_pt1 | contig 52445 bp, 74 predicted proteins | sample MGYA00519460_ERZ1026946 | MGnify/ENA primary metagenome ERZ1026946 (study PRJEB26926, sample SAMN06164620) | human gut metagenome | biome: ENVO:00009003; feature: ENVO:2100002; material: ENVO:00002003 | host: Homo sapiens | place: USA | collected 2012 ...
TTCCAAGCTGAGGGTCGCGGGTTTGAGCCCCGTCTTCCGCTCTTCTGAAAATCAGGCAGTTACATTAAAAGTAGCTGCCTTTTTTCTTGTCTTATGCTGAACAACATATCGGTTTTAAGGGGTTTTAAAGGGTTTAGAAGTATATTTGTGATGCAAATTTAATGCAAATTTTCTATCACCCTAAATTAATCAGATTATGGCAACAGTGAATTACTACCTTGACACTAGAAGACAAAAGAAGGATGGAACCTACCCCATAAAATTGAATATACGACATAATAAACAGTTTATGATCAGTACAGAATTTACAGCTACGCCTGAAACATGGGATGGAAAAGAGTATAATAAGCAAGAAAAGAATTATAAACCTAAGAATATAGCAATTCGGAATATCAAAAACAAAGTCGAGACGTTGATTCTCATCCTTGAAGAAAGTGGAAAATTAAAATTGACCACAGATAAAAAACTGAAAGAACAAATAGAAGAAGCCATAAACAATAGACAAAGTGCAGAAAAGAACTTTTTGTATTACTTTGATCAATTTGTCAATCTAAAGAAAAACGTTGGAACAAAATCCCTCTATCAAACTACCAGAAACAAAATATCAGTATTCGATCCGGAATGTACCTTTGAGTCTATTGATTATAAATGGCTAAAATCATTTGAAGAATGGATGGCCAAATCAATGAAAATAAATGCATATGCCATTCACTTCAGAAATATACGTGCTGTATTTAACTATGCAATAGATGAAGAAATCACGCCTTTATACCCATTCCGTAAATTCAGAATAAAGAAAGAGGAGACCAGAAAGCGATCCTTAACAATCGAACAGCTTGTGATGCTTAGAGACTATCCTTGTGAAGAGTATCAAAAGAAATACAGAGATATGTTTATGCTCATGTTTTATCTTATCGGAATAAATGCTGCTGATTTATTTAATGCAAAGCCTAATTCCCTTAATCATGGACGTATTGAATACAAACGTGCCAAAACCGGCAAATTATACAGTATTAAAGTCGAGCCCGAAGCCATGAAGATTATCGAACAATATAAAGGTAACAACTATCTTCTTAGCATATGTGATGATTATCAGAACTACAAAGACTTTCTCCATAGAATGGGAAACAGCTTAAAACAAATTGGCGAAACAGAGCGAAAGGGATTAGGAGGAAAGAAAATTAGGAAACCATTATTTCCTGACTTATCCAGCTACTGGTCACGGCATACATGGGCAACCATTGCGGCTGAATTAGACATTCCCAAAGAAACCATTTCGGCCGCCCTAGGTCACAACATAGGATCAGCCGTGACTTCGATCTATATCAATTTTGACTATAAAAAAGTAGATGATGCAAATAGAAAGGTTATAGATTATGTTAATAAATTCAATGAGGAGAAGTAATAATGCTTTCCACATGCACGTGTAAGCCTCATCCAAACAATAAATCTAGGCAATAAGAAATTATTCTTATCACAACAAAAAGGAATTATCCGGGTTAACACGCCAGACACCCTGTTTAATAGACGTTCCATTGAAGTGCGGTCAACACTTTGCAAAACAGCCAATGAGGTATATCATCAACTTGCTGGAGCAATATATCTAATTTATCGTTTCTCATTTGCCAAAATGGACTTGATATTTTCTTCGGTAAAACCAAAACAGGCAGCAAAACGTTTAAACGCTTCACGCCTCTTTTCTGGAATGAGAGCGTACATGCTATTAATAGGCGTGTCGCTCTTCATCGCTTTTTGTATCTGTTTCTTTTTCATATCATTTCTTTTACCTTATGTTTGCAGCAGTCACATTCACACAAAAGAGGATGCGCATACTCCCACATAGCTTCTATTATGTCATCGCCAATATATTGTATCTCTTCACCATATGGAGTAATGTCTAATGCCTGGCAAATATGTGTTGCCATGTGGCCGCACTCGTGACGCCAAGACTTGGCAAATTCCTTTGCAGATGAAGTCAATGCAATAACCATCACCGTTTTCCGGTTTCCAAAATTGGAGTACGTGACACCAGTATTTATTTTGCCGGAATTCATATTTTCATAGGCTGTACGCAACATAGCTCCATCGCATCCAATGGCATGCATTTCTGCAAGGATTTCTGTTACATAGTAGCAATCAACCGCATAATAAACAGAGCAATGCCACTCATATTTGGGTAAAGTAAACTGCTGCTTTATCATATCTACAACATTTCATCCCACTCAATCGGTTCCCCTGCCGCAATCATAGTTGCATACCAACGACGCATTGTTGTGCCGTCTGGAGCATCCGGATCATCTATCGTGTCTTTAATGTATAAAGCAAGGTGCTGTTCGTCCGGCACGGAGGATTTCAAAAAATCAGCTTTGCACATGTTTGCCACATAGATATAATCATACAAGGCATTATTATCAAGCTTTATACCATAACGAGTGAGCAATTCATCTACCTTATCTTTTGTTATCGGATCAATACGTTCTTTTTTGTTTGTAGCAGAATTTACTTTTTTCATTAATGAAACAGCAAAATCACACATCTTCTTATTGAAATGCCAACCAAAATTTGACAGGTATGCTTTCATTTCTCTGGGACGCTCGTCATATATATCCAGGGATTCTCTTCTCATAATATAAAGTATTATAGAGGAGCCACATAATGCGACTCCTCATGGTTACACTTAACGATAACGGGAATAACGTCCGGTGCCTCTAACACCACGTCTTTCGCCCATGCCACTGCCACCACGACTTGAACTGCCACCACGGCCATAGCCGCCGCGTTCGCCCATATTTTCTTCGTCGAAATAGCGGTCATCGTCATATCTGCGATCTTCATCCCAGCGCTCGCCCATTTCTTCACCGCCGGAAATCTCTTCCAGGCACTGCATAAGCTTACCACCATAACGAAGCATCTTTTCCGCATAGTCGGACATTTTCTCGACCTTGCTCTCGGAAATTTCAATCATCATCATACTTATTGTTTTTTAGAATTGTTGCTACTACCTCCCAAAGCCTTAGAAAGCATATCTTTTATATCCGTGAGAGTACTCTCAACGCCACACACTTTCTGCTCAAGGGCACCGATTTTCTCCTCTTGCTCCTTTTCTTTAGCAAATTGAGGATTCAAATCCCGTAGAATACCGTCACAAGAAGAAATTACATTTTTATGGAAAGGAACACTTTCTATAACTTGATTACTGGTTCTTAACATAGACTCTACCTCAGCGTTCATAGCTTCTCTACTTTCAGATACCACAACGCCATTTTGCCCAAAATTCGCAATAGAAAGATTGGCTGGAAGCTGTTTAAATTCCATTGTTTCTTCACCGACCTTAACCGTCACATCAACAACAGTTTCCATATTTTGCCCAAAAGCTTGACCAGGAACATATTGCCCATATTTAGGTTGAGGATTGCTTACAGAAACAACCTGCCCCACTTTCAATGCAGGAGTCTCACCTTTTTGAAGGATATAAAATAGATTGGATTGTCTTAGACTCTGAAACATAATAGTTGTTTTTAATTATTTTTTATTAGCTGATGCAACCTGTACATTTTCTGTAGGTGCGGCCGCTTCTGCCGGGCTGTTAATTGCTGTAACTCCCATAAGCCTGAATATACCACAACATTTGTCAATATATACCCAATGTTCTGTAGTATAACCAGCTTGTACTTGCGGAGCAGGCGCAGCAGTCCCTGAAGGCACTGTCACATCATGCCCTAAGACTTGCGTGGATTTATTGTCAATTACAGGAATTTTATTCGTTCCTAGACTTGAATTGTCTGATATGACAGTCGAGTTACTTGTTGAAGTCGGAATTACAACATTTACAGGAAGCGTGGCACCTGTTGTCGTAACAGGATGTCTTACTTTCCACACGACTACACCACGAGTCGGTAACGCTCTCCAAATACATGGATTAATACCATAATCCACAGTAGCCACATCATTGGTTGTTTCTACATATCCTGTAGTTTCAATTACAGGAATACCATTCAAATCAATCTTTGGCACTACGATCCGTCTTACAACAGGAACGCCATTTACAATAGTAGGCATAAATTCCTCCTTTCTTAAATTAACAGCCACAGCCGTTATTGTAACCAGTTCCTTCATTGAAAACTACAGTAGGATTACCATAGCAACAGTTTGGGTTTGGCACAAAATATGCCGGAGAAGGACACGGCTTAAGCTGATTGATAATATTGGCAGTCTGAGCTTGAGTTAAAGCAGCAGATTCCAATGCGGCTTTTTCACCACGAAGTGTATCAATCTTGTTTTGCATCTCACGCATTTCAAGTTGACAGAACTTGTCGTTGATGATTTGGGTCTGAGCATCAATCTTGGCGCCAAGAATATTAAACTGATTATTTGACTGATTAGTCAAAGTGGTAGTCTGATTCAAAGTTGCCAATTGATTTTCATAACCTTGCTGCTGAATAGCTGTCTTGATGTCGCAGCAACAACTAGCCATCTGGCTTGCAATCTGACAATTTCCCGCCTGAATTGAGTTGATAATCTGCTGAGAACTCATACCTACTTGACAACCCACTTCTGCTACTTTGGAGCTTACGCCATTAATAGCCTGTTGAATCTGACCAACAGAACAGTTTAAGTTTGTAGCCAAGTTATTGATAGCTTGTCCGTTTCCTGTAATAGCTTGCATCAACAGTTCGCGACCATTGTCATTGTTAATAAGGCCAGCGAGACCAGCATTAGCAGGTACACCGCCATCATTACCACCACCAAAGCCATTACCCCAGCCTCCGCGTCCCATCAATGGGAACAAAAAGAACAGGAAGATAATCCACAAAAAAGAAGAACCGTCGCCACCAAACCCGCCATTTCCACGGTTGTTCATAGCTAGTAATAAATTAGGATCAAGTCCATTTTTTTGAAGAAGAGGAGCAAGCATCGCCATCATTCCACTTCCTCCGCTGTTTCCACTTTCCGGAAACACATAAGTTTTTGTTTCGCTCATAATATATACTATTAGTTCCGGCCATATGACCGTGGAGCAAAAGTACCTATATGACAAGACCCTTGAAATCAGTTATTTCCAAGCTGTTTCTTTATGTTTTCCAAATATATTCTCATCATTTTCCCACTATCCAGTCGCTCCTGAAAATTGGATATAATATAGTTTATGGTTCTTTTAGTCTTATGTAAATGAATAGATGTTTGAACAGGGTAGAATCCCATTTCTGAAAGGATGTGAACTAGCAAATAGCGTGCATCAACGGTTTCAGTATCTTTATCAGAGGAAAGTATTCGTTCGACGGATATCTCCGTTTCTTGAGAGACTATTTCCAATATTTCAGCAAAGATTTCAGATTTACACATAGAATTTCCATTTTTATGTTTACCTTTGCCTTACCACATAAAACATTGTATATATGAACAAAGCATAAGGAATAGCGTTAAAGGTATTATAAGCCTCCAACGTGCATTCCTTATGCTTAATCATTGTTTTATGTGGTGTAAAACGCGAGCGTTGGGGGCTTTCTTTTATCTCTAAGCCCCGGAAAGAGAGCATTGTTAATGTCCTTATGAGATGCTTCTACTCATCTCTAATAATCAATGATCTAAATCATATCAACCTCCTTTCTTTGTTTTATAGCTTATCCATGCTGCAATCATCAATAGTAATAATATACAAGATGCCCATATTACACCGGAAATCTGCTTTGGTACTGTTGTTTCGTCTTTCTGCTTCTCCTGTTCCTGCCTATCGTTTTCCTGACTCCAGGAAGATGATGAGCTATCGGATTGCAAAGAAAAACTGTCTGCGGATATAACATTAGTTTCTTGCTCGATCTTATTGTTTTCTTCAGTATCGCCTTCAGCTAAAAGCGGATGCTTCCCTGTTTTAGAATCTATTGGCTTGCTAGTATCATAGAACCTCCAGTTTATTTTCCGATTCATAGTAGAATGCAAGAAGTTGGACATATCCTGCTTATTGGTAAATCCAAAATCAACAGCCATTCCGGTACTATCTTTTCTCTGAATGGATGTTTCCTGGCTTGTGGTAGATTTATGACTCCCACAGGAATAAAGCGACATCACAATTCCCATCACAACCAAGGCTATAAAACCTATTATTGATAGCCTAACCATTTCTTTTAGATTATTCATGAACATTTTCTTTTTATTAGTGTTACTATAAGGTTCATATAAACTCTTTTGAACGGCCTTCCGCTGTGATAGTACATTGCCGTTATATTATAGCTCAAAGATGAAATCATTGATTCGATTTAACCAGCCTCTCTTGAACTTGTTGTTAGCCGGGCGCTTACGACAAATTTCCTCGATGAAGTCAAACCGTGCAATCTTAATCATATCGAATAATTCGCGAGGATTACGTGAGTTAACAGCTTCAAGGGTTTTAGGACCAACAATGCCGTCCACCTTAACGTTAAGAAGCTGTTGCGGTATCTTTATGCCGTAGTTTCCCGAAGCCCAAACCCAATCTACCAGAATATTAGCAACAGACTGACTTTCTATCTGGTCAGCCTTCCATCTGTCCCAGTACATTGTCTTTAATATCTCGGTCCATTCATGCTCAGATAGATTCTTCAGCCTCTCAACGGTTGGTACCGGATAACCTTTCTTCCGGCAATACTGCATATAGGTTGCAAGAGTTACACCTCGATTAGTCGCTCCACCTAGGTCATCAGGATCATTTACGAAACCTCCCTCCCACTTTAGGATAAGAGGTGCCAGTTTTTCAACATTTGCCATAATTATCTTTCATTTAAATTGTGATAAAATTCTAATCTAATATTAGCATACGCCGATTCGATGTTTGTATAGGCACGCCCATTGTTAGGACCTTCTGCATTGTATATTTCAGCCTCTACCACCTTTGCCACCTGATCAATCCATTTCCTGTCTGTATAATCAGACAATTTATTGCCATGATAGGTAAAGCAATCAAGTTTACTATTACGATCTTCGTGTATGTTCGTTAGCAAAGTCCGTATCTTCTTAATGGTATTTTCCTTGTCTACTATATGATTCTCTTCTCTTATCTTCTTTATAATACGACACACCTTTTCTACCGAAAGATCAAAAAGAAGATTAGATAGAGTTTTAACCCTTAACTGTGTTTCCGGTTGTAATCCTTCGGCTATACGTGTCATTATGTGATTGTTTTCAATCATTTGTCTTTTTAATTCCTGCCAATTTGCTCCCTGAGCTGATAATATACCGTTAATAATACTCATAAACCACCGAAAGCAAGCAATCCACATTAAAGCGGATAATACAAGAAAAAAGCCTGCCGTGATAGCCATCATTCCAAACTCACTAATACCCCTTCCCGTCTGAAGAGCCGCATTTACAACTTCCGTATCCATTACTTTTGATTTTATAAAATTAATCTTATCTTTGCAATAGGATAGTTAGGACACTATCTCGCTCACAATCTCGTCCGGCTCGTGAGAGTCAGACGGGATTTTTTACGGAAGGGCACAAAAAAGCCCATCAACAACACCTAGTACGGGCTGTTAATGGGCATAATCTACGCTCCAAAGATAAGAATTATTTTTTATATTTCAACCTTTTCCTTCATTCTTTTCAATTGATTATCCAAAGTCTTAGCATTACATTTCAACTTTCTGCATATAGACGCTTTACTACATCCTTGGCTTAACATAGAACGAATCAACTTTTCTTTATCATCAAGCTTATATCTCACATTCTTTCCACCTTTCTTCCTTCCAAGGCGCTGTCCAGCCGCTTTTCTACGTGCCAATGCTTCTTTTGTCCTCATAGATATAAGATTACGTTCAACTTCGGCCATTAATCCAAACGCAAATGCAAGCATCTGAGAAGAAATACTATTGTCCAGTTCGTATCTCTCTTTCACAGTATATAGGTTATATTTCTTTTGAACACACTGGTTTAGTACGGTAAGGACCTCTAGCAGGCTTCTTCCAAGACGGCTTACCTCTGTCAATATAAGAATATCTCCACTTTTCATCTTTTTGAGAAGAGAACCAAGTTTACGATTTTTAGTAGAAACCGTTCCCGAAATCACTTCCGAAACCCAAGTGTTAACATTTAAACCTTTTTCTTTGGCAAATCTATCGATTTCAAATCTTTGATTTTCTACGTCCTGTTTAGACGTGCTAACTCTGATGTATGCGTAAACCATTTTTTGCGTGTAAAGATACCTATGTTTTTTGTTATCCTTTTATCGTCCCTTAAAAGTACAAAGATATGGAAAAAATACTAATGAATGACTTAGATAAAGTAAATGATATTGCTTATCTTTGCGGAGTGGATGCGAGCGGCAATCCTGTATTGATCAGTAAGGCTAGTTTGGGAAGCGTTGTAGCGCCTTCAGTCACCGCTACCAAAGGCGAAGTTTGGATTGTTTATTTAGACAGCAATAAAAATAAGATTCTTGTACCTTGGGAACAGTGGACTACATCAAGAACCGACGCTGTAGGTGTGGCAATCATGTCAGGAGGCAGACGCTTGCTGATTGCACCTCACGAATCTTCACTTTATTGGAGCTCCGTTGCCGGTTCCGGTGGAGCAGTAACAACAACGGTGAAGACAACAGCAGACGTTGATTATGCGGGCCAAAGCAATACTAGCAAGATTGTTGCTTCAGTTGCATTCGCTGGAGATGGAGAAGGGTATGCACCGGGATATTGCGCAGCGTATAGCAATGGAGGCGTGACTGCCGGTTCGTGGTGGTTACCATCATTAGGAGAGTTAGGGATGATCTACGAAAAGTATGACGCCATAAATGCTGCATTGAAAAAAATCAGCGGAGCTACGCAGTTGTCAAGAGTTACCTACTGGAGCTCTACCGAGTACTCGGCTACGATCGCGTGGCTTCTGGATTTCAGTAACGGCTATCGCTGGGGCAATACTAAGGCGGCGGACAAGCATCGGGTTAGGCCGGTTACAGCATTCTAACTCTTTAACCCTTTAACTCTTTATCTCTTAAGGTTTAAAGGGTAATTAAAAAGATTGTAAAATATAAAAGGACAACATGTTAGCATCGGAGTTAAAGGTTTATCGTGACACATATCAACTGGTTAACACAATCGTGGATTATCAATCGAAATTTCCACGGCTTTACAAATATACCATCGGGCAGAAAATGGTAAACGTGGCTCTTGAACTCTTTGAGTACATACAGCTTGCAAACATGTTTAAGGATAACCGTTCAAGGCACTTGAACGGTTTCGTTGTAAAATTTGAGCTCTTAAAGGTGCTCATCCGCCTTTCAGCGGAAAGAAAGTTAATCACTCTTGGTCAACAAGCGAACATCGCCGGAATGACGAGCAGCATCGGTAAACAAATCACAGCATGGAAGAGTGCCACACAGGTACAATTACCTGTTGGGCAGCGAGAATCGCATTCATCAAGGATGATGTGAGAGAGCTATTTCTTTTATTGAATGGTCTATGCACTCCCATTGAGTTAAGACTAAGTAAGTCATAGAAACAACCGAGAACTCGGCTACGAACGCGTGGAATCTGAATTTCAGTAACGGCAATCGCTGGAACAATACTAAGGCGACGAACAAGAATCGGGTTAGGCCGGTTACAGCATTATTTAAAAGAAAAAAAAGAAAAGTGGTAGAATTAGAAGGATTATTTGAAGCTTATTACGACTGTCGTAAAGACAAACGTGACTCTATTAATTCCCTTAGCTTTGAAGTGGGCTATGAAGAAGGTCTTGTCGATCTGTGCAATGAAATCAATAGCCGCACATATAAGCCGTCTCGTTCTATCGCGTTTATCGTTGATCATCCCGTCTACCGGGAGGTGTTCGCTGCTGACTTTAGAGATCGAATTATACACCATTATATCGCATTGCGTATAGAACCGCTGCTTGAAGCACAGTTTACAAATCGCACTTTTAATTGCCGTAAAGGAAAGGGAACTTTGTATGGCGTGAAAAGACTGCATGAGGATATACGGATGTGCAGCGATGGCTATATAAAGGATTGCTATATATTGAAAATGGATATTAAAAGCTTCTTCATGTCCATATCAAAAAGGCTACTAAACAAGCGTATGGATGAGTTTATACGTGAAAACTACAACGGTCCGGATAAAGAAGACCTGCGTTATCTGTCATCCATTACCATCCTGCATAATCCGGAAGAAAACTGCATACGTAAATCTCCGGAGGCAAAATGGCGTTTTCTTCCTCCAGGGAAAAGCCTGTTTTTGCAAGATAAGGACCTTGGTTTAGCTATAGGAAATCTTACATCACAGCTTTACGCTAACTTTTATCTGGACCCATTCGATCATTATCTGGAAGATACGTTAGGTTTTGTATTTCACGGAAGATACGTGGATGATTTCTATATAGTGGATGAAAATAAAGACAAGCTCATTGCTGCTATCTCTCCTATACGAAAATACCTGGAAGCTGAATGTAGGCTTACTTTACATCCAAACAAAGTGTATCTCCAACATTACTCAAAGGGCGTCAAATTTACAGGCGCAGTGGTAAAAAGAGATCGGATATACATTTCCAATAGAACGGTGGCTAATTTCCAGAACTTAACGTACAGACTGAACCATACGGAAATAAATGATTTTGAAAAGGTAAGAAAATGTACGGATGGCATGAATTCGTATCTGGGACTGATGAAACACACTTTGAGCTATGCCATTCGCAGAAAGAATCTAAGTAATATAGACAAGAAATATTTTAAGTATTTCTATATTTCCGGCCATTTTGAGAAAATCACAATAAAAAGAAAATATACAGATAAGACTAACGCTATAAATCGGGTTAAGAAAGGAGGATTGAATGGATACGACTAAGAGCGAGATATACCTTGATGATATCGACATGAAAGTGATTAACTTGTTAAAAGAACACTCTAAGATGTTGTTTATTGAACCACAGGGCAATAGGTATAAGATAAAGATAGAATGGAATGAGCAGGCGGAGTAATTTGCCTGCTCATTCCTACCATTAGACCGCTGTTACATCAATATACGTTGCTGCATCAACTTCCTCCTGATTGGCCGCTGAAAAAGGAATAGAGTCGGTGCCTGATATGGTGGTATTGAGTATTTTTGCATATATATACGGTGTAAATTGCGTTCGTTCAAATATTACCTTAAAAGCACCAGTACTTTCGTTTGTCCATATTTTAAATCTCGGTGTCGCTGGAGCATTCGCTCCGCCTATTCGATTTAAAATTATCGTAGGCGCCTTCAAAACGTCGGCTGATCTATTGAGAGTCATATAGAATAAAGTCATTGAGCCACCTCCAAAAGCTGAAATGCTAATAAGAAGAGATGTATTCATTACTGCTGTGGTATTCCACTCATATACAACTCTTGATACCTGCGTTGCCATCGCTCTTTCCTTCCTTGCATCACTGGCCGGTTTAAGGCCGTTTTTCTCAGTTGTAGCCGCCGGGATATTGGTTATCAGTTCGCTTACTACACTTTCGTCATTTAGATATATTTTCTCCATAATCTGTCATTTTTAAGGGACGATTGTTTTACTACAGATTCATCCCGGTTAAACATTTTGTTTTATTCTCTTTCTGTTATTTTTTTTATTCCACCCCATAATGTTTGGTTGTCACTCCATTTTTTGAGAAATAAATTCCATTAATAGGATTTATGAGGCATTCCCACATATTATCAGACCCTCTTGTTGCTTGCGACATCAAACTAATAGAGCTATCAGATATTGATGATGAGCTTATTAATTCATCGTCTAAATATCTGTTTAGCTTTATCCTCGGTAGGTAATTTATTTTTCCATTCCAAACTTCTGTGACAAATGAGATATTTCCAACCTCATTATCATCCTGGTTGTACATCTTTATACTTTTACTATTAGGATCAATTTCTATACGGGTACCATTGATAGAAGTCAAAAGCTTACCTATAATCTCGACATTGCCATCTTCATCGATCTTAAAAGAACCATTCGGAGATTGTATATTCTTAAAAATACCTCCATTCACCTTGACGGTATTACCTTCAAACAAACCCGTAGCAAAATCCAGAAGAAGATTGGGAGTGAAGGTTCCCGCATTAAACTCCTCATAATTCGATGTCGGATTGCCGTCAGCATCAACCCCCTGCTGCGAAAACATATAGTCTCCTAAAAAAACAGCACTCGCCAATTTAGCAAAGTTGGCCATCAAGATTTCCACAAAAATAGCCTTATAATCTTCAACAAGCACCCAAGTAGCGTTCGATCCATTTACGGCAACATCCTTCTGCGGAGAATTGATATTTGAGGGCATAGCCTGTCCTACCCATGACGTATTTTTATTCATTATATAATACTTTCCATCCAACACGTAAGGAGTTACGGTATCTGTGCATATATAGGTAGTCCATAAATTATACTCTCCGGCCGGATATGGGATACGCCCACTCTTTCCTGGATCACCCTTCTGGACATACTTTACACTTCTTGTTACAGTTGCTATCGGCATACTATTATGTTTTTAAATTTATGACACAGTTTCAATATACACACCTACGTCCGTACCAGCCTGTTCACACATCGCATAGGTCACAGTAAAGTTTGCCTGGTTAGTAGCCTGCCCTAGAACAAGCCCTACACTATCAATGGCGGTAAAGTTAAAGTTCATCTCCATCGCTTTAGTTGTCGCCCCCCTCTTTACAACCATAGGAGCATACACCACCGTATCACTCTCTTCTGTAATCGTTTCGTCCGCCGGGGTTGGATTTGGAATAATTTCATAAGGGTCTGAAGCATCCATGACACCTTGTATATCCGTACCTATCTCTGTTCCTCCCTGAGATACTACGCATTTAAAGTTGGAATAACTGTCAACCATGTCACCGGTAACGGTAAGCGTCTGCGCTGTCTGTCCGGATATAAGACTCCAAGCGGTGCCTACCAACTTATACCATTTATAAGTAAGGCTTGATGTAACCGCCACGCCCGCCTGATAAGTCATTGCTTTGAGTATACAGCTACCGCCTTTTTCGGTGATGGTATAATATTTGTTATCCCCAGCAGCAATAGTCACAAAGTAAGGAGAACCGGTAGCCCGACGAATAGGAATGTTGTATACAGCCTCTACTTTGTCGGTGACATTGCCATATACGACTGTCGCTTCCGCCTTAATGCTACAAGGGGCTGCACCGGCCGCCACAACCAGATTTTTCAAGATTTTCAATCCCCAATAATCCTGTGTTCCTGCAACGTATGGAAGCTTGCGAAAATGCCCCGTCTCACCGTTAAACACATTCGTGGAAACGTTATTGGTAAATGTTAGTTTCACGTCATTAAAATACCAGTCACAAGCAATGGGTACCGAAACACCCTCCGCCACACGGGATGAAGTCGCAATAAATACCAGCTGCGGTTGTGTCTGGGAAAAATCAGGCGATATCGCACCGATTGCGCCCACGGACCCTTCAAATTCCTGGTAAAGGTCTCCGCTTGGAGACTGGATAATAGTCGTGTAAGTTCCCGCCTTGGGCGAAAATCTTACAGTGGCTTGCTTGGTTGCTACACTCATACTTCACCCTCCTTATTTATTTCCGAATTTTCCTCTTCAGCCGGAAGTTTCTCCGAAGAAGATAGAAATCTTTCAGGCGTAGTAACCTTTACCGGATGGTCAGTACCATCCACTTCTTCTTTTGCAGCGTTGGGGGTCAACACGGCTCCGCCACAATAAGCCGCGCGGGAAAAAATATCATCGCCGGGAAAACGCAGTACGTCAGCCTGCCACAATAGATAATTTCCGTCTGCCGTCTTATTACGGATACTTGTCAATCCCATTGACGCAGCCACCTTCTCTGTTACTTTGATGTAATTAGCCATATTCTTAAGATTAAATTGTTATTTTGCTATTATCACTTTATCAGCGCTCGCCAATATTGCCTTCCCTTCGCTGGTTGCCAATATTTTATAATTGCCCCTGTCTGTCATATCCACACCTAATAATCCGCTTGTAACGTTGCTGGCAGAAAGAGAGGGGGATTCGCCGGTTCCGATAACTGTACTATCCTTGTACCAGGTTGCCTTCAGTTCCTGCATGGCATTGTTTATAACACCCTTTGCCCCCGTTACCACCACTTTGGGATTTACGGACGCCGTGCCCGGAGCAATACGGTTCGGTATGTTGGTTATATCGTAATCATAATCCGGGAGGCGCCGTACAATAGTAGTAGTAGCTGTGGGGTCCGCATCTGTCGGCGATGCAGCCGGAGAGCCATCAGGGGAAAATGTCGCCTTGCAGATGTAAGTCTCCTTTTCTCCGATTGCCTCTCGATCAATGACAAGCACGTTATCATTCACGCTTACCACGTCGAGATCGAACTCGTCAGAACCGGCAAGGGTCAGGTTGCCATTTTCACGGCGTTTGTACCAGAAGAATTTTCTTTTTGCAGATACACCGGTAAAATCAGTTTCACCCGCCATCAGAGTAGCTACTATGGTTTGCTGTACAGGGTCCTCCCAAGGGTTGTATAAATGCGTCGATTCACTATCAAGCGTCAATAACGGATTAGCGTCGGTAGCATTGATACATTTTATTAATTTAGATTGCCGGTAAACAATGATCTGATTTGTACGCGTATCCAGGTATTCCGCATAAAAATCCAACGTTATGGGATGCAGGAGTGCGGCGTTCTTTTTAACCTTGATCTGGCCTTTATTGACGCCTTCCTGAGTAATCTCATAATTGGCATTAGTCGTTTCAATCAGAGTCCTGTTGCCATCTATGATTTCATACCATTTAAGATTGGTAAGAGAGGAATTTATATTAAACCCCTTAATAATACCATCCTTGTCAACAACATCACATTGAGGCAGCAACACCAGCGGAGTCAGGGTATAGTCCGCCTCAAAAATTCCGGTCACCGCATCATATGTTTGTAATGATGATACGGAACCAACCTCATTAATCGCCATATGTACGCTAAGAGGTTTGTAGTTTACTTCTATTTTCTTTGTCTTCATATCACAACTTCTATTTCATCAGGGTATACATTCTTACCATCACGCAGCAGAACGGTAGCCTTAAATTTACAGGAACCGACCTGTACAAAGTTCGCTCCAAGATCGTCACGCCTAAGCACCAGCACTTTTCCCGTATCGGCATGCTTCACTGCCCAAGCGTTATCTTCCGTGACATTGCCACTATCCCGCGTCCACTCCACATCAGCATCAAGTATATATTCCGTAACATCCCGGTTATATAGCATTCCGGTTATAGTGAGTGTATCCAGATCATCAACAAGATTGCCGTTCTCATCCATCTTATCCAAGTCTATCCTCCAATCATTGGCAGAAGATATGTCAATAGAGAAGTTTGGATTTCCCTCTTTCATGGCCCATCCTGTCGAACCGAATCGGGGCTCATCAAGCGTGCCGTTAATCAGGCATTGCCAGCGACACCCGTAATGCCACACGGTATCCGCAGATGTAGAAGACACAGAATAGGGATTATCAGAAGCTGCAACCTCGGCACTCCAGTCTCCGCGATCCACAAGGGAAAGAACAGGAATTCCCGGATATTGAATCTGTAGGCGCTCCTGAAAGGCTATACCCCTGCAATAGACATAGCTATGCCGGTAATTTATAGGCAGATTATCAAACAATGACAACTGTTTCAGTCTGCCGATGATAATGGCATAGTTATTTTCTTCCAATATTGGCTTTGTCACGCCATCAAGCATGCAGATACATTTTTCGCGGGTAGAAAGATACCAGTATGCCTGACGATCTTCATTGACCGGATTACCGCGACGCGTTATTATCATCAATGGTTCCGGCGGGTAATTCTTTCCACCCGGAACCTCGCTGTCCGGATACAAAACGGCAGTAATCGCATTGGCGGAAGTATCCACATGCAGGACGCGAAGCCAGGATGTGTAATACACTCCGGAACCTGAAGCAAGATCGTTGACTATGCCATAAATAATATCATTTTCAGCCAAGGCTGTAAAATCGTTATCCCAACGCTTACGGAGCGGCAAACGGTAGGTACCATCTTCCAATAGTTCGACACTCTCAATCGTGCCAGATTCGGAAAACGAATAATCACTTTCTATGGCAGAAAGACGATTAAAGATAAGTTCTAAAACGGTCAGCGATGACCGCAACTCCATGCGGTCTGCTTGTATCCTCCCATTTGTATCCGCGATTATGCCCTTGCCCGCGATAAGTGAGTCTATAGCTTCGCCAACCTCTATGCCTCCTAATAACCTTAGCAAATAATTAGTGGAATCTGATTTGTCCTTACGAAGAAAGATCTTGAATAGCTCATCCAAGTTTGCCCCTCCTATTGCAACAACTCGATTCTTATTAGTTCTTATAAATATAAAAGGATTGCTATCTTCATTGTGGATATATATTTCCCCCTCATTAAGTCCTTCCAAATTTCTTTCTATATTGGGAGACACATCAGGTATAATAGGACTTCCATCAGGATTTACATCGCTTCCATACCACAATATTTTACTTACTCTCTTTTTCATCACACACCAACATAATCAACATTAACAAAAGCAGCATCTTCTTTGCTATATTGCAGCATCTCTCCATCCTTGGGATTGGTAATAACAAATCCTACAACAGAGCTAGAAGAACCAGATTCCGGTCTTCCCGCTATGCCGACAATACTATTTTCCTGAGGCTCTAAGGTAATAGAGAGATTAAACAACTGACTATCCTCGATAACTTGAGACATTTCCGGTACCGAGTTTTCTGACCGTACAAAGCCGGTATCTTTCACAATAAATTTAGAAAGACACAATATCCGGTTCAAGTGCCGGCCATACCAATAAGGAACTCCACAAGCGTCACCAATAGTAAGCACATATGAATCATAAGGAACAGAATACAGATTTTTAATTTCCTGCCATTGATTGCGATATTGTTCATTCTCCAGCTTAGGAGTATAGCCGTTTGGCTTAAAGCCCGCCTCAACACGCCAATCAAATATAACCTGTGTGTCTCCGATCCAAAAGATATTATTAAAAACCGAGTTATTATCTTTATGAGAATATCTGATAAGCGTTGTCCTTTCCAATAATTCAGAAGAAGAAGACACGCAGAAAGGTTCGGAAAGGATACCATTTACATTAACTTTATAATCACTGTCAGGCAATCCGGTCAATACGGCATAATGCATCACAACCTCAGAATTCTGGTTGTATGTCGAAAGACTAATACTGGTGGAAGTATCGTTGATTAAATCGATAAGCGTGGCTGATACGCTCTCGCCTACATTAGCAAATATCTGCAAGTGAATATTGTCACCTGTATAAAACTTCTGTATATAATCTACTTCAATCCCAAACTTGTCCTTTATTGGGTTAAAGAACAACGGGCAAACGTCGCCAATCTTAACCATGTCCTTACGTCCTTTTTTGAGAAGCAGGCTCCTTCACCTGCATATTGCAAATATACTAATTTAATCTTGATATACAATCGTACAACCGCTATTCGATACTTTTTATTATTAAAGTGTACTTAACAGCTTCCGATTTTCCATAATTGAAATCAGACTTACTTATATAACCTTTATAAACCTCTCCATGGTGAGTTAGAGAAATGTAGCCTTTTAAGTCTACAGGAACATCAACATCACCGGTTTCCACGCTGACTTCACCTATCGTAAAGTCTGATTCATTTATAGGGATATCCTCAGTTTCAGCAACACCATTAATAACGATATCACTATTACCATTGGACGACGCGAATGCAAGTAAAGAGGCACTTACACCTATATATTTTTTATTCGCCTCAATCATAAATCTTGGTGCATACATCACATTAAACATACTCTCAGGAGATATAACTCCTGTTATCGAATAGTTTCCACCTCTAATCAATTTATATTCCCCTCCGCTAACCGATGCTCCTACAAAGAATATATCATTATCACTATCACTATCCGTTGTATCCTCTCCTCGTTTGGCTGCAAGGAATTCAATGCCATAAGCATCAGCACGATAAGGGCTTATGAGGTCCAATACATTATCCGTAAGTGTGTGACCGGTAGTATATTCATTCGTAAAACGAAACTCATCCCTACCATTAACACTATCATAATCCTGCTTATCGTATCCGGCCTTTACATTCGCATAGATAAGTGATGCATTCACCGAATAGGTAAAATCATTCCATTGATCCGCCAGGTCTTTGATCTCTACATCTGTGAATAAACTATCTCTATGAACAAAAGACACTTTATTGTCATTTATAACAGGAACAAAACCAAACTCGGCCTCCATCCATTTAGTAAACTTTGTATAGCTGGTATATATCTTTGCTTTTTCCAACCCACGGATACTTTCAGCAGCAACAATCAGGGTATTATCCAGTCTACTATCAACCCCTGAAGTTATTTCACCAAATATTCCTTCCTTCTCTCCATTAATAGACTTCAACAAACGATTAAGAAGAGATAAGGGAGTTATAACATCAATAGCCAATGATTCATCCCTTCCCTTAAATGATATATTGATGTATCTCGGATCTGCAACAGGATAAGCAAAGTCAAATTTTGTGGATTCTGTTGTATCCAGAAAAAAATATAATAAATCACCGTTTGCCATCTTAACATCAAGACCTGCGTCCGGAGTTGCAAAAGTATAATAGAAATTGTTTTCTGTTATTCTCACATAAAGCAATTCATTATGATTAGTTCCATTGTAATGATACAGCCTAATACTCGAAATACCGCCACCACCGATAGTTCTAATAACCATGTTAAATTGAATATTAACCGTCGTAAATGATCTTATACATTTTAAGAAAAACGTCGAAGGCGGTGTAGGGGTTGTCGTTGTACCAGGTAAGCGTAAGTCGTCAGTTTGCTCCTCATCATAAACTTCAACTACATTTTTATTCTGTATATCCGATGTAACAATATAAAGAGGTATACTACTTCCATAATCGGCTTTTTGAGGCACATCTACATAGGTATGTATCACTGCTTCACTTTCAACTTCATTCTCGCCTGTAATTGTATAATTAACCTGATTATGCATTTGCAAACGATCATATAACAATCTCTTTTCTTCCTTTAATTTACCAACCGGATATTCATACTGCGTTCCCTTATTCGCCTTGATAAGAGCCGCCAAGCTATCATCAACTGCGTTAATACTGATTATGCTCCCATCATCACTGAATGTAGAAAAATCAAGCGCACAACGGAACCGCTCATTCCAAGTCCATGAGTTATTGCGTGTATAAAATACAATGGATGCAGACGCATCTATATAAGCTTTCCTGTATTCTCCCTTCAGTAGAGAATAACCCGACCCGGCAAACTGAAACTTCGTGGAGAAGGATCTAATCACACCGTCATAATTATCACGCTTAAAAGACAATTTCACATCGTCCCAATTGGACAGATCATCGGTTACATCATAAGCATAGCCACCGACCAATAACTCACATTTATACATACTATTTCTTTTTAAGTGAACGCAACATTGCTTGTGTCTCTTCGCATACCTTCTTTACCATATAGGCATATTCCTTTGCAGAAAGCTTGTGTATATCGATGTGCATTTTAAAATGCTCCATCAACATAATTCTCTCCCTAGTAAAGTAGTCTTTACTCATTGCCGGCTTAAGCTCTTCCGGCCGGCTATCCCTTAGTTTCTCAAGCCTATATTGAGATGTGGACAAAATAGAAGCTACACGTTGGCGAATTCTAGCCTTATCCTTGGCGGGTATCTTAAATCCGAATCTTACAAGCGTCTTACTTACTTGTTCGAACTTACCTTCCGAAATGAGATATTCACAAACCCTCATACACTCAATTTTAAGCTCACAGTTGAGCATTTCATTCTGCTTTGTTATTTCCGCTATCGCAGAACGCCCTCCTACTATTTCCGAGTATTCGGCAAGCAAGCGTTCGGCAATTGCTATTGCATCAGCCTCAGCAAGTTCGCCATCGGAAACTTTAGTCAGATTTCCCATGAACACTTCTATAAAGCGAGACATGGGGATTTTATCTAAATCGTCGTATATCATGATTAAGCATTTATTTATAGTTATATCTTGCAACATTAATCATCTTAAGAATTTCTTTCCTACCAATCCCTGTTATTCTCCGGTGATAGATTATTCTGCCATTATCAAGACATTCTTGTTTAATATCAAACCACCCCAATTCTGAATATTTTGTATATGGAACCCAAGTTTGGTTAACTTTATACTGAATGCCTAAGACCTTCAATTTATTATTCAACTCAATGGCAGACTTTAGACCTAATTCCTTAGCTATTTCCGTACAAGTGTATGTCTTATTTACATGAGTAAGTATTGCTACCTGCTTTTCTGCCTCAACACGAGCTGAACGCTCTTCTTTCAACTTCGTAAGCAATTCAATTCCAAAATCCGGATTATTTAGAATTTGGTCAATCACATTGTCAGTGGCATATATGCCATGTTTACGGATAGAAGGTAATACCTCATCGCACACCCAATCTTGAAACTTTTCGGCATCAGGGAGATTGCTTCTCATTATCAAACGAAACACATCCTTTTCTGGAATGTATATCATATTAGTGCCTCCAATACCATTAGCATGTTCGTGATACACGATTTCGCCTGATTTACAATGTCTTGAAATAGCATCAGATGTATTAGAATATCCTAATGATGTTGCTACATCCTTTGCACAAAATAAAGGCTCATCACTTTCGCTCATAGTAATTCGGACTTCTCCGAACTGCTCATTTTTAAAAATCTGTATGTCTTTCATAAGTCGTCTCGTGCTCCTTCACACGATAATTTTAATGAGAAAAATAAATGTTGAAAATATCTATATGATAAATATTTACCTGTCCATAGTTGCCATCGAATATTTTCTTTATCTCATAACCATGCTCATAAGACAAGGCTTTAAGTTTACGCCAATTGATTTTTCGCCAATTCAATCCCTTTTCCTTGGCATATCTTTTAATAGAATACCACTTCATTGATTCATCAAGCTGTTCGGTCTTCTGTTCAAGAAGAAATTGAGCTTTCTCTTTAGCCTCTACCTCATCGGCAAGCTGACGAAGGGCAGCAGCATAGGACTGGGGCACTTGCAATTCTTTTAGCCTAGCTTCCATAGCTTTAAAAGCATTAATATAGTCCAATTTAAACAACAATGCCCTCTTACCGGTAAATCCCATAGCAAGTAAAGAAAAACCATCACGGTTCATTACGAACATCGGATATGACTGCCCGTTTTGTTCATTGACATAAGTTGTTTCAGCAAACATTGGGTCAGCCGAATTTTCGGCACACCCCTTAACTAATTCACGTATTGCATTTAATACGTGTTTATGTTCTTTCCCAAACTTTTCAGCTACCAACAAACTGTTTGTCAATACCCGATTGCTACCATCTTTAAATACTAAATCTTTCATAACGTCGTTCTGCGCTCCTTCACGCAGTGGTTTAAATATATTAACAATGTAATGTTTCAGGCAATAGCCTTGGAATTATATAGCTCAAGTATGAACTTCTTGCCTATCTCCGTCCAGTACATGTGCTGCCTAGTCTTGATATTCCCAAGGCTATCAATGTATGCGTGAGGCTTGTGCACGGTATAGCCTTTATTCCTATACTTAGAATAGAGATAGTACACTCCACTTTCCTTGTACTGTATTCCCCATTGGCAAAGAAGTTTGTTCAGCTTGATGTCGGATATGCCAAGGCATGCCGCTATCATGTTGACGGTAAGATAGCCTTCAGAGGAAAGAACCTTATCACAGTATTCGACTTTGGGAGCAGCCTGTTTCAGTTCTTTGCCTTGTAATTCAACGGTGTTTTGTAACTGTTCGGCTTCAGCTTCAAGCTGTCTTAAGCGCTCTTCAGATGCCTCCAAACGTTTCTGCAAAATCTGCTGGGAACGCATAAGAATGTAATCATCATTCTTTAGTAGGGATTCCCGTTTGTTGAACTCGTTAATGAAGCGTTCCTTAAACTCTCCTGCTTTTGTACCAGTATAACCCATGACAAGGAAGCTGAAACCGTCTTTGGTCATTTCGTAAGCGGTTTGCTCTCTGTTTCTTGCATCCTTGTAAGTGATGCGCTCAAAATTGAGCCGATTAAAACTTTCTGAACATGAGAGGTTTTCAATATCCCTCACTACATTTTTGTGTTCCTTTCCGAACACCTGCGCAACGATTAATGAAGTAGTAACATCGCTGCCATTACTGTTTTGAAATACTAAATTTGCCATAACGTCGTTCTGCGCTCCTTCACACAGTGTTTTAAATTAAAAGAAATGAAAGCCACCAAAGTGTCGCACGGCCCTGATGGCTTTCGGTAAATTAATTCGCCAATTAATTACCTTAGATTGTCCGATGGAGATAATCAAGCTCTCTTTGAACCGCCTCCTTCCTACGGGCCTTACTTAACTTGCGTACTTCATCTGTTAATATGCGGATCTCCTTTCTTAATTCAAGAGCACCGGTATCTACATTTACTGTGAAGGGAATGCCTTCACGTTCTGCGTCCTGTGCCATCGCTCCCAAGTCCGATCTAAGAAGTGGACGAACAGAGATGTATTGCTCCAAATCAGGAACGACCGCTGCACCTTTAGGCAAGTCTACCAATGTAGGTATGGAAGGAGTGGCAAAGAGGCCCTTATTCGTTAAGATACCCTCTCGCCTACCCCCATCACCCACGATGGCTAAACCTCCGGGATGGTTGTCGGTTCCTTTGGCGTATTTGGGGATGGGTTGAGCTATAATTGTTGCTAACTGAATAGCACCTTGTGCTGCAATAAAAGCAGCTACAGGAGCACCAAAAGCTCCAGTCTGCCCCCAAGCTTTCATTATAGCAACAGCGGTATTCATTATTGTTTGAATAATATTATTTGTTTTATCCAATTTCGCTTGTTGAATTTGTAGTTGAGCTTTTTTCTTTGCCAATTCAGCCTCTTTACTAGCTGTTTTCTCTTCAGCCGCACGTTTTCTAGCCTCAGCTTCTTCGGTAGAGATCGCCCCCTTTTGTTCAAGACTCTCTATCCTCTCCAATTCTCTTTCATAAGCTTCATCATTAGCATCTTGTTCCGATTCGATCTCTTCTATCTTTCTATCATATATAGCTGATCCCAAATCTGCAAATCCACCAAGTAAATCTGCTATAGCTTGGATGGATTCCGCTGTTTTATCCATTTCTTTTTTAATGGAATCAGCAGTTCTTTTTGATGCATTTATTTTGGCATCTCGCACTTGTTCTGCTAATACAATTTCAGCCTTAGATATTTCTTGCTCAAGCTTCAATCTATCCTCATCAGAAATCCCAGGAGTATTAGCAAGTTTTTTAGCTAAATCAACAGCCTGTTCAGCTTGTTGAATGGCATATTTTTCTGCAATTTCAGCTTTACGCCTTTCATAAGCCTCAGCATTTATTATACCCTTAGTATATTCTTCTGTCAAATCATCTAGCTCCTGAGACATAGCAGCATTTATTAAGATACTTCGATTAGTATATTCTTCCTGTATTTTTTTATTAACTTCATTAGCATAATTCTCCTTAAGTTCCAATCTTTTTATCTCATATTTTTTTTCAATATTAGTTATATCCTCGTTCTTTCTTATAGCTAATTCTTTCTCGGACTCTTCTTCATTCCTTAATAGCTCTAATCTAACATTATACTCTTCTTCTGACCCTTTCTTTACTATATTAATTTTATTTTGTAACCGTTTTTTCTCTACTGCCAAGTAATAATCAATTTCGTAATTCCCCAAATCTTCTTCCATTTTTCTTAATAAATCTTGACGAAGTTGGTTTTCTTCTTCAGAAGTCCCTTTTATTACAGAAATACGCTTTGCATAAGCAGTTTTTATCTTAGCTAATTCTTTATCAATCCCCTCATCCATCAAATCTAATTTAATCTGCTCATATTCTTCTCTAAGTCTTTTTTGTTCTTCAAGCTGCTTCTTCAATTTTTCCAACTCTTCATCAGTCAACACCTCTTTCTTTACTACCGGCAATTGAATAGAAGTAATCCTTTGTATTCTTTCTTGCATTGCCTCCACTTCAGAAAGTTTGTTTAAATATTCATTCCATGTTCTATTTATATCGGCATTTATTTCAGAATTAGATCGCTGAATACCTAAACCTTGCTTAAAGAAACTTTTATCTTGATACTCTTTTAAGTATTTTTTATTTTCTAAAATAGCTTTATTCAATTCTGCCTGTTCTTGTTTTAAAGACAGTTGTAATATTTCTAAATGTTCATTTTTTGCTTTTGAAAATGCTTCGTTTTCTTCTTTTCCTGCTTTTATATACGTTTCTTTACGCATATTTATTCGAGAAATATCTTTATTTAGTTCGTTCTCATTAATTGTAGATCTCCCTAAGGCTTTAGCTTGTTCAGATTGGCGATTTCCCATTTCTTCAGTTGATTCAAAAACCATTCTTATAGTTCCTATTAAATCTGCCGCAATTTCATTAACAAACGTTTTTACTTTTGTGGTCATTTTCTCAAAAGCCCCACCAGTCGAATCAAATAACAAAGCTATCTCAGTAGATAACTTAGTTTGCGCCTCTAATAAATCTTGTTCTGCCTCTCCTAATTCTCCTGTTTTTTGTTTTACATTATCCAGATTAGTGGAAATATCTTTTAAGGTACGAATATACTGCAATCCAGCATCTTCTCCCGGCCCCCCAAATATATTTGCAATAGCTGATCCTACTTCCCGACTATTATCAGGCAATTGATTAAGCTTTTCGCTAACCATTTGCATAACATCAAATGTACTTAAAGCTCCATTCTGAAGACCTTTTTGAAGTTCTATTGAATTAAGACCAATTTTGTCTAAGGCTTCAGCTGTTGATTTTGTCATTTCTCGAATGCGTAAATTACCTTCCTTTATCGCATCAAGTCCTTTATCTGAATAAATTCCTTGTTTGCTAGTTTCAGCTATTATTGCAATAAATTGACTAGCGGAAATACCAGCTTCCTTAAAATAAGCTGGATATTCTTTTAGATAATCAAAAAACTCGCCATTAGCATCTGCTCCAGCAATAAATCCATCCTTTAATAATGTCAATGCATTTTCTGAAGATATACCAAATTGTTTCGTCAAAGTATTAGTTGCAATCAGGGTCTCTTTAAAATCTTTATTATAAAAATCTGCAACCGACTGAATTTCCGTTCTATACTTTTTTAAGTCATCTCCGCTTTTTCCAGTAAACTGAGATGTTAACTTGGTAGCCTGAACTAAACCTGTATTATAATCATACCAAAACTTAGCAAGGATGCCTACTCCAGAAATTCCAGCTATAGAAAGAAAAGCAGGATTGGAAAAAAGAGTTTTTAGAGAGGCACCCAAAGTAAAGGTGCTTCTTCTTATATTTTCTGTCAAACTAGACAAACCATCACTTTCAGCTGCCAATTTAAAGATAGAATCACCTATCTCATTATTCATACCTAACACCTTCTTTATGCTTTCATAGTCTGCAAAAGGATAATTCCCAATATTCCTTTTGCGCTTAATCATTTTATCAGATACCTTATCTAATAATACTTCATTTTCTTCTATTTTCTTATTATATTTCTCAATGGTATCAATTGCTCCTTCCTGAGTTATATCCAAGTCTCTAACCGCCTTACGCAGTATTCGGTTTTGCTCTCCGGCCTCGGTCGCACTTTTAGCCTCTGTCTTCAAGGCTTTTTGAATTTCCTCTGTCGTATTCTTTAATTTTCTTCTTTCTTGATTTAGTAATTTCTGTTGTTTTAAACGCTCCGTTTCAACCTTTTGCAAAGCTAATTCAGCATCAGCATTCAATTTATTAGCTTTTGCTTCTTCAAGTATTTGCTTAACATTCTCTTTGGTCTGATCTGAAACTTGTTTCAGTAAGTCTTTATAGTCTTTTTGTATCTGAGCAAGCTTAGTCTGAGTTTCAGATAGTTCTTTGAGAATTGCGTTACCGCCTTTAGCCTTTTCCTTTAGTTCGACATAACCAGTAACCTTTATTGTTACCTGTTGAGCTAGTTTTTCAGCAAAAGCAGCGTATTCGGCTTTTGCCAACATAATTTCTTTTGTAAATCTATCAACTTGATCAAAAGCTTTTTGGCCAATAAAATCTGTTATTTTTAAGTCCTGAGCCATACGTCCATTGTTTAAGTAGCGTGCGACATTACCCGCTGGCGCAAATATAAATATACCCAGGTTACAAAAAAGTACATATTAATAATAAAAATTAGAGGAGAAGGAAATTTTTTCCGCACAAAAGTGTACATAATTAGATTTAGGAGGGATAATCAAGAAAAGGAGATAAAAAAAACGGGGTGTTTGCCCCGCTAATCTCAATTACCAATGCGATAGAAATAGTGATAAAGTATCTATATCTTTAAATTCTTATGATTTATTTCAAGATAATAATCCAAATCTTCTGAGTTCAAACTTACTTATTCGGGAATTATTTTTAATTTTATCACATACAGTTGACACATCTTCTTCAGTCAAGGAACCTAAATATGAACTTTTTAAAAGTTTTATTTTCTTCACAGTCTTAATCGAAGAACAATCTATATAGCTATCATATGAAAGAAAATCATAATCCTTTCCCTTTACAGGATGCTGCATCGCTTGAACTAAGGGTGGCAATTTCATATTAATATAAGAATTAAATATAACACCACCATAAGCATTACCTTTATTATCAAATCCAAGAACAACAAAATATTTGTCACGATTGGCATCACCCGGCTTTGGCGTTACACCATTAGCTTTATTCATCGTAATGCGGAATACATCTCCTATCTCAATTTCCGAAGGCTTCATTAAATTCTATCGATTCATTGATATATTTAATTAATCCATCACTTGCGCCTCCATCACGAGCTATTTCTCCTGGATCAATGACATGCGGCCCCTTCTGCCTCCTCGCCTTTTCCCAACAATTTGTATGAGAAGTTTTTTCCAATTCCGCAAAATTCATCTTTCCATATTTAGAAATACATTCATCTAAAACTTCAATATCATATTTAGATAAATAATCTGCATCAGACTCGCGTTTTGGTAATAAATAGTAGTCCACAACATGAATATCTTTTTTCATATCAGGAAGAACACTTTGTTGTCCTTTAATTGTATTATACAATTCTGTAGGAACAGGACCATGAGGAAGAGCACAGAATTTATCCGTTATCATTAATTGCCCCCATTCTACTAAACTACGCTGGTTGGCAAAGTACAATATTTTAAATAGATGATAATAATCTATACCCCCTGTTTTATTGAGGATATAAAGCACCACTTCTATAATTCTCTGTTTATCAAAGCTTGTCATCCTTATTATCTCCTTTCTTTTAAATTACATATCTGCCATTATTTCAGGATGTTCCTTTAAGTACATATCTCTTAATGGAATACTTAATATAAAACAAATATCAGCCAGATTTACTTCATAATTTTTTTCATTTCCTTCTTTATCTGTTATTATTATTGAAGGAGAATTATAGACAAAGTTCTTAATGGTATTAAATATTTCATTATCTGTATTTGCAGTACATGCAATATTGGCAGCATTTTCTACATCTAAAGCTGTCTTAGGCCTAAATTCATCCATCTTCTGAAAAAAGAAGTCCTTATTTGCTAATAAAAAGTTATTGCCCTCTATTTCAGCAAATAAACGTAATCCATTATTATTTAAAACTCTTGGACTATTCTTCATTGAAAAAATATCTGATGCATTTTTATGTTTTATCACCAAAATAGATTTAATAGCAATCACATCATTCTTAATATCCTTTAAGTCTATACCCAATTGAGTAATATCTCTTTGATGAATATCACATTGAGCATTGCAAACCTTTCTCTCAACCTCTTCTAATCTATGGTTGTTAACCCCAGACCTAAAGGCTCTTTGTACTATAAACCATACTCCACCAAGAATTGCCGCAATGGAGGAAATAACAACCCCTATGATTTCAATAAAGCTCATATATCTAAAAATTTATTGAGTATCTTTATTTCATTTCTTCAAAGTTTAGTATGACATATACAAAGAAACACAATTATTCACTATGAATAAAATTATTAAGTAGAATTTTGTTCTTTATCTATTGCACACTTAAACTTTCCTCTTATCATATACCTTTGTTATACCAAAGGTATATTGTCTTTTAATATGCAAATATAGTCAATTATCTATGAAAGAACAACTAATCTAACATTATTAATATCAATTTAAAAACAAATAGAATAAAGATTAGGTTCAATAATAGGAACTAGAACAGGATCAATAATAGGAAAAACAATAGGAATAATATTTGGATCAGAAATTAGGCATCAAATTCAATCACTTGTTGGCAAAACAAATCCCCTGGAGCGAAGGAAGATCGCTGAAGGGGAATATTATTTATATCAATTACCCAATAAACCTATATTTCAGATAGGAAGAACATTAGGATATTTCCGGTAATACAATTTAGTCAACGTGGATTTAAGGCTGTTATAGTCTTTTATGAAACCTAAATCTATCCATTGGGCTATTTGTAATTCCAACTCATACAGTTCACGAATTTTAGCCTCATCACCAATCTTATTACGCATTTCTGATTCATGTTTGCCATAGACTATGATATTGAGTGATTTTGCCAAATCCTTAATTTTTCTTTGAAATATATCCCCAGGGAGTATTGTACAAACGGAACGACACATAGCAGGATAAGCATCACCGGCAAGATTGCGGAATTTTATCATTTCATCATATACAAATTTGAGAACATCATATTTGAATGAGGGATTTATCCACATTGCAAAATCAATAAAAAGCAGTGGATGCATCCATGTGCCCGCATTATCACCTTTATTTGCCCTTGATTTATGATAGGGGTAATTACCCGTATCATAATTTTCCCTTTCCATTATAGTGTAAATGAACTCTTTAGTAGAAGACAAATCGAAGTAGTCATTAACTTCTTTCTTCATACCTTTTAATTGATTCCACTGTTTTAGTAAATCTGTTGCATTGAAAAATGCGTCTTTTGTCCTTTGAGTCACCTTAAACTCACCCATCGGACGAATCATGATTTGGTTCGTTTTCATAATAAAGTCTTTTCGTTCGAGGACGTACCGCATTTCTTCATGCGGAGATAAAAAAGCAAAAGCCATGCAGGGGGTTGCGACCTACACAGCTTTCTATATCTTAATCCTCTGATTAATTCTAATAATCACTTTATCCTCCGCCATACCCTTGATAACAAGTAATTCTCCCCATTCATCAAAAGCGTTTTAAGACAAAGAAAAACCTAGGCCTAGAAGGTGGGGCAAAAAGAACATTTAAGGTTATTCGGATTTAAATGGCACAGTAACAAAGCGATCTTCAAAAGTTCCATCTTCCCTAAAAAAGGCATATTTACAAGCAAAACTATGTTTTTCAAGGTCTTCTTTAAAAAGTCCAGAATTAGGAGAATACGAATAATTCCAACAAACATTGGTTGTATTATTACCTTGAACTTGGTCTCCATACACAGTAAACACATTATTAGAATTATGATCTATCAAAGTAATATGATATATATATATCCTATTATTGGAAGTAATTCTAAAAAATCCCTCATAAGCCCAATTCTGTCGATATACCTCATTATACATTATTACATCAGCTATTTTAGGAAATAACTCAAATTGAGTTTGTGTTTTCCTTTCTGTTGCTATAATTTTGCCCTCTCCTACATTTATTGCCAACATTTTATTACCATTTGCACTAATCAATCCTGGTGTCTCTATCGAAAAGTCAAATAAAGATAGAGGAAGATTTGATTTAATCATAATGTCATTTCCTATTAAAGTTCCTCTATTGTCATCATCAATCCAAATCTGAATACCGCCATCATTATAACACTTTGTCTTGAGAGACCATATTTCATCCCCTAACACCAAACAGGATATATTAACATCTCCGTTATTCAGAGCTTCTAATATAAGGTTTTCTCCTTGTAGCGACGCCTTACATATAGACTCATTGGACGACTTAAAAGATACGTTCTTCAAGCTAGCATTATCAGGGTATATGGTAAGAGGTATTTCTATTTTTCCTAACGCAATAGCTTCCGGCCATGGTAAGGCTTCTATTCGAGATGGGTTAATCACATCTTTGCTAATCAGTTTAAGTGACCATATTTTATCTTCTAAAATAAAACATGATATATTTGTTTCTCCGCTTTGGTGCACATCTAACACAAGCATCCCTTCTTCTATCCATACATCGCACACGGACTCGTTCGATGATTTAAAAGATATATTTTTTAAACTTGCACTTTCTGGACTATAAGCTAGCGGTACCTCTATTCGTCCAAATTCAGTGACCATTTCTGGCCACGGCAATGCGTAAACTTTATCTGGATTAATCACATCTTGATTAATACTATATACTATATCCACCCCTTCCCCTAAGAATGCTATTTCACCCTTTCTTTCCTCCTTTGTACCATTTGCATCTACAAAGAACTTGAAATATTTTTCCGATAAACTCCTTGTATTTTCAGAATCCAAGACCTTAATCCATTCTGAAGTCTCAATCTGAACATTTTCTATATTTGTTTTTAGAGAAATTTTCACCTCTCCTCCATACCCATTAACTGCTATATCTGTCTGATCTGCAACAAAACCGAAATTCTGTTTTTGCGTAATAGTGATAGTATTAGTAATATCCCCTCCAGAAACAAAAATACTCGAATTTCTTTCCGAGAATGTCTCATTGGAATCAAATGATAATTCTACATAGTCTGAACCTTTTATCAAATTTACCCAGTCTTCCGCACATTCTACAGACCATTCGCAATTAGATTTTACTTGCACTATTTGCCTCCCTCCCTCAGATTCTATTACTAAACTAGTTTTATCAACTGATACAAAATAAGAATCCTCCTTGTCTGAGCATCCCAATAAAGACAAGGCAAACAAAATCAAATATAAAAATTGTTTCATAATTTATGTGTTTTACCGTTAATATTAATCACAAATTAACAAGTTAACACACAGAAAAACAAATTTATTTTCGTTTTTCTTTGATATCATCTATAAAATCTTTAGACTGACCGATCTGTAGGTTTTAAATAATATGACTTTGTTATGTTTGAAATTGCAATTTGTATTTGATTACATATGTAAATCCACTATATTTAGTACACAATTCCTTCGTACTCTCCTCGTACCTCCTTCGCTGTTTTCATTATTGTATAGAAGCGAAGAAAGAGCAAATCTGATAAGAATATAATTACTTCTTAAATCTAAATTATTTTGCGAAGCTTATTGCTAATTCAACAAATATTTGTATATTTGCAGTGCTTAACATATTTATTAACCTACAAATGCAAGTCAAGCTTGCATTATTGCAAGCATTTTTTTATGCTTGTATTAAAAATATTGAGGTATTACTATACCCCGTGTGGAACTGTAATGGAACCACAGCATTTGTAGGAATGTGTTAAGCAGCGGGAAAGGTGGTAATACCTCTTTTTGTTGTTTATGCTTAACAATAATTCCTACAATCAAAATCAGATGAATAACAGTAATCCGATTGTGACGTTATCCCACGAAACGGGAATCATTCTTTCTAAACAAAGTAGTGAAAGCGATATCAAACGCTATTTCAACAAAGTATTAGAGCTATCCAAATCAGACAATGAATTTCCAATCAATCTTGATGAGGTGTGGATGCTAGTGTATGGCAGAAAGGCAGACGCAACCGACGCGTTGCAACATGGTTTTATCGAAAACGTTGATTATCAAGTTTTACGGCAAAATCCGCAGCAAAAACAAAAACGGGGAGGCCACAATCGAATAGACTACCGACTAACCGTTTCCTGCATGGAATTCTTCATCGCCCGCAAAGTGCGTCCAGTATTTGAGGTATACCGCCAAGTTTTCCACCATGCAATCAATCATAGCTTTTCCATCCCTCAAACCTACAGCGATGCTCTACTCCTTGCCGCAAACCAAGCCAGGCAGATAGAGAACCTGAAGGAAGAGAACCATCTGCTGGTATTAGAGAATAACAGTTACCGGGAAAAGGTGGAATTCGCAGACAGCATCATGCAGTCCAAAAATTGCATTACCATTGGAGAGATGGCGAACATACTTAACCAGAACAAAATCTTCCGGAAAGGACGTAATGCACTTTATGGTGCACTCCGGCAAAAGGGTTATCTATTAAAAAGAGGTATAAGGTATAACCTTCCTACCCAGAAGTCCATATCGGAAGGGATTATGAGAGTGGCGGAAATTCCCTCCCATACCATAAGCGGGATCACCATCAACCGAAGTGCCGTTATCACTCCAAAGGGACAACAGTATTTCATTAAGATGTTCCGAAAGCTTAAAGGGGACAAACAATTCTCACTCAGCTTCTAAAGCCAAGAATCAGATGGTATATTGTAGTACGGAAAAAGCCGTACAGCCCCCTTTATACCCATTCGAGACCTATAACCAAGTGTATTCATATAAATTACATTGTCATGGAACGTCCACCTATAAAGTATATAGTCCAGATTGATAACATGTATCTGGCTGATCTTATGTTTTATTGGACCTATTACAATCAACCGTGCACCCTTGTGCTCCTAAAGCCGAAGACAGAAGGATTGTCGGCTGTCAAGCTAATAGTAGACAGTGACGAGGCCGCAAGCTTCCTCTTTCGGGTACAAGAGAAGACAGGATGCAGACTGCACATCAAAGATTAAATTATGATTGAAATCGCATTGTCTTTGGCATGCCTGTACGCAGGTTACAGGATGTTCAGAAAGAAAGGAGAACCTTTCTTCTATAACTAATATTACGAACAATAAAAAACGAACAATTATGAAAACGATAACAGATTTAAGCATTATTGCAGCAAAGATGAAAAGCATAAGAGAAAACATAGATACTCTTATGTGGAGGCTGGACGACCGGAATTCTTCGAATACCATAGATGTAAGAATCAGGCCTTATAAAAACATCGGTAATGAATTATCAGAAGTATTATCGGAATTAAGCGCATGTGGACACATAAAATTAAACGAAATAGACGAGAATTTGAAATTCAGAAGCTAATATTACAGGTAAACTAAAAAACGAACAATTATGGAAATTTACAGAAAAGGTAAAATTACAGTAGATTCTGAAATGATCATGGAACAACTGCTTCTGAATTCAGAAGCGTGCGGAGTACTCTTTGAAAAAGTGAAGAGACTGGAAAAAATAGTTTGCAGCCGAAAGGAAGCAGAAAACCCTGAAGGCACAGGGAACGATACCGGACAAAACCCGTATATGAAAATAGTTACTAAAAACAAATATAAAAAGACACCACATAAACGATAAGCATTGTACAGCACGTTAAGGCTCCGGCCCAACGACTCGCAGTTACAATACGTCCCGCCAGCAATACGGTTGGCGGGAAAGTGGTGACAACATCCTTCACATGATTATTAAGACAGCCCCGGGCTTAGGTTCGGGGCTGTTTCACGTTCAAATGTTAAATATTCGACAAAGTAACATATTTGTTACTCATAAATTTGGATATAAGTAACAGATGTGTTACTTTTGCACTGTCAAACAAGAGGTCATTGATTTTTTTACATTAATTGCTTATGAAGTTTTCTGAACTGTATCAGCTACTGGAAAACAACGGGTGGAAAAGAGTAGAAGGCAAGAGACATAGTAAATATGTTCATCCTGATTATTCTAATTTTATTCCAGTAGGTAGACACCCTAGTAAAGAAGTTCCGAAAGGTACTTTGAATCAGATTTTAAAGAATGCGGGGTTGAAATAATACCCGCTTTCTTTTTTGATACAAATAAGCAATGCAGACAGGAAAAAGAAATGAGAAATGTGCATATTCAGTTCTAATTCAGGCAGTTCTACTTGTTTGAAGGGATTTTCCGGTCTGTATATGTACATTTCTCATTTTTTTGATATGATTTAAACTAAAAATAAAAAGGATTATTATGGCTACAAAGGTTATTAAGGCTATTATTGAAAAGGCTTCTGATGGTGGATACGGAATATATTGTCCGGACTTAGAAGAAATCTCTTTGTATGGATATGGCTTGACCGAAACGGAAGCCAAAGAGAATTTACAAGAAAATTTAGAAATGTTTATTGATGAAAGCGAAAATGAAAATATCATTAACGCATTGAACAAAGGAGATATCTCATTTGATTATCAATACGACATTTCCGGGTTCTTCAAAACTTATAATTTCTTTAATATTAGTGAACTTGCCAAAAGAATAGGCATTAACCCTTCACTAATGAGACGTTATAAACAAGGAATAACATTAGCATCTAAAGATCAGAAAAAGAAAATAGAACAAGAAATTCATATTTTAGCAAAAGAATTATGTGCAGTTCAGTTTTGAATACTTCAAAGCTTTTTGTTTGACAACAACCTGTACCGAATCCTTCCTGTTAATGGAAGGTGTTTTGAGAAAGCCCGAAATAAACATCGGGCTTTTTAAATATTAAAAATTGATATTTCTAAGCCCCTTCCACAAATTCCTTTAACCGATACAACCTATCAATAGCCGGATTGAAAAATGGGTCCGGATAATGCTCTTTAATATCATAGATATTGGTTTGTACATAAATCTTAGAATCGGTGATACGTTCAGCTTCACTTAGTATAACCTCTTTGGGTAATTGTGCGGTTTCAGCCCATTTTATAATGGCTTTCACGCTTTCTTCATCATAATTATAATTTGCCATAAGATAATGTTTTTCCGACAAAGATAGAAAAAGCATTTTAGATAAGCAACTGAAGGATAAATTACCCCCGCAATACAAATTGTTCCATTTTTCTTATTCAAAAATTATCCACCCCGTGTTTTTTCTGACCAAGCCGCAATTTATTGTTCTATTTTTCTATACTATCTAAAAATACCATATATATTCAACAAAGACTCCGTTATATTTCTCTCCCCTTGGCACAAAGTTGAATGCACCATCTTTCTCATATAATATATAAATGCGTCCTTCCATTTTAGCAGCCACCTTAGCAAGTGAACGCATGCGGGAAATATCCTCCATCCTCTTACGATTCTCACAGCCACAACTCATAGACCAAACTTTCTAAAGTAATCCTCCAGTCCCTTTTTTATAAAATTCTCCATAAAATGTCTTCTGGCATAAGAACTAAACCTGTATATGGCTTGCCCGTACTTTTGCTCAATGTCATTGCTAAAGCTCACTCCCCTACTCTCTATCCTTAATCCCTTATCAATAGGTACTGCGGTAATAGAGTCGTGAAAATCTCCTCTGATTATTAAGTTAGGTGTTTCAGGAGATCTACGTATTCCAAACCATGTAACATCATATGGCGGTCTTATCTCCTCCTTCCATTTCATGTACCTTCGCGCATTTTTATAAAAACTGCCAGCTTCCTTTGTATTAAAGTAGGGATCATTAAGATAGGTAGGACGTAATGGTTTGTCATTGCCGTTAATACCGGCATTCAACTGTTCTCTTATATACGCTTCAAACATGTTCTTATTTTCATGCAAAAGCTTCTCCAACATAGGAACAAGTCCTTTGGAGAATTCCATATAATTGTCATATGCCTCAAGAAATGTTGCCATGGCATTTAAAATAATCAGGGGAAACCTCACAGCTTCCCCCTCAAGTACCCAAAATCTAAAAATTACAGTTCAAACTTGACACCTTTTATGTCGTCGTATATCTCAGCAAGCATTTTCTCCCTATCTTCTAACGGCCTGTCAAGAAAAAACAGATTCTTGTGCATTTCGATGAATTCCCTCTTCTTCATTTTCTTCACAAGATCATCATTGAAAGTCACATTCTCTACTTTCATGACCAGGCTTCTATACCGGTAATACCGTTGGCTTGCAGAATTGAGGGTTTGACAAGCTTAACCGTACCTGTAGCTGTAATTATTCCATCTTCATAGGAAACACCGGTTGCGCCCGGGAGAACAGTTGTCGCCTTATCAGCTATAAGGCTACCATAGTATTCGGTTACGTCAAGATTGCCATAGTGTTCTCTGAGTTTATACTTATTCTCACCATCAGCCTTTACCATCTCAACATATACCAAGCCTTTCAAAGCCTCAACTACATCAAAGTCGCAGGCTTTAATATTCGCATTCTTAATGTACTTTTCATAGTCCTTAAACATGGTTGCAACCGTCAGGTTAGCTTCCGTACCGGATGAATCCCAATCCTGCCCTCCCGGATACACACCGGAAAGAGGAATGCCGGCAAGTTCTCCCGTACCGTCGTTCATGCCATAAATGATATTATTCTCATCTACAAAGTAAGCGTCAAACGCCACATTCTTCGCGGCCATCAGATTTGCTTTTAAACTGAAATCGTAATCCGACAAAGTCCACACATCATTCTTTGCAGAATAGCTGGTTACTTTGGTAGGACCATAACCCAATGCGGAAGTCTGTGCCTCTCCACCGGAAGGAGCGTATTCCACGATTGTCTTTAGCGGGAATATTCGATCCGGTCTGTCTGCGTGACAGGCTTTTTCAAACTCCTCGGCAGAATATGTCTCCGGAAGCTTATGACCGTGAATGGTCAAAATGATAGCTTTTATTTTTCCAGGATCAAGTACGCAAACGGAATTACCCGTATTGAATGTTGCCAGTCCCGGGCATTTTCTAAAGTCTGTTGCCATAACATTTAATATCTTTAATTTTCAAATTCATTTGTTTTATCTCGATAGCATCGATAAAGTCGCTAAAGGGCTTCCCGTCCTCTCCTATCACTCCGACACGCCCATAACGGTAGTTTTCCGTATACAGATGAGGAATATTATCCTTATACTCAACATCTATGGACCTGTCCTTCTTTATCTCCTCAATGAAGAGATCATAGATAGGTCGAAGTATCTGTTCAAACGATGTTCTTTCACGGTCTTCATTGGTATATTCCTTCAGGGTATTCACCATTATGATAAACTCCAAAGAAACCGTTCTTTTAGGCGCAGTCCTATCTTCTGTAAACGGAGAATACAAGCAGATAATAGGGAATTTAAACTTGCAGGTAGAGGAAGATTTGCCCCATTCTGTCAATTGAGAACTTATATAGGCCCAATCGCCAAACAGAAAAGACACATTGCTCCCGTACTTCTCAGCCACACGCTTCACTACATCTTCAAATATCTTATTTATCGACCTCATACTCATATCCCCATACTATTAATCCGGCAAATCATGGAAGGATCAAACCTGACTCCTTCATATTCATCTGCCTGAAGTAATTGATACACTCTTTTATTCATATCTACCATGTCATTCCAGGCTCTCATCTGGATAACCATCGGCGATACTGCATCATCATCTGCGGAGGTCACAGTACCTACTCTTGTGACGCTGTAATTTCCTTCCTTTATATACTTGAAGAAAATATAGCAGGCTATAGGACTATACTTTTCAGAAAGCAGAGCAAGGAGCTTTTCCCATTTATCAACATTATCTTCTTCTGAGTTAAGATAGTCTATGAATTCACTACACATATTTTCACCGAGTATCTTGCGAAGGTATTCACGCTCATATACCGTAATGTAATACTCTATTTTCTCACGTTCGGCATCTCTGGTCGTGGAAGGAGCACCAGTATCAGGACTCAGACCGATACTCAATAACCCGGTGAAATATGTATAGTCAATTATCATATTAATCTACCTTTTTGTCTTTTTTCATCAAATCTTCACAACTGGAAGTCTTAGCGGAAGCCATTACTTCTGCCGAATTCTCCACTACTCCCATCTTAGTCCATTTCATCGCAATGGGAAGAGAGACATAAGTCTCATCACCGGTTTTAAAAGCACCAAAATTCTTGATGAACTTAACTGGATATAACTGAGAAAGGTCCATATAAATGACTCTCTCTTTGGATTGCTTACTGGCTATTTCATTTCTTTTCATTGTATACCTCCTTACGATGCTGATTTAGTGATTGCTGTGATTACATTCGCATAAGTATCCGTGACAAAGGCGGTCTTGTACTGTGCCTTAACATATGCGAGAAGTCTTTTTTCCATGACAACTGTCAGACGGTTATGAGTAAAATCGTCATTTTCCCAACCAAAGCTGATAGTAAGGCCGACATAATCACGAATAAACAGATATCTGAAATCACCCATTGTAAATGAGCCGATTGCCACGTTAGGATCTTGTACAGCACGAAGACCGGAAATCAACTCGTCACCGACTTTAAACGGACGGATGTAGTCGCCATTTTTGTTCTTCGTAAGCTGCATATTGGCATAATCTACCGGATTCATGCGCACCGCATTGGGAGAATACACCATATTACTTGTGCTGACAATCTGAGTATAAGCAGCCACAATAGCATCATACATATTAGGGGATTCTACTTCAAGACCGGTCAACGCAAATGCCGGGAAATCAGCAGCAACACCTTTAATGTTGCCGTTTTGACCATCACCGTTCAAAATACCGTCTTCTTCCTTAGCATCCATTTTACTCAATCCTTCAGCTTGAAGTTCAGCAACAAGCTGAGGAATATCCTGCATTACCTCAGTGGTAATCTTGAAAGTAACAGCAACCTTTCCGGCTGTAATAGTCTTGTTATCAAGTTCCGCTTTGATGGCAGGTTTCAGTCCACCTTCTGGAACCCAACCGGCATCACCGGTAACATTCTTCAGCTCGGCATAGATAACCTGAGGAGTTGAAATTGAAGCCACATTAGACAACTCCCTCAACATGCTTCTACGTCTGGGAGCTACGGAGATATTAGGATCAATCGTAATTCCTCCGGCAACTACCCCACCACCGGAAGTAGTGGTGACTTGTGGATCAGCTTTCACAATCAGATCCACTTTCAAACCACCGGCTTTCTTGATAGCCTCAACATCAACCTTTTTTGTCCCGTCTTTCTGTACCAAGAAATCTTTCAAATGCATCTCAAGTTGCTCATGCACACTCTTTACACGAAGTTCGCCATTAGCGGATACTTCTGTAGCTGCTTTCATCTTGAGGATACTTTCTTCAATATCAGAAATCTTTTCCTCAAAAGTTTTCTTATCTACAGCAGCGGCATTTTGCTTTTTGAACTCATTGACAGATTGCATGGCGGTTTTGATTGACTCACGCAAATCTTCAATTTTTATCTCATCTTTGATGTATGACTCGCAAGCTTTTCCTAATGCCTGGTCCACATCTTCCCATTTCTTCTTATCTTCATCTGCCATGCCAGAAGTGTCGATAAGGTCCAGTAAATTCAATTTCATAATCAATCTTGTTTTTTTAGTTTAAAGTTATTGAACATTGACTTGTCGGCTTTTTCTTGTTCAGGTGCAGCTTGACCAAGCTCCGGCCTGAAAGAAGCAAGTGACATTGCCTTTGCTACTATTTTTTGTATCTTTTGCTGTTTAGCGGAACCAATGTTAGAACACAGGAAAGATATCTCATCGTTAAGCTGCTTATATGCCTTATCGTAATCTTCCTGAGACTTCAAACCCAGATATTCCGTCTCTGCATTACAACCGAAAGAGACAACGGAGAATTCATGCAGTTTTACTTCCCTGACTATAAGCGCCTGCCGTTCTTCATCCCATTCGCAATTGTCCCATACATACTGATAACCTATTGAGAATTGGTTAAGTGTTCCGGATTCCAGCTGTTTTATTGCACGATCTCCCAGCTCTATTTCATCAACATAAGCCTCAAAATAAAGTCCCTTTTCATCCTCTCTAAGAAGAGTAGGGAAACCAATCGGCTCATCCATATTATGCATCCACAAAAGGAGAATCTTATCATTTGCATTACTTTCCGGTCCTCTCTCCTGAATACTCTTGGAGAAGCATCCTTTAACTAGGATATCACCCGCCTTATCCTTATTTCCAAATACAGCTGCATAACCGGTTATGATACGTTTTTCAGAATCATACTGGGCTTCCTTGGAATTGATAGAAAAATACTTGTATTGCATTCCTATCTTACCGCTATATTTGCTTTTCATTTCTTTCATAATCGTTGCATTATTAATTTATCACACAGATGTCGTACCTAATGAAGTAAAATTCCCTTTGGGCTTATCCGGATCAATATCCATATATTGAGCAAGCCATATTCGACCTTCATCATGCGTTATATATTGACTCCTTTCAAGACGTTCAAGTGCATCAGCTACCTTGACAATCGCATCCGCCTCGGTCTTTTTATTCGCTTGCAGACATTCAACATCCGTAAAGTCTATCTTAACCAAGACATTCTCCGGACAGATAGAGCGAGTAATGCATTGAGCAATTTTGCGAGAATCCGGAATAACAACATCCTGATAAGCGGAAGTCATGGCAGCTGCCTGATTGTCATATTTCGAATCATCAAAAAGAGAAGGATTAACACCGATTGCATTGGCTATTTTCTTCGTACACCTTTCATCCTCTTCAAACAGCTTTAACTGGGAAGAGTTATAATCAAGGGGAATCCATTTGAGTTTCTTCCGGGTAACAAGAATAGGATATTCTTTATTTACCAATCCGAATTTCTCCTTGAACTTATCCTTAATTTCCTTTTCATCATCGGGTTCCATGGCCACATTTCCCATTTCATCATCATAGTCATTGCATAATATTCCTTTCGGACCACCATTTACTAATAATGTATGGCTGGCGGACATGGAAGCAACCCAATTCGATACAGGCTGTGAAAGGCTATCAGTAGCAGTTTCAAATTCAATGTCTGCATTAAAGCTATTACTGTTAAAAGAGAGAAGCGCATCATATATGATAAAGTATTCATAATCCTGGAATTCGGACTGAATTCCTCCCCATTCAATATATGCCCTGGAAACCACCTCTTCTAATTTATGCTGACGGAAGAACTTACCTGTCCCTTCCAGATGAAATAATTCAGCCGGCAATACCCACATTGCCTTAGGTGTACTGCGGCGTGCCGCCCGGACGACTGATATCGGGCAGTAGCCAAAGGCCTTGAGTGATATTTCAACTTGCTTTATAAAAGATGAGAAGGTTTGTAACGGATTAGGTTGGTTCAACAAATCACGTATGTCGGAATATTCACTCTTTTCATTTCCCTGAGCATCCGTTACATAAGGAACTCCACGGGACATCATCGTACCTATCTTGTCAACAACCGTAAAAAAAGGAGTACATGCAAGTAAAGCCTCAGCCTTATCCGAGTCATTAGTCATGTCATAATCAGCCTTCCAGCGGAAACGTTTACCAAACAGATCAGAGAGATACCAATAATTTCCCGCTGCGTCCTTTTCCACCCGATTTACATTTCCTAACGGAACCGGCACAGATTGTTTCTTGCTTATTTTATTAATAATCCAGCTTTTTGCTCCCATAAAAAAAGAATGATTACCCGTATAGATAATCATTCTCTCCATGCTTAAGTCTTTACGTACATATAAATACCGAGGTACTATATAAGTTCCGTGCAGCTTCACACGGAGACAATGAATTATCAATGCAAACTTAACTTTTTTCTATATCAAAAGCAATAGCTATTTTCTATATATTTACAAATACCCCATTTATTTCTATTTATGTTCACTTTTGTGCGGAAAAATTTTCGATCTTATGCAGTAAGACACCAAAGCACACAAAGCATTCATTGCAGATTTACGACTGGAAGGATAGTCCAAGAGATCATTTATGAAGTCATGATATCCAAGCCCAAAGTTATAATCAGGATTAAAACGACAGCACCTCTTGGAATAGTTTATGTAAGCCGTTATTCTTTCATCCACATTCGCATTGTCTTTTATTCCCCAGACATTCATTTTATGACCTCTTAAGTCGGACAAAAAATGCTTGTATTGGTTGCTGCATTCAACTATAACCTTTTCAGGAGAATGATCTTGTATGCCTTTAATAAAAGCCTCATCATCAAACATAGTAGTATATAGAATGTCTTTAATATAAATATATTCACCAATAATGCACCGGAGAAGAACCGCCCTTCCCTCACTTTGAGGAAGCAAGTAGCACAAACGTACACCTTGCAATTCAAAATCCGGCTTATAATGAATCAATTCATCCTCTCCTACACTACTTCGTTTACGACTCAAAGAGAAGTCAATGTATTCATTCTTAAATATCTGATATATGACATATCTTAAAGTATCACAGATATGACCATATTTCTCATATGATTGTCCTGTAGCCTTATTCTTTACCTTTGTCTTAAGCATACCGCCATTTACGTCTTTTTTGGCGTTATTATAATCCGTGATTGAATTTCGGCAAGAATCATCCACCACAAAAGACATGCCTCCACCATTAGACAATATGTAGTTTACAAACGCCCCGGTCATCGCCACGCTAGGATTGCTATCCGGAATGCGCTCTTCAACCTGATAGTTCTTTTGCAAGGTTTCAATGAACTTATCCAAGAAAGACCTTTTCTCTTCATCAATCGTATTTCCCGCTTTTGTGCTTGCATCGCCATATAGATAGAGGACATTATCATACGATAAGGTTTTTAAGTATTCTACTGCCAATTCTGCCGCTTTTGTCACAGTATTAAAAGGATCTTCCGCACATATTTCATGAAATTGGCGGATTTGCTTTCTATCTTCCTCATATTGATAGAAAGTCATAGATATATAAGGAAGAACATTGTTGTCTATGGAGATATGCACAGGATATTCATTATTGTACTTAACTTGCGTAATATGGCGATTTGAATCAAACGAATTCAGGAATTCACCTCCCGTCTTTATGCTTCCCCACTCTCCCAAGGCATATACCCTATAGAAGTTATAATCATGATCCTTATACCAAAGATAGTTTGCAATGGTCTGTTTGTCATAATAGCCATATTTCCCGTCCGGAGAGCCGACTACCCAAAAATTATTCCTATATGTAGAATGAAGTTCTAATGTATCAGGTTTGTATTCTTCATATTTACCCGTGCGTTCATTAAATATATTCTGTGATACATTGCTTCGCTTAGAGGTAATTGTACTATACTCTTTCCCCAACGGTTTGCCGGTTATTGAATTCCGAGCCTTGCCAAACATATCGCAAGGCATAGTATTCCATTTATAGGTATCCAGGATTTTTGTTTTGATCCATAAGTCTTCAGAAGTAGGATTAAAGTTACAGATGATTTGAAGGCCCGGTTTACCACGCAAGCGGAAACGGACTTGCGTGAAATCTTCATATTCAAAGTCGGTAGTCTCTTCCATAACTACCCACCTGTAATTGGTTATACTCTTTATCTTCTCCGGATCATCCAGACCGGTAAAATCTATTTTAAGCCCATTGTAGCATACAATTGTGTTTTCCTTAAAGGTAAAGTACCTCGCCAGGCAAAGTTTCCTGATTTGCACCTTGAATTCTTCATAGACAGTATTTTTCAAACTTGTAGATACTTTCCTGATAACAAGCGCAGACCCTTCACCTGAAAAAACCGACAAAGCAACTGCTTGTGCAGTAGAAACCGATTTCCCTGAAGAAGAACCGCCCCTATTGAATATATAGCGAATATCCGGATTACGCATGGCATCACGAATATGCCAGAATAGCGGATTAAAAAGCTTATATGAAAAGATCAGTTCACTCATCGCCAACTATAACCCGAATATTTAGATTGTTATCACCTGTATTCGCTTCCCATCCAAGCATACGGCTAAGACGGCCCAGTGCTTCAATCTTACTATAAAACTTAATTTCAAGTCCTTGAGAAGTGCTTTTGATTGACTGGATACATGACAAAGCTTCATCGGGAATTTCATCAAGCGACTTAATTATAAATTCACCGCTAACAGAATCTCCAATTTGCCTTATATTAAGATTGGCAATGTTGGAAAGTATCCGGATGGCATCTTCCTTTTTTATATCCGATTTCCGTTTAGCCTCAGTCTGGAGCTCTGTTACCCTACCCAAAACCTCCCCATTTTTTAAAAGTTCGGACGCACGTTTCCACACGGTTTCATCCTTCCATTTCAATGAGCTCGGATAGGCTCTCCTGTAAGCTTCTGATTGATTTCCACATTCTACGTAATAGTTGCAGAAGTTTTCTTGTTTTGGTCTTAACATAATCTATTATTTTTGCTTTTAAAGATAACTATTATTCCGCTATTTAAAAAGCACAGAACAAAGCGTTATAGTTTTATGCGGGATTTTATCATTTTAGTCTTATACCTCTCGTTATTTATCCGCGTAACACACATACGGCATCTTGAAGACTTATATTTATACAACTTCCCTCCACGCTTTATTCGGAAGTCGTAAAATTTATCCAAATAGTAATATCTATGGCAGCGAATACATCGTTTCATTTCACGTCCATTTGAATCATACTTCCTATTCGCAACCCTCCTTACCAACAAGGCACATCCCTTACATTCCGGATCCTTATCCCTATATCTCCTACAATGTGCAAGAGACTTATTGCCACACTTTGCAAATGCGTGGCAATCAATCCTTGTCTCTTTATTCATAATCTCTCTATACTTAAAGCCTTGACATTGTTATACCATTTATTTTCCTTCTGGAAAGCCTCTACTACAAATCGAAGCCTGATAACATCACCTACAGAAAGAGGACTTTCTACAGGACTTTCAAAACTTGTCATTGAGAAACGCATCTTGCTATGGTAACGTTCTGAAGTTTCCATAACATAATCTCGCCTTTCCCAATCCTTGCCATCTTTAGTTATTCCACGTACAGGAGTAAATTCATATAATATCTTACCTTCAGCTTCACATCTCATTTCTTTCGTTGGCATAGCTTCTATTTTTTATTGATATTAATATTATTATTATTTTTATCTGACCCTTAAGTCGGTTACCCGACTACCCTTCGGGCAGTATAGGACAAGTTGCCGAAAACTGTTAAAATCAACACTTTTTTATTATAAATTATTGATTATCAACATTTTAACAGCGCACTATATAGTGCTTTTTAATATTTTCATAATTCATTGATTATCAGCATATTACAAAGTTATATTAAAAGGCGTAGTATTCCCTATCTGGAAATAGGACAAAAGCTTATCCTTATATTCCGTCTCAAGAGGACTTATATCCTCAACATACTTGAACTTCTCATCAGGCCAACTACGAGCAAAATTACGGATCGTCTCCCACTGTTTCTTAGTCAACATACCATCAAGATACATCTTCTTGTACTTTTCTTTATATCGGGCTATACCTATCCAGTTTATTTCACGTGCCTTATCAAGCTGCGAGATCTTAACGCCCTTGACTGCGGATAATCCGCGAATAAACCTAATTTCCGACCAGTCCCTATAAAATATCCTTCCTGTCTTAGACAGAAACAGGCTACTTATAAACTCAGACATAGGCACAGATTGATGCCTGTATATTGTTTCAATCCGCAATATATTGTTTCCAATATTATGTCCTTTCTCAGCAGCCTCAAAGGTCTTATCATAAGCCTTAAAGATTTTGCGGAAATATTTGCTTTTCTCGGTAGTTACCTGTCGGTACTCGGAATAATTAGCATCATTCCAAAGTAAACGGCCGGATGCATCCCTCATCATTCGTATATACTCATCAGCAGGACGGGAGAGCTTCATTGTAAGACCTACTTCGTAATAGACAACCACAGCATCCTCCGGTCTTACACAAAGCCTCAGCAATAACTCTTTTATTGTTCTTACGGCTATTGCAAAAGTTAGTGGACGGCTATTATCAAGCCTACCTGTCTTACTTTTGGTATATAACTTATGAATCGAACATTTACAACGTAAGGAACTACCATGAATCTCAATAAAACACCCATCAAAGTTGGCGTAGGCGGTAGATTTATAATAGATCTCATCTCCCTCAGTACATTGCTCCAGGTAGTTCCTTAACACAACGGTGTCTATATCCGCAGTGTCTATCGTTGCTTTTATGGTTACTTTATCAAACATTTTCTTTGGTAGTAGTTACATTTACGATTTGATTCCGCTACAAAAGCGTGCGATTTGAATATACTGCACCATATAATCTTCGGCCAGCCTATCGGATCGGAAGAATTAATGCAATTGATGCATTGTATCAAGTCTTCTTTCTGCAATTTAAGCACCTTTGCTGTCTTTGCCGACATATATGTTCAATTAATGTTTAGAGTCAGAATCTTCTCGGCTAACAACAGTTCCCTTACCAGTTTTATCAATGATAATGCTTTTGCCATCTATATTAAAAGACGTGCGACACCCATCAGGCAAGGAACAAAGGAAACTACGGATTACAGGAGAATCGGCATTTTTCCCCGTTTTATCTGTAGCTCCATCTTCATCCGGAACAATGTATGGGAATACATCCATAAGGGGCGTTTCGGATACTAAAGCAATCTGGTAATCCGCCATCGTACCCTTCATGCCTTCATCCAGTTTCTTAACAGCATCGCGCAGGTCGGCAGCTTGTACCAATACCTGAGTGGATGTTTTCTTTTCAGCTCCACTCTTTTCGTCCAGAGTAATAAAGATCAGTTTACACTTGAACCAACGGTCGGCAGCCTCTTCTTCGCTGGGGAATAATTCGCTATAGTTGGCACGTTTGATGTCTGATACTGTAAATTCGCCTGAAATAAAAGGAATCATCTCTTCTATTATCCGAGCCTCAGCCTCCGTGAAACTGAGTGCGTCCACCAAATAAGGCTCTGTAACTTTCTTGTTCATACCGTTTGCCATTACTTTTTCGTAACGGATCTTGCATTCAAACCATGTTTTCATATTTCCAATCATTTTATATTTATTTATACTCTTATTTTCTAAAAAACATATCCCCCGAAATAGATCGGGCAGTATCTTCACTTGTCAACCGTATATATCGGAAGAAGTTCTGTTCGGACCTATGCCCGGTGAGCTTCATTATTTCAAATGTCTTCATCCGGCCGGTGAGGTACATATTAGTTGCAGCACTTCTTCTGGCTGTATGGCTTGATATCAACTCCCATTTCTCACGGGTTACGGTTTGTAATTTCCCTCCTTTGGTAAATGAGTAGGTAATTTTATCATTCAGCCCTATCTCCCGCATGATTACTTTCAGGTACTTATTGAAATACTGAATGCACAAGCCACAAGGAATGCTACCGTTGTATTTCGCAAAAATTTCTTTCACGTAATCATGCGCTGGTACCTTAACATCAACATTGGTTTTCTTAGTTCTCTTTACAATGTATCCGTTCTGGTAATTATCCTTCGTCAGCGTGGAATAATCCGAATAGCGCAAAGCCGTAAGGCAACCAATGACAAATAAGTCCCGGATGCGCTCTTTTGCCTTTCTCTTATCCTGATTGAGAAACTTGTAGTAATAGATGCGCGTGATCTCATTCATACTTAAGAACACTGCGTTTGTCTCTTCCAACCGCATGTCAATCTCGTCATAAGTCGAGTCAACTGCATAATTATATTGTCCTGCTCTTCGTACCATAGACTGAATCTTTAGTATGTAACCTACTATTGTATTATGTCTCAAGTTCTGGTTCTCCAAGTAGATTATGAAATCGTCCAGGAACTCGGCAGTTACCGAGTTAGTGAAGATGTCACAATCATACTCTTCTGAAAAGCCGTCTATATGCTTTATAATTGCATCATAGACCACTGCATAGTGTTCAGACTTGCGTCTGCTTCTCTTTTCAAGAACTTCGTGCATGAAGTCGGTGAAGTATATTCCTTCTAAGGGCTTCTCTTGGCGAAAGTGGTTAATATAGTCCTTTCTCGCTTGGCGAGGCTGGACCGGGGAAAATACTTGAAATGTTGCGGTTGTATCATTTTAAAGGGTTAATCACTGTTTTACCAAATCGGATTTTCCGATTTTACTTTAGGTAAAGCCATCCCGTGTCATTCGGCCATCGGCTGGCCAGTTCCGATAAGTGCATGTCATGGCTCCGGGATGGCTTTATTACTTATTCGGGTTCTTCTAAGGTCTGTTTCATATTTGATTTATTTTGCCACGATTTATAAATATTCCACAGTCAAATGTTCCACTGCAAAATGCGTCTGATATATCATCATTATAGCATAACTTAGCTAACGAACAATCTTCGCATGAAGCATCAGAGTTATATGTAGCCTCATGCAACACTCCGTCAATGATTATTCCGTTCTTTACTTCCAATTCATTCATATCTATTTATTATTGAATTAATTGCTTTCTGTATTTTCGAACTCGTTTTACGAGAATATACCTACAAACCCATACAAACCTTTTGCAGTGTCTGATACGGCAATACCCATGTCTACTATTCTTCATCCACATAATATTAAGCTGTTCAATAGGCATTTTATACCATTTATAAGCAGTTAATAAATTCGATATACATTTTCCCATAGTCTCACTCCAACAATAGAGAAATACACAGTATATGATATAAATCAGATAAAATAATACACAACTCCATGCGACTATACCCGTCCACAACAGTATTAATTTTATTATATTCATGACTTTCTTGTTATTAATTAAACTTCGGCATTGGCATCCACATATCACACACATACCCACCATAGTCGTCAAATTCAAAGTTAGGTAGAGTTTCGACACATGGCAATCCGTCAGGTGAAACGAATATATATCCACCAACAATAGCTTCATTTGATACCATTCGACAAAGTACAAATTCGTTCTCCTCTGGCAATCGTTCCTTTACACTTATCCACGGGGATTGATTTGCCTGCCATCTAGCTCCTTCTTTAAATCCTATTCTAAAACAAGTTATTTTGTCCCAATCAGGATGTACTCCACCAATTTCATTTATGGCTTCTTCTAAGGTCTGTTTCATATTTTCTGTTTATTTATTTCTTATTTATACTTAGTTTTAATCAATTTGTAATCATCTGGGTGGAAATCAAAACAAACTCCTAATTCTACTTGAATGCCTATGCGATATTCACCCTCGTCTACATCTTTCCTATCTTGAAATATAAGAGTACCTCCATCATGGTATTGTTGATGGCATTGTACATTATCTTTAATTCTAACCTTGGTACCTTTGGGATAGTTATATATCTCACCTTGCTTCAATATCTTAATCATAACTTTCTTATTACTAGTTAATTAATTCAGGGTTATCATGTATGTTGCCAACAACTTCTAAACCGTAATAAGAACCAACAGTGTACTGGCTATTGCATAAACATAAACCTCCATTTATCCATCGTACAACGTCTTTTCTTGTTTCGCCATCAGAACCAATCCATGTAACAATGTCACCCTCATATACTTCTTTTTTGTTTCTGTCCAAAACTTCTGTAAACTGACCGATGGTTTCCGGTTCTATAATATTATTCTCATAACATCCTTTCTCTTCGTTTAAAGTAAGGATGTGCAAAACACCATTAGGACGATGAAGCAAATCGCCATATACCCAAGATTTCCACTCTCTAACGACATTCCCTTTATCATCCTTTACGGAGTTTAATATCTGTCCTCTATATTTTGTTGCTCTCATAATATTTCTTTCTATGTAGTTATTCGTTAATCATCTGAATCAGCCTGTTACTTGTTTCAAGAAGTGGGGCATCGACTCCATATATGCGATATAAAGCAATTTTTCCTTCTTTTGTATCAGGAGATAGAACGGGACCAAAGTCAGGAATATAATCAACTATGGTACATACTCCAAAATGTTTATGAAATACTTTGTTCCCGTTCTGTAGTTTTTTAAATTCTATTTGTTTCATATTTAATTAGTTATACATTAATTACTTTCTTCTATTGTTTCCAAAGGGCAATCTTCTGGTATAGAAGATTCGGTATCATTCAATAAGTAATACACTTTATTTCTGCCAAAGCAAACAGCTTTTAAAGCTTCATTCTTAACAGCAATCCTTTTATAAAAAGGGCAATTGCAGCACTTTTCTATTACTAATTTCTTCTTCATTCCTAATTAGTTTTACGTCAATTTTCTTTAGGTTTTACAATTATCTCTAAATTGTTTGCTATCGCATCCTTTAGAACTTCTTTGTACATTCTCCTTACAAAATCGTAATCAACTCGTTTAATTTCATCTTCTACCATACGTCTAATCCAATCTTCTATGTCGTTATCACTTCCATAGGTATTATTCAGGAATCGTTCAACTACTTTCTTAACATAAGGCTTAATTTCTTTAACTATATCCTCTTTAGTAATGTTAAGTTCATTATGAATGAAGTTCTTAATTGCTTTATATTCTTTACTTTTAGTCATTTCTTTTCCGTTTTTATTCTTGTTGTTTAGATGTTACGCCCAGACATAGCACTTTGTCTGACACGCCTATACCATCAAATTCTAATGTCAAGTACTCTGTATCATAAGGATAGGGATATAGGCATCCTCTCAATTCCTCGTCAGATAGTGTTCGCCTAACACGCATTTCTATTGTGTAATCATCAGAAAGATTTTCAATAACTTTCCTAAGCTGTCCTACGTTCTTTATATCCATTTTAATTCATTTTTATACCATTATTAGTTAAACTTCGGTATCGGCATCCATGCAACAGGCTTCCATAATGGCGGAATACTTACCATAGATGAATAAATAGGATTACCATTAAACGAATCATTTATATAACCATCCATGCAGAACCACACATTATTGCAGTATATACCATTAAATATCGCTCCATGCTCGCACATGATAATAATTCTCGTTATCATCCGGCAATCGTTCTTTTACGCTAATCCAAGGAGATTGCTTGGTTCCCTCTACAAAACCTTTCGCATATACTTGTCGAAGATAAACCTCAATCACATGCGGTTGATTTATTCGGTTAGCCAACTGGCTTACTATATCTTTTAGCTTCATATTTATTTTTTATTGTATTACTATGAAGGTTTATAATGAGGATCATTCTAATTATCTATTCTTATTAGAAGCTTTCCATTCTATTGCTATGACAGCATCCAAACAACCACTTCCTTTACATACTGGGCAATTAATCTTAAGACGATCTTTTCCATCCAATCCCCAAAACCACCCATTTCCACCACAACGGCTACAAGTATGATTTAAACTAATCAATTGTTCCTTTCCCCCTGTTTCCTCAATAAACATTGGAGGAGAAATCGTAATAATTTGTTTTTTTACACTCATCGCTTATCTGCCATCAAATAATCATTAATCTCTTGAATAAAATTCTCTAAAGAGCGACATACAACATATTTATTACCATTATCTTCTACTGACATCTGCCATTTTTTTTGTGTATAAGATTGAACACCTTGACTCGTTTTCATTTCAATACACAATGTATTATAAGAATGATTATTTTTCAGCAGAATAAGATCGGCAACCCCAGGTAGCATTCCTTCTTCTTTCATATATACTCCCATCCTTTGAGATCTTCTTGCTGCATTGGGAACAGCAAACAAAACATTCTTTAAATTCGGATATTGCATACGAAACCAACGCACACATGAAACCTGTAAACGATGTTCTTCATTATCATGTCTTTGGCTAATCTTATTTTTATTATCAATCTCCAGCATCTCTGAAAGTGTCATAATATGTATTCTATTTTTTAATTCAACGGGTATTAGCTTGTCTTTCATTGTTGAGAATGCATTAACAATCTTTTTCTTTATCAATTTCAATGAGCCACAAAGCGTTATACTTTCAATAATATCAACATCTATCTTTCGACCACTAATATGTAATAAGTGAAATAGAACGTATATATAAGGAATAGTTATTTTATCAATAGACTCTCCTTTATTCACGCAACTCACAATAGGTAACCTTAACCATGGTTATAGCCACCAGAACTATAATCGACAAAAAAAATACTCCATACCAATACATTGGGCTATCTTTTACTACTGCCGATCCAAGCATGCAGATTGAGCATAAAAGAAAAAAGCAAGAAAAAATAAATGTTAATGCTTTCATAACTTATATATCATTATAAAGCCTTAGAGCTTTGTTATTAATACTATTAAAAAGGAGTACTATTTTCACAAACCATACTCCTTGGTACGAACAATTATAAAAAAAGATTTATACTACCTTATTCTTCTCCAAAAAACGATCTATACTTTTGAGATTATACCATATTTTCCTCTTGTATTGGGAAAATGATATTTGAGCCTCATCTCTAAGAGATTCTAAAAGATCTAATCCACATCCCAAATACGCCATCGCTTCTTTGGAGGATAGCCAAACCTTAGGAGTCATTTCCACCTTACCTACGATTTTTTGTCTTCCCATAACGCAACTATTTTAATCGTTTGACAACCGTACCTTCAATATGAGCTTTTAGATCATATTTACAGCCCGTGCTATTTAGTTTACAGACGGTAGATCTAACTACTGCTGCATCAATATCACGTTGGCGGACCAACCTTTTATCGCCTACTTTGATTTTTCTTAAAGTCTCAATCGGAGATACCTTCTTCACAACCTCCGCCACTTTTACCGAATCTTTAATTAGAGCCATATACTTTTTGATTTTATGTTTTTATTTCTATCTTTGTATATTGTACTTTGTTATACCGCTGGTATTACCACGGTCTAATTGTGGTGCAAATATATACTTTCATTTTTATGAAAGCAAATTTGCTTTCATAAAAATGAAAGTATAT
>ERZ1026946.68-NODE-68-length-51256-cov-36.005469_pt1 | contig 51256 bp, 44 predicted proteins | sample MGYA00519460_ERZ1026946 | MGnify/ENA primary metagenome ERZ1026946 (study PRJEB26926, sample SAMN06164620) | human gut metagenome | biome: ENVO:00009003; feature: ENVO:2100002; material: ENVO:00002003 | host: Homo sapiens | place: USA | collected 2012 ...
CGGCTCCAACAGAGCCTGCTCCTCAGGCTGCGCCCGCACCAACCCCTGCGGCACCCGCGCCCGCGCCTCAGACGGAAGTTGCGTCTGCTCCCGCAGCCCCGGCTCCAACAGAACCTGCTTCGCAGCCTGCGCCCGCACCGGCGGCTCCTGCGGCACCCGCGCATCCTCCTTCACAGCCTCCGGCTGCCATTGTCGCGGCTGATCCCGCCGTCATACCTCCGGATCCTCTCGTGCCGTCGCCCCCCGCAGCCCCGGCCCCGGAACCTGACACCCGGCCGTGGGTGGACCGCTACCGCGACTTCATCCACTCCATCGTTCCCGAAGGGTGGACTTTCCGAATCAGGGGCGGCATCGGCTACCAGAGCAGCACATCAAGGTCCAGGTCTTATTCCTTCGGCTTTGAGGGGCGGAAGAACTGGGCCGATGTTAACGAATTTGCGATGTTTGCAAATTACGATTACGCGGTGGAATCCCCCGAACACTCGCCGAGCTACACCTCGACTGAAAAACTCGTCGCTTCCGCGCTCTATAAGCGCTATATCGCAAGGGAGAACAACTGGTTTGTCTCAAACACGCTCTCATACAGCTACGACAAGATAAAGGGGATAAACAACCAGGCCGACGAGATTGTCGCTGTCGGCTACACTTTCAAGTTCCTCGACGGCGAGATTGTGCTGAACATTTCGACCGGGCCTTCCGTGCGCTTCATAAACGCCGTCGACTACGACCACAACTGGGTCCTCATGGGAACTGTCATGGAGGATATGACCTGGAGGTTCCACAAGTACGCGAGGCTGGAGCAGCGCCAGAGCGCCTTTGCGGGGTTCAACGCCATGAATCCGGAGGAGTACAACCTGATTTTCAATATCGGTATTATTTTTGAGATTTCCGACCTTCTCCACATCGCCGGACGTTATTCCTACAATTACGACGGCATCAACGCCGCGACCGCGCAGAAGGCGGACCAGAGGCTGACTTTGGGGTTTGAAATCCCGCTGAAATGAGCTTCGGGCCGCTCAGAGATTGTTCCGGGCGGCCCCGGGCGGAAGGTGCGGGAGCTGCCGCGCCCGCGCATTTTTGAGTTTTTGTGCTTGCAAATGTTCTTGGGGGATAGTTCATTGTAAATTTTATTTCAAATATGAAAAGAACCCCAATCCTTATCGCCGCGGCAGTGCTTTCTGCGGCATCGTACGCGGATACCGTCGTCTTGAAAAACGGGGACAGGCTTTCCGGCGAAATCGTTGCAAAGACTGACGAGTCCATCTCCCTGAAGACGGCTTACGGTCCCTTTGTGATTCCGGCTTCGGACGTCGAATCCGTTCTGGCGGCGGAGGAAGCCGCAAAGCCCGCAGAGGCCGCAAAGCCGGCTGCCGCCGTCGCCGCAGCCCCCGCGCCCGCCCCGGCGGCTCCCGAACCGGAGAAGACGTGGGTTGACGACTACCGCGACTTCATCCATTCAAACGTCCCCGAAGGCTGGGAGTTCAAAATAAAGGGCGGCCTTGAACGCAGGGAAACGTCCTCTAAGACCCTTTCCTACACGCTCGGCTTCGATGCCCACAAGATGTGGGACGACGTTCACGACTTCAAGTTTTCCGCATATTACGACTACGCCTCGGAAACCCCCGAAAACGGCGTGGAAAACAAGACCACCGACAAGTACGGCGTCGTCACGAATTACAAATACTACATCTCCCCGGAAACCTGGTACCTCTCAAACACCCTCTCTTACGGCGTTGACCGCATAAAGGGCATAAAGGACCAGGTTGACGAAATCGTGGGCGTCGGCCGCACGATAAAGCCCCTCGGCGACGACACTCTCATAATAAACGTCTCCGCCGGCCCCGCCGCGCGCTATATCAACGCCGACGACTACGACCAGCACTGGGCGGCCATGGCAACTGTTATGCAGGACCTCGTCTGGAAGTTCCACGACTACGCCCGCCTCGAAGAGAGCGCATTCGCCGGCGTGAACGTCCTGAACGTAAACAAGTATAACTACGTGTTCAATATCGGCATCGTCTTTGAGCTGACGGACCTTCTCAACATCGCAGGGCGCTATTCTTACAGCTACGACGGCGTGAACGCCTCAAGTGCCCAAAAGACGGAGGAGCGCTTCATCATAAGCTTTGAAATTCCTTTCAAATAACAGGCGGCGATGCCGTCGGGCGATTCGGCCGGAGGATGATTCTTCCGGCCGTTTTTTTTGTGTGGATTCCCGGCGGATGGCGCTCGCCCGCGCCGCTTCGCGCTCCAAAATACCAAACGGAGCCATTCCATCAAAAGTTTCAACAGTAAATTTGACTCCCGCGCGCGCCCCGGATAAAATGGCGGGATGAACTTGGAATACTCTCAGTCAATAGGGGCGGCGATGGTGGTTTTGACGTCCATACTTGGCTCGTACTATCTGGTGTTAAGGATACGCGAGCACCACGGCGCCGTCCGGGACCCGGGGCTGGCCCTTGTCACCCAGTCCAACCTCGAAAAGCTGCGCGCCGAATTCATAAGGACTATGGCGGAGGCCGCCCACGACCTGCGCACGCTGCGGGCGGAGATACGCGAGGACACGCGCTCGATGCAGCGCCAGCATTCGCAGTCGCTCGCGGAAATGGGCGCGCTCATAAGCCGCAACGCCCAAAACATAAGCTCGCTCGTCGCCCAGGCCCAGCTTGCAAACCAGCGCATAACGGAGCTTTCCGTAAAGACGGACAGGCTCGCAATGAAAGCGAAGGCCTGACATGCGCTCCGTTCCATACCGCCGCGCCGCCGCGCGGACTTCAATACTGTTGCAGCTTCAGGCCGCGTACCCTGCCAGCATGCCCTACGAGGCGATTTTCCAGGGGCTCAAAGTCTCGGGGTTCGACGCCGACTTCCGCGCCGCCGCAGCCGAAATAGAATACCTGTGCGACAGGGGGTACGCAGTCAGGGCGCCGTCTGAAATAAGCTCCGGCCTCCTGCGCGCCAGGCTCTCCGCCAAGGGCGAAGACTATCTTGAAAGGGAGGGGTTCTGACATGGCGAAAGACTCCCAATCCGGGCCGTCCGAACAGTGCGGGGCCTGCCGCGCCGTGCCGGGGGGAAAGGCCGCCCTGGAAACCCTTTCCGCATCCCGAAGCCCTGCGGCGGAGCCTGCGGCCGTCCGTGCGGACCCGGGGCTAAAAAAGTACCTTCTGAAAATTAAAAGGGCCCGCCGGGCCGCCGACGAGGGCGCCGCCAAATGCGCGGCTGAAAGCGGCGCCGCCGGGGCCGCCATCGGCGCGGTGTGGGAGATATTGTTCGACTACTTCTGCCGGACGCCCCCGTCGGAATTCGCGCTCTCCGACATAAACACGGTTTCAGGCATAATCCACAAGCTCGTCGCGAGCTCTTCGGCTGCGCGCGCCGCCTCCGGCGCCCCCTCCGTAAGGGCCGGCGGGCTGTCGGAGGGAACCCTTTCTGAAATCGAGCGCAGGCTGAAACTTTTGTGAGCGCATGGAAGACGGATTTTTTCTGCCCTACCAGCGAAAGTGGATACTTGACCGCTCCCGCATAAAGATAATGGAGAAGTCGCGCCAGATAGGCATGAGCTGGACTGCCGCCTATTCGCTCGTGCGCGACCACTCTTCGGCCTCATGCAGGCTGGATTCGTGGGTTAGCTCGCGCGACGACGCCCAGGCGCGCCTTTTCATAGAGGACTGCCGCAAGTTTGCGGGCGTGCTCGACGCTGCGGCCTGCGAAGTGGCCGGCTCTCCCGTTTCGGACGCCTCGGGGGGCGCCGCGAGGGCGCTGGCGTTTTCAAACGGCACGCGCATAAATTCCCTGTCCTCCAACCCAGACGCCCAGGCCGGAAAGCGCGGGACGAGGGTGCTGGACGAATTCGCCCTGCATCCGGACCCTCGGGGGCTTTATTCCATCGCCTATCCCGGCATAACGTGGGGCGGCAGGCTTGAAATAATATCGACCCACCGCGGGCGCGAAAACTATTTCAACCGCCTTGTTGAGGAGGCGCGCCACGGAGGCAACCCCAAGGGCGTTTCCCTGCACCGTGTGACCCTGGCGGACGCGCTCGACCAGGGCTTTTTGAAGAAGCTCAAGGCGGCCCTCCCGGAGGGCTGCGAAGTCTCCCAGATGGACGAGGGCGAATATTTCGACTTCGTGCGGGCCTCGTGCGCCGACGAGGCGGCGTTCATGCAGGAATACATGTGCGAGCCTTTCGACGACGCCTCTTCTTTTTTGGGCTTTGACAGCATTTTGCGGTGCTCCTATGCGGATTCTGAAAACTGGGGCGCGGACGCCGGGGGAACGCTGTATCTTGGCGTGGACGTGGGACGCGCGAAAGACCTCACCGTGTTCTGGCTGCTGGAGAGCCTCGGCGACACCCTCTATACGCGCGATGTCAGAACCTTCCGAGGTGCCCCGTTTTCCGAGCAGGAGGCGGCGCTTTTTTCAATCCTTTCAAACCCGCGCCTCAGGCGGGCCGCCATAGACCAGACAGGGCTTGGAAGGCAGTTTGCGGAGAGGGCGGCGGAGCGCTTCGGGGCCTCCAGGGTCGAGGGGGTGAGCTTCTCTTCGGCTTCAAAGGAGGAGCTTGCGTATCCCCTCAGGGCCAGGTTTGAAGACGGAAGGATAAGGATTCCCGGAGATATTGAAACTGCCGCCGACCTGCGCTCGGTGCGCCGCATGACAACGGCTCTCGGCGGCGTGCGCTTTGCTGCGGCATCCACCAGGGACGGGCACGCCGACAGGTTTTGGGCCCTCGCCCTTGCAAACTATGCGGCCCGCGAGGGCGGCACGGCGGTCGAGCTTATTGCGCGCCGGGAGCGAAAGATAGTGTGGTGACGCCCGTCCGGAGCTTCCGCCCGATTTTAATTGACACAGAAGCCCCCCCGCATAGCTTTCAACACAGTCTCAAACGGGCTTTTCCCGGCTCCGATTCAGGGGCCGCCGGGTTAAGGCCCGCACCGAAAAAACCGACAGCATATTGTAGTATGGATTGCCTATTGGAAAAAATAAAGCGGGCCCTCGGTTCCGCCCCGTCCGGGGCGCTTCTCCCCTCCGCCGCAGACAATATCGGGGCTTGGGCCGACGGGGGATTCCTCCCGCGCTGGGCGTGCGAAAGCATCCTAGAACTGTTTGAAAACTCGTGCTGGGAGGAGCTGAACGACAGGTTCTTCAAGCCCCTTGAATTCGGTACCGGGGGAATGCGCGGGCGCACGATAGGGAAGCGCCCGACGTCGGTCGAACTGGGGGTTGTTTCGCACGACGGCACGCCGGAGCACGCCGCAGTCGGCTCGAACAACATGAACGACTTCACCGTGGCCCGCGCAACGGCGGGGCTTTTCGCCTACTGCAAGCGCTGGTGCGACGAAAATTCGCTGGGCGCCCCATCCATTGTGATAGCCCACGACGTCCGCCATTTTTCTCGCCATTTCTGCGAGCTTGCGGCCTCCGTCTGGACCTCGCTCGGCGGGGTGGCCAGGATTTTCGACGGGCCGCGCTCCACGCCGCAGCTTTCCTACACTGTGATAAACTCCGGCTCGACTGCGGGAATAGTGATAACCGCAAGCCACAATCCGGCGTCCGACAACGGCTACAAGGTGTATTTCTCGGACGGGGCCCAGGTCGTAAGCCCCCATGCCGAGGGCATAATAGGCTGCGTAAACTCCGTCCCGTGGGCCGACGTAAAAAGGCTGCTTGAGGTGAGGCTGGACGGCGTAAGGCGCGTGAATCCGGAGCTTGAGGAGTCGTATGTAAAAAGCATTGAGGACTGCGTCATAGACAAGGGCGTTCTCAGGGAGCACCCGCCAAGGCTCGTCTTCACCCCCGTCCACGGAACGGGGGCTGTAATGTGCCCCAAAGTCATGCGCCATTTCGGCCTGGACCCGATACTCGTCGAGGAGCAGATGGTGATGGACCCGCGTTTCCCGACCGTGAAGCAGCCCAACCCCGAGTACGCCGAAACCCTCTCCATGGCGATTTCCCTCGCCAACGACACGGGGGCGGAGTGCCTGGTGGCCACAGACCCCGATGCCGACCGCATGGGCGCCGCCTTCCGCTCGAAAAGCGGGGAGATGACGCTTCTTACCGGCAACATGATAGGCGCGCTTCTCATATACTACCGCATATCGCGCATGATTGAGCTGGGCGTGATAACGGATCCCTCAAGGTGCGCCATAATAAAGACGTTTGTTACAAGCCCGCTTCAGGACGCCATAGCCGCCCACTTCGGGGTCAGGTGCGTCAACACCCTCACGGGCTTCAAGTGGATAGGGGCGCGCCTTAAGGCTTACAGGCAGAAGCTTGAGGAGGCCATGGGGGGGATTGACTGCGGGAGCCTGCCGTATCTGGAAAGGGCCCGCCTGATGCAGGAGCATTCAACATTCTTCGTGTTCGGCGGGGAGGAGAGCTACGGCTACCTCGGCGTGGATACGGTGCGCGACAAGGACGCAAACGCGGCCGTTGCGATGTTCTCGGAGATGCTCGCCTATCTCAAGGGCAGGGGCATGTCGGTGGGCGACTATCTGGACGAGATATACCTGAAGTGCGGGTACTTTTTGGAGGATTTAAAGAACATATACAGAGAGGGGGCCAGCGGCTCCATGTATATCGCGGACTTTCTGGCCGGCCTGGATTCGCGCCCCCTTGAAAGCGTGGGCGGGGTAAAGGTGGAGAGCGTCATGAATTTCTCGCGCGACGAGATATTGGACGCCGACGGATGCGCCGTCCCGCATGAAAAGTTCTTCTTCTACCGTCTGGAAAACGGCTATTCGTTTGCAATCCGCGCGAGCGGAACGGAGCCGAAGATAAAGTTTTACGCCTTCGCCCGCGAACACGTGTCCGGGCCCTCCGAGCTGGAGGGCGCCAAGCGGGAGGCGAGGGAAAACCTGAAGTCGCTTCTGGACTCTCTGGAGGGGATTTTCAATTCCTTTGGCGGAAGCCGGAGCTGATGGCGCCCCGCCGGGGCCTTCGGATTTTTTGCGCTGCGCCGGATTCGTCCGGCGTTTTTTTTGCGCGCGTGGGGGGCTTAGGCTTTTTGACGCGGCGTCCGCCGGGCGTGTAAACTGGGCGCAGACGCGGGCGTTTGCGATAGGCGCGGACGGAGTGCGCGCGGCGGTGCGGACAGTTCGGCCGCGCAGGCGGCGTCCCGCTTGCAGATGCGGCAGGGGGGCAAGCGTTTCAGGGAGTGAAACGCGCCTGAAAGGCGAAAGAAAGGGGCGTTTTTTTTAGAGTCCCGATAGCGGTCTTAAAGAAAACAGTAAATTTCTAATGGGAATATTTTTACGGAATGGGTTTGGATTTGAGCTAACATAATTCTAACAATCCCTAACAAAATCCTAACAATCTCCGCCTTGACATCGGGGCAATGTTTTAGATTGGTTTTTAATGGGCGCGCTCTCCCGGGGATTCAGATTTCGGGCCTTTGGCCGATATGAAAGGAGACTTTTCCCGCCGCGCGTTTCTTTTGGATTTTTCGCAGTTTTTGTAATAATTTGATATACACGGCTTTCTTATGCATTATTGTATGGGGATAGATGCCGGATCGACAACCGTCAAGATAGCGGTGTCCGGCGAAGATGGCGTTTTGTATTCGTCATACGCCAGGCATTTTGCCGACGTAGGTGCGACGCTGAAGGCCGAGCTTGAAAAACTTTCCTCCGAGTTTCCCGGCGGGGAGTTTTCCGTTTGCCTCACGGGATCCGCAGGCATGGGCGTCGCCGAACGCGGCGGATTCAAGTTTGCGCAGGAGCTCATAGCCGAGGCCGAGGCGGCCCGCAAAATGGGCGGGAAGAGGCTGACCCTCATCGACATAGGCGGCGAGGACGCGAAAATCATATTCTTTTCCGGGAAGGGGGAGCCGGACATACGGATGAACGGAAGCTGCGCCGGTGGAACCGGGGCTTTCATCGACCAGATGGCCTCCCTCATGAACATGGATGCGGCCCTCATGGGCCGTATTGCGGAGGATGCCTCGCGCACTTACCCCATAGCCTCCCGCTGCGGCGTTTTCGCAAAGACGGACGTCCAGAACCTGATAAGCCGGCGCGTGCCCCTTGCGGACGTTGCGGCGAGCGTTTTCAGGGCGGTTGCCATGCAGTGCGCAAGCTCGCTTGCCAAGGCCACCGACATGATTCCGCCCGTCCTCTGTGTGGGCGGCCCGCTAACGTTCATCCCGGCCCTGCGCGCGGCCTTTGCCGAAGTGCTTAACGTGCCGCCGGAAGATATGCGGCTTCCGGAGCATTCAGAAGTGTTTGCCGCAGCCGGGGCGTCATATATGGCAGGCGGCGGGCGCGCGATGGGGATAGGCGAGATAATTTCGCGGGTATCGCGCCCCGGGCCTTCCGAATCCGCAGGTTCGCTCGAACCCCTCTTTTCATCTGGGGAGGAATTTGCAAAATGGGATGCGGCCCGCCGCATGGTTCCGCTTCCGAGGCGGGAAATCAGGCCCGGAGAGGCCCTCAGGGTGCACATGGGCATCGACTCCGGCTCCACCACCACAAAGATTGTCGCCATAGATTCCTGCGCCAATATAGTCTTTTCAAAATATTGCCAGAACTCTGGAAACCCGCTGGGGCGCGCCAAGGAGGGCGTGGACGAATTTCTGGAGCTTGCAAAATCCAGGGGGGCGTCTGTCGAATTCGCCTCGTCGGCCGCGACTGGCTACGGCGAGGACCTGTTGAAGGCCGCCTTCGGCATGGATTTCGGAATAGTCGAAACAATGGCGCATTTGGAGGCGGCCAAATTCGTGTCGGGGGACGTGTCGTTTGTGCTGGATATCGGCGGGCAGGACATAAAGTCGATATTTGTGGAAAACGGCGCGGTTGCGGGGGTTGAGCTGAACGAGTCGTGCTCCTCGGGGTGCGGGTCGTTTTTGCAGGGCTTTGCCTCGATGATGAACATGACAATGGAGGAGTTTTCAAACGCCGCCTGCATGGCGCGTGCCCCTGCCGACCTCGGCACGCGCTGCACGGTCTTCATGAATTCCAAAGTCAAGGAGGCCCTGCGCAGGCAGGCCTCGCCCGCCGACATCGCCGCTGGCCTTGCCGTTTCGGTCGTTAAAAACTGCCTTTTTAAGGTTCTTAAAATTTCCAACATGGACCGCCTCGGCGGGGAGATAGTGGTGCAGGGCGGGGCGTTCCGCAACCGGGCCGTGTGGCGGGCTCTGGAAAAGCTTTCCGGGAAGGTTGTCTGGGGCACGGACAGCCCCGAACTGATGGGGGCTTTCGGGGCTGCGCTGTATGCGCGGGCATCATGTGCCCCGTCCGCCGCATCCGGATTTTCGCCGGATGTTGACGCCTCGAAAATATCGCGCAGAAACCTGGCGTGCGGCGGGTGCGCCAACAGGTGCTCTGTCGTGAGGTTTGAGTTTGAAAACGGGAACGTGTCCCACGCGGGCAACAAGTGCGAGCGCTATTTCCACTCTTCGTCGTCCGCTCCGGCGAGGGGTGAAAACGGCGTGGAGGAGCGTTTCCGGGCGCTCTTTGGCGGACGCGGCGCGGATGCGGGCCTAGGGGAGGGGGGCGCAGTGGGAATCCCGCGCGTGCTCAACATGTACGAGAACTACCCGTTTTGGAAGGCCATGTTTGACGGGTGCGGAATAAGGACCGTGCTTTCCGACGAATCCTCTACGGCTCTCGCCCAAAGCGGCGTTTCGTGGCTTATGTCCGACAACATATGCTTCCCCGCAAAGCTCGTCCACGGGCACATACTAAACCTCGTATCCAAGGGATGCCGCAGGATTTTCTACCCCATGGCCGTCATGGAGGAGGCGGAGGGCGCGGGGGCGGACAATTCTTTCAACTGCCCCGTGGTGAGCGGCTATCCGAACGTCGTAAAAAATTCCATGAACCTCGGGGGACGGTTCGGGGTCGAGCTGGACACCCCCGTGGTGGTCTTCAAGAGCCGCGGCGCGCTGCGCGACACGTGCTGGAAGTATTTCAGCTCCCTCGGCGTATCCAAGGCGGTTTTCGCCTCCGCCTTCGCCTCTGCCCTGGAGGCCAGGGAAAATTTCAGGCGTTCGGTGTGCGCCCGCCAGCGGGCCATCCTTGACGGGGCGGTTTCGTCCGGCAGGCTCGCCCTCGTATTTACCGGCAGGCCCTACCATACCGACCCCCTGATAAGCCAGAAGGCGGCCGAGATAGCCGCCGGCCTGGGGGCCGACGCCGTGGCCGACGACGCCTTCGCATTCGACGGCGCGGTAGCCCTGGACGGCGTAAACTACGTTTCGCAGTGGACGTATCCCAACAGGGTGGTGCGCGCCGCGCGCGCCGTTGCGGCCCTCCCCGGGAATGTGGTCCTGGTCCAATTGAACTCATTCGGCTGCGGCCCGGACTCGTTTATCATGGACGAGGCTTCCGAAATACTGAAGGCCGCCGGAAAGAGCCTGAACGTGATAAGGGTGGACGAGATTTCAAGCCCCGGCTCCATACGCCTGCGCCTGCGCTCGATTGTGGAGTCCGCCGCGCGCGCCGCCCCCGGCAGACCCGCCGAAGTGCGGGAGCCGTACATGGGCTACGACGCCTCCTACACGGATTCGGACAGGGAAAAAACCGTCATAGTGCCGTGGTTTTCGGACCTTATCTCCCCGCTTGTGCCCGCCATGGGGGAGGCGTTCGGGTACAGGGTGGAGAACCTCCCGCCGCCCGGCCCCGAATCCGTCTCGGAAGGGCTGAAGTATGCCCATAACGAAGTGTGCTACCCGGCGACGGTGATAGTCGGGGACATTGTGAAATTCTTGAAGTCCGCCGGCCCCGGCGCAGCCGACAGGTACGTTGTCGGCATCACGCAGACGGGCGGGCAGTGCAGGGCAACGAACTATCTGGCGCTCATAAAAAACGCCCTGAAGTCTGCGGGGTTCGGGGGCGTGAAAATACTTTCGATAGGGTTTGGCAGCCCGCACAGAAACAGCCAGCCGGGTTTCAGGATAGGGAAGATGAAGGCGGCGAGAATCGCGCTTTTATGCTCGCTTTTTTCAGACGCCGTCTCCGAGATGGCGTCGGCCATGAGGGTGAGGGAGGCCGTCGCCGGAACCGCCGACCGCATAGCCTCCGACGCCGTGGCGCGCGCGGGCGCCCTGCTTAAAAAATGCGATGCGCGCGGGCTTTTGTCGCTGCTGGGCGAGGCAGTGCGGGATTTCAATTCAATGGAAATCCTCCGCCGGGATGTGGTGGAGGTCGGCTTCATCGGGGAAATATACCTGAAATACAATTCGTTCGCGCATTGCGGCCTTGCCGGTTGGCTTGAGAAAATGGGCGTCGAAGCCGTCAGGCCCCCGCTTAGAAACTTCATGATGCAAAGCTTTGTGAACATGCGCGTGAACGCCGAAAACCGGATTGCCGACATGGGGCTTGCCGCCCGCCTTCTGTCGGGGGCCGCCCTCAAATACGTCGATTCCGTAGTTTCGGCGTTTGACAGGGTTTCCGAAGGCTTCAGGTTCCACCGCAGGCACCCCTCAATCTTTGAGATGGCAAAAGACGCCTCGCGCATGGTGAGCCTTGTAAACCAGTTCGGCGAAGGCTGGCTGATTGCCGCCGAAATTGCGGAGTTTGCGCGCCGCGGCATAAAGAGGGTCGTGTGTGTCCAGCCGTTCGGGTGCATCGCAAACCACGTCGTTGCAAAGGGCATAGAGCGGCGGGTGAAGGAGCTTTACCCCGACATGGCCGTGCTGTTTTTGGACATAGATTCCAGCACGGCCCCCGTGAACCTGCAAAACCGCCTGCACTTCCTAATCGGGGCGGGGGAGGACGGGTCGCGCGGAGCCGTCTCCGGCGTCAGTTGACCTCGGGAGGGACCGGGGGGGGCGGCGGGAAGTTCCCGTACATCGGCTCCGCCCGCATGACAAGCTCCTCCCACAGGTCCCCGCTTTCAAAATCCTCCAGCATGGCGATGTCCGCCGGCGAGACTATCCATGAGCCTTCCTGTATCTCGCGTTCGAGCTGGCCGCGCCCCCAGCCGGAGTACCCCACGAACGCTGCCGCCTTGGCGCCCGGCGTTTCCTTAAGGCGCAGCTCCGCCTTTTCCGGGGGGATTCCGAACGAGAATTCTCCGGCCTGCGTGCCGTCGTCGGTCCATACCGCAATGCTCAGGCGGTCTTTTGCGATTGGCCCGCCGTCGAACACCTCTATTTTCGACAGCTCCTCAAACTTCGAGAAGCGGGCGTCGATTTCCCCGAGGGTGCGGCCCGTTGGCTTGTTTACCATCACCCCGAACGAGCCGTCCTTTGCGTCCTCTATCAGCAGTATAACCCCCTCCTCAAATACGGGGCCGTCGAATGCCGGGGAGGCTGCGAGGAAGCTCCAGGTCCGGTCGTCGTAATTTTTTTTCATAGCTTCACAATCTCGACTCCGGCTTCCTTCAGTATTTCGACGGCGAGCGGGTCGTTATTGTAGTCGTTTTTGTATTTTACGGACGCCACCCCCGCAGACGCCAGTATCTTCGCGCAGTTTATACACGGAAAATGCGTGATGTAGGCTGTGGCCCCGTTTACGGACACGCCCCGCCTGGCTGCGTCCGCTATCGCGTTCTGCTCGGCGTGGACGGTCATCATCTCATGGCCGTCCCTCAGGCACGACTTGTGCGCCGCGCCGGCGAGAAAGCCGTTGTAGCCTGCGGCTATTATCCTGTTTTTGTGCTCCCCCGAGGACACGAGCACGCATCCGACGTTCAGGCGGCTGCAGCTCGAGCGGGAGGCTATCAGTATGGCCGTGGCTATGAAATACTCGTCCCAGGAGGGGCGGACGCCCCAACCCGAGACCAGTCGCTCAAGGTCTTCTATTATTTCGTTTCCCATTTTGGAATATTTTGCCGGAACACAGGGGGGCTATTGGACCCCGGCGGGTTCCTGGTAGAGTGGCTGGCCGAGGAGTCCGCCTGCGGAGGAACCGGCCATGAAAAGGTCTATTAAACTCTTTGTGGGAATGTAAAGCCTGGCTTCGGCCTTTTCCCCCTTGAAATTCGCGTCGATGCCCATCTCAAAGGGTTTTATGGCAAGCGGCATGGAGTCTTCAAAGAAGATTTCGGGTATTTTTATGCGCATTATAATGTCGGCCGAGCCGGTTGAATCCGGAAGCGGGTCTTGGGCGGCCTTGCCGCTTCCCACCCTCTCGCGCAGCGTTTTTAGCATTGAGAGCGCCCTCTCCCTGTCCGGACTGGAAACGGAAACGGCGAAACCGTTTTCGACGGTGAGCACGGTCAGTTTGCCGTCTGCGCTATACTCTATTATTTTCATGCCGCCTTCTTCCGACTCCCTTAAGGAATCCAGCGCATCGGAAAAGTTCAGGCTGGGTTCCATAAGCGCCAGATTCTGCTCCAGCCCAGTGTCGGAAAACGCAGCATTTGCGAGGCTCAGGAGGGTTTTTTCATATGCGAACATCTGGGCTTGCGTGGCCTTCGTCTTGACAACGGCCGCCACATCCTTTTCGCCTGTCATAACGCAGGCCATTGTGCCTTCGCCGGGGTATGGGGCAATAAGCTCCTCAAGCTTTTCTATGCCGAGCTTCTTCAGCGTCTCGTCCGAGACGAACTTTCTTATGAGGTTGGCTGCCGACTCGCCAAATTCCCTGGAGAGCACGCAGCCGCTCACCATGTAAAGGGGGGCGTTTTTCGGGAGGAATTTCGACTCGTCCACGCGCTCCGCCCGCCTGATTGAGGAAATCATCTTGCGCACTTCCCCGCCCTCCTTCGAGAGTGCGGAGAATGTGAATGAAACATTTTCTGCGCCTATTTCACCCGATATTGCAAGTTCCGATATTTCGGAGTCCACGGCGGCGGCGTATTTTTTTAGTTCCGCAGGGGCTTCCTCGGAGAAGACGGAGGAGGCGCTAAATGAAATTGAAAAATCGCCGTCGAAGGGCTTGCCCGCCGAAGCTATGACGGCCTTTGCCTTGTCCTCATCGACTCCGCCTGGAAATACGAGCCATTCGCCGATTCGCCTGGGCTCGCCGGACTGGGAGAGGTTTTTTGCGAGGGCCGAGTCGCCCGACGCCTTCAGGGCTACGACCGAAGTCCCGTCCTCCAGAATTTCGCCGGCGATGCTCGCCTGGGCATCGACGCCCGGAAAGGCGGGATAGCCGAACTGCGCAAGCCCCATCATCACCATTATGGATGCGGACTGGTTTTCCGGCGGGAACTGCGCAAGCACCGTGTTCAGTTTTTTTGCAAGCTCCTGCGGGGACTTTGACTGCCAGGTCAAAACGGGTTCCGCCGCAGATGTGAAAAGAGCGGCCGACAATAGCCCCGCCAATGCGATAATTTTTTTCATAATCTGATTATGCGGACTTTTTCCGGGCCAGTCAAGCCGTATGCGGCATTTTCGGGGCGCTTTCCCGCCTGCAATTTTCGCGGATGCTGCGCGGCGGGGCGGGGGAGGGTATGGATTCCTGCGGGTATTTTTCCAATAAAAAGCTTGAAAGCCGGGAAGAAAACATCCGATATATGCGGCGTGGGAGTTCTGCGGACTTTTGGCCCGCCGGCTCCCGCGCGGTTTTGCCTTTTGAATTTTTGGGGATGTTCCGGAATTCGACTGCACGCCGTAGTTTATGCTTGCATGCCGGAGACGACACTTGGCTCCGTAAAAATGTGTCAAAAAAACTATAAATGGCGAAGATTACGCTATTGCTGCCTAACTAAAGGCGGCGCGTCTCCACCCCGACACCTGATAGGGGATGGGGGCGTCGACATCAGGTAAAGGGGCTTCCGCCGCTCGCGCGGGACGGGGGCCGCCATTTTCCGCGCGATAGCCCCGGCGCGGTTGTTTCGGCCCAAGGCCGGGGTGAAATCAAATCGGAACTAAGCTTGTAGTATGGCGTATCCGAAAGTGCGCAGGACCGGGGTTCGACTCCCCGCATCTCCACCACCTTTGAGCCCCCCGAACCAAACGGTTCCGGGGGCTCTTTTGCTGGCAAAGGGATTGCCTGACGGCTGTATGGCTGCGCTAAAAACATTCAGCGCGCCCTTTTTGAATTGCGAAGCAATGCACTGGCGCAAGTGCAGTGTCTTTTATAGGGAAGGCTGGCGGAAAGAAAATTAAGTATGGGGCTTTCTGCAAGAGATCGGAGCTGCGCGATTTTACTTGAACGCCCTGTGGCGGTTTTGAGAAAATCCCCCGAATTCAGGCGGAATGTCTCCGTCAAAACTTGGCCGGATGCGCGTCCGGTCTGTGGCGCTTGCAGAATATGGACTCCATTCATTCCCATTTTAGCGAGCCGGCTGTCGGCTCCGGCCGTGTTCGTGTGGCGGTGGGGACGGCTGCCTCTGCCGCGCGCAGGGTTCTGGAATTGGCAGGTATCGCGGCGCTCGCCGCAGCCGGGAACTATTGGGCAAATCCGCCGGAGCCGCTCGCGCCTCTTGTTGTGGAGTTCTCGGACGAGGTGTTTTCTGCGCCGTGGATAATTGCCGACGCCAGGCATCCGCGCGAATTTGCGAAGGGCCATATTGAGGGCGCTGTCAATCTGAGCGAGGAAAAGTTTGACTCGCAGGTTGCCGGGCTTTTGGACAAATGGGCTCCGGGAATGAAAATAGGGGTGTATTGCGATTCCGCAGGCTGCGGCTCGTCCGAAAGGGTGGCAGAGAGGCTCAGAAGGGATTTCGGCCTGGACGGGGTGTTCGTCCTAAAGGGGGACTGGCGCGAATGGAAAAGGTAAAATTCGTAGTGTTCGCACTTTCGAGGGCGGCGCTTTCGGCTGTTTTTGTATATGCGGGCTTTGTCAAGTTCTGCAACCCCGCCGCGTTTTATGCGGACATTGCCGCTTACCGGCTGCTGCCTGAATGGGCGGCGTATGTGTGCGCGTATTTCCTCCCCCCGTTTGAGGTCGTTTTGGGAGTGGGCGTGCTTGTTCCACGGTATTTGAAAGTTTCATCCGCGCTGATTGCTGTGCTAAACGTCGCGTTTATAATTGCGCTCGCATCGGCATGGGCAAGGGGGCTTGACATATCGTGCGGGTGTTTCGGGGCTGGGGCATCCGTCGGGGCGCCGGATTATGCGCTCCTCATTGCGCGCGACGCTGTTTTTGCCGGCCTCGGGGCAGTCGTCTTCCGCCTTTCGGGAGGCTTGGGTTGTCCGCCTCAAAACCGCAGCCGCGCTCGGACCCGGCGTCTCCCCGGCAAAGGCCCGGGGAATCCGGAGGAAGCTGGTTCCCTGAAAGAGTCTTGAATGGCTTTTGGGGGCGTGAAATTTATGGTATATCCGCCGGGCGGTTATTCGGCGGTTTTGAGCTTTTTTGGGAGGGGCGTTTCCCGCCGCGCGCTTGCAGGAAGGACCGCATGGGAAATATGGGAATCGTTTCTTGCGCGGGCTTTCCTGCATTTGCAAGTTTCCCGCATTTATGGGGGCGTTTTATTTCTCGTGGGATATTCCGGCAAGTTCGCATATGCTGGAAATCATTTCGCGCTTCCCAGCCTCCGAAACTTTGGCCGCGCGCCAGCCGTCGCACGCGATTTCCGCGCATTCCGAAAGGGTGAATCCCATTTCGTCCATCAGGCAGCCGTATTCCCCGAGAATGTCGCTTCCGAATATCACGGGGTCGTCGGAATTGACGGTGCAAAGCACGCCCGCTTCGCGGAGGGCGCGCAGGGGGTGCGAGGCGTAGGAGGGGGCGGCGCGGAGCTTCACGTTGCTTGTCGGGCAGACATCAAGTGATACGCCGCTTTCTGCGAGGCTCGCCGCAAGGGCGGGGTCTTCCGCCGCGCGTATGCCGTGTTCTATCTGCGATACTCCGAGCTCGTCTATGACGCGCCTTACGAAGCCGGGCCCGCACAGCTCCCCGGCGTGTGCCTTGGTGAGTTTCCCGGCCTTGCGCGCCGCATCCCAGTATTCGCGCGCCCATCCGCCGAGCGGGACCGTCTCGTCCCCGTGCAGGTCTATCCCGTCGAGGCATTCCCACGAAAGTGCGTCCGCGAAAACCCCTTCCATTTCCGGCGTATGCCCGTCGTGGTGTATGCCCATGTAAACGCGCACTTCCATGCCTTCCGGCGCGGCGCATTTTATGGCTTCCGCCGTCGCGCGTCCGTCCACCCCCAGGAATTGCAGGACGCCCGAGGCGAAGCTCGTTTCGACATAGCGCACATTCTTTTCAAACAGGTCCCCAAGCACCGCGCGGGCGGCTTCGCCGTACCTTTCAGGGGAATTGAACCACGGCAGGACCATGCCAAGCAGCGCTTCGTCAAATTCGGAGAACGAGCTGAAGCGGAAGCCGCCGCGCCACGATTCCGGTTCTGCGGAGTATTTTTCGGGGTCGAGCGAGCGCAGCATGCAATAGGGAATGGCCCCCTCCATGTGGAGATGGGCTTCGGTTTTCGGCATCTTTTTTATGATTTCTGCGGACTGTGCGTCTGGCATGCGAAAGTCTTTTGTGAAATAGAATGTTGTTGCAAGGCGGGAGGGAGGCCCCGATGATGCTTAAAGACTATGGCGAGCGTTGGCGTCTGCAAGAAACTTCTGGATTATGTCTCCGGTTTTTACGGGGAGGCCGAGTGGCCCGCGCTTGCGCGGCAGTGCGCCCGGTGGGGCAAAGACCGGCCCCTGGATGGGCTTGAAATTCTGGACGCCACCCCGATTTTCAGAAATACGCTCCCCAAATATGCGGCGCTCGCGGCGGCCGGAGCCCGGGTGAGCGTATCCTCCTGCCCGACGATTCCCGCCGACATGCGCGTCGTGGGGATGCTTGCGGAGTTCGGCATAGGGGTCGCCTCCCCGGAGCGGCTTGAGGAGGGCTTTGACGCAGTGTTGGACTGCGGGGCCGCATACCGGGACGTCCCTTCGCGCCTGGGATATTGCGAGCTGACGCGCACGGGGGCCGCCGGCTACGCCGGATGCCAAAAGCCCGTATTTTTGGCCGACAGCAGCCTTATAAAGGCCATCGAGACGGGGCTTGGCACGGGCGATGGTTTCGTGCGCGCAATGGAGGCGCTGGGGCACCCGCCAGACAGGGCCTCCGGCCCCGCCGTGGTTTTCGGATGCGGAAAGGTCGGGTGCGGTATAGTGATGGGCCTGCTTGCCCGTGGTGTGGAGGTGTTCGCCGTCGACGACCTCTCCAGGGCGCGCATTCCGGCGGGGGCTGTCCCGGTTGACATGCGCGACAGGACGGCCGTGGAATCCGCCCTGGAGGGCGCGTGGTGCGCGGTTTCGGCAACCGGAGTCCGCGGCGCGCTGCGCGGCATGTTCGACTCTGCCCGGCTTACGGCCTCCGAAACCATTCTGGCAAACATGGGGGTCGAGGACGAGTACGGCTGCGAAATGCCGTCTTCGAGGGTTCTGAACGCCAAGCGGCCGCTCAACTTCATTCTGGAGGAGCCGACACACTTGAAATATATAGACCCGACGCTTGCCCTGCACAATTTCGGGGCCGTGAAGCTTTTGGAAGGCGCCCTGCCGCCCGGCATATCCGTTCCATCTGCGGGCGACCAGGAGCCTATTTTAAGCTGCGTCCGCAGGGCGGGCGTCATTTCAAAGGAGCTGGAGCGGCTCGAAGCCTGGCTGGGCGCGGGCGTTTGACTGCCGTCGCCCGGGCGGAGGGGCAGGGAACTGCGCTTCTTTGCCCATCCCTGCCGGAGGCTTGCATCTGCATTGGTGAAGGCGGCGGGGCTTAAAACAGCCGCATCTGCCCCCCGTTCTCCCCGGCGCCTGCGGACCATCCGTAGCGCATGCGGCAGCCCTCAAAGGGGTTCACTATCTCGATTTTTGAAAGGATTGGCCCGGGCAGCGGCGCGAGGAGTTCGGCGATGTGGCGGACGTCGTTGCATTCCTTCGACACGTGCGCCAAGAATATCTTTTCCACTACCGAGCCGTCCAGATCCCTCAATATCGAGATTGCGTCCGCGTTTGAAAGGTGCCCGTGCGAGCCGGATATGCGGGCCTTCAGGCGCATCGGCCGCTGGGACCTTTCCAGCATCAGCGGGCAGTAGTTGCTCTCCAGCACCAGAATGTTTGCGCTTTTTGCCGCATCCCTTGCGAGTATCGTAGGCTTGCCCAGGTCCGTGAGCCACACGACGCTCTTGCCGCATGCCTCTATGCGGTATGCCACGGTGTCGCTTGCGTCGTGGGGGACGGGGTAGGAGGACACTTTGAGGCCCCTGAACCTGAAGCTTTGGCCGCTTGTGAAAACCTTCCACGAAAGCGCGCGCGTGCCGGGCTTTTTGGCCGTTATTATCTCGTAGGTGCTCTCGTTTGCAAACACGGTTATCTGCGGGTATTTCGAGAGGGTTTCGAGGGCGCAGCAGTGGTCGGAATGCTCGTGGGTTATGAATATTGCGTCGATGTCGCCAAGCGACGCCCCGTACTGGCGCAGGGCCTCGCGGATGCGGGACGCGCTTATGCCCGCGTCTATCAGGGCGTTCACTCCGCCGGCCCTGAGAAATGCGCAGTTGCCCGAGCTGGAACTTGCTATGACGTGAAAAAATGCTTCCTCCATAAGTCAGATTTAAGCCTTTTTAATTTGCCCGGGGCCGGAATAATTGCAATCGTATAAAGCAAATGGACTTCTTTTTGATAGACGGGTTCAACATGTGCTTCCGCTCGTTCTACGCGATGCCGGAGCTCACGCGCTCCGACGGCTTCCCGACGGGCGCCCTCCACGCATTCTTCGCCGGGATTCTGAAGCTTTGCTCGCAGGACGCCCCGCACGCAACTGCGGTGTTTTTCGACAGGGGGGGCTCCGCGCGCCACCGGGAGATTTTCCCGGAATACAAGGCAAACCGGGCGAAGATGCCGGATGCGCTCCGCGCCCAGATGCCCGCCGTCATGGAGCTTTGCTCGCTCATGGGCTTTTGCGTCGTCTCCTCCGAGGGCGTGGAGGCAGACGACCTCATCGCCTCGGCCTGCGAGAAGCTCGCCCCCGGCGGGAAAATTTCCATCGCAAGCGCCGACAAGGACTTCGCCCAGCTCGTGCGCCCGGGGGTGCGCCAGCTCCTGCCGCCCCTCAAGTCCTCGCTCGGATGGCGCGAGCTCGACACCGTGGGGGTGCGCCTCAAGTTCGGGGTTTCCGCCGCGCAGATTCCGGACTACCTTGCGCTCGTCGGCGACGCGGCCGACAACATTCCCGGGCTGGAGGGCGTAGGCCCCAAAACCGCCGCGAAGTGGCTCAAGGATTTCGGGGACATCGACACCATAATAAGGCGCGCCGGATGGCTGAAGCCTGAAAAGTTCCGCGGAATCGTGGCGGAGGGCGAGGCCGCGCTGCGGCGCAACCTGGAGCTCGTGACGCTCGACAGGACCTGCGAAACCGGCGAATTTTCGCCGCGAAGCCCCGACTTTGGGGCGGTTGGGGAGTTTCTTAAAAAGATGGAGATGAAGCGCGCGGTTTCGTCGCTTGAAAAATTTGCAAGGGAACAGTATCAGACAGGCATATGAAAAGCATGACAGGATTCGGGCGCGCCGTCGCCTCTGCGGACGGGTGGGACGCTTCGGTGGACGTGTCCTCCGTAAACCGCAAGGGGCTTGAGATAACCTGCTCCCTGCCGAGGGACTGGCAGGGCGCGGAGCGCGCGGCGGCGCAGAAGGTGAGGGAGTTCTATTCGCGCGGCAAGGTGTCCGTGGCGGTGAAATTTTCGCGCAACGGGGCCTCGGCCGCCTTTTCGGTAAACGAAGAGGCACTGGCGGCGGCCCTCGCAAAGCTGAAGTCGGCGTGTTTCAGCGTCGGGGCGGATTTCTCGCCCGATTTGGGGGCCGTCATGGCCCTTGCTTCAAGGCTGGAAGAGGCTGGCGGCGGGGCCGGATGGGAGGAGTTCTGGCCCGTGGTGGAGCCTGCCCTCGCAGAGGCTCTCCGGAGCGCCGACGCGATGCGCAGGTCGGAGGGGGAGGTCCTGGCGGCGGACTTTTCATCGCGCCTCGATGCGCTCTCGGCGATGGTCGGGCGCGTAAGGGAGGCTTCGGCTGGCACGGTTTCGGCCTACCGCGACGCTCTCCTTGCGCGGCTCAAGAACCTCGGCCTCGAACTCGACCTGTCGGACGAGCGCGTGCTCAAAGAGCTTTCCATATTCGCCGACAAGTGCGACATCTGCGAGGAAATCACGCGCCTTGAAAGCCACATAGGGCAATTCCGCTCGTGCCTTTCCTCGCCGGAGAATTCCGGCCGCAAGATGGACTTTATCTGCCAGGAAATCGGGCGCGAAATAAACACCGTGGGGAGCAAGGCGAACAACCTTGAGCTGACAAAAATAGTCATCGACTTTAAAAACGAGCTGGAGCGGGTGAGGGAGCAGGCGCAGAACGTCGAATGACAATGCTCCCGTAAAGAGGGGGCGGCGTTTCCTCAAAAACTCGTTGTTCCAATCTGCGTAAGACAAGCTTCCGCATCCTTGCCGCGCCGCCCGGAGGCCGGCCGGCTGCCATGCGCGCAGGTTGCAGCGCGTGCGGCGACGGGGGCGTCGGGGGGGCTGCCGCCGCCTGCGGTTCTCAGTATGGCGCCGGGGGGATGTCCCGAAAATTTCTGCGCGGCGGTTTGTTTGGTTTTTGCGCCCTGGCTTTCGCGCATCCCGCTGGGCTTGATGGTGCGGTTTTGGGTGGGGCGGAAATATATTGCCCGGCTGTGCGCGGGAGCGTTTGCGCAATGCCGGGGTGCCGGGAACCTGCGCGCCGCAGCCTGTCTTGCAGGGGAGGGGAACATTTTTCTTGCGCCTGCGCCCGGCTGGGTTCACTTGCGGGCTTGCGCGTTTCGGCGCCATTTGCGCCCCGCGCCTAGTTTTTTGATGAGCGGACCAGTAGGAAGGTTCCGAGCGCGATAAACAGGAGGTTGGGAAGCCAGATGAGGATGTCCGGGCGGAGGTATGGGAAGTTCTCAAGCCATGTTATCACCACTATTAACAGGTAGTAGGAGAGGGCCAGCGCCAGGGCTATGCCGAGGTTTGCGAATGTCTCCGTCCTCGACGCCTTTATTCCGAGCGGAATTGCCAGAACTACCATCGAGAATATTGAAAAGGCCATTGCAAAATTTTTCTGGATTTGGGTCTGCACCATTATCCTGTCCTGATAGGCGAGTTCGGGCGTAAGCGGGATTTTCGGGTCCCGGCGGTTGTTGCGCCAGGTGTGGCGCGCGTCCATGAGCTCGCCGAACGTGAGAAGCGATAGCTTGGCCTTGGTCTTGCTGAAAGAGCCGATTATGTTTGAAAGCGGGAGCTTGACCGAAGCCTCGTCGAACTTGGCGGTGTAAACCGGCTTTGTGAAGTCCTGCGATGAGGAGTCGCGGCGGTAGTCGGCCGAGGCGGTTTTCAGGGTGAGGACTATGTTTTCGTCCCCGTCGTCGTAGCTGATTTCGGCGGTGCGGGCCTGGGTGGCAACCTTCACTTCGCCCTTTTCGTTCAGCTCCCATATGCGGAACTCCTTGAGTATGTTGCCGTCGGCGGAGTTCGCGTATATTACGAAGCCGGGGAAGTCCCGTATGAACACGCCCGGGCGTATGAACTGGAGCGGGTTGTTGCGGATGACGTTTTTCAGGGCCGACTTGTAGGCGTAGTCGGCCGTGGGGGCGTAGTAGAAGTTTATGGCGACGGAAAACGCCGAGGCCAGGATTGCAAGGAAAAAGACGGGGGCTGCCATGTCCCAAATCGAGCGACCGGAAGCCTTTATTGCCACTATTTCGCTCTGGGCGGACATCCTGCCGAACACGAGCAGGATGCCTGTCAGCATTCCGAGGGGCAGGGCGTAGGGTATCACCCCCGGGATTATCAGCATTATTATGTAGGCGAATAGCGACAGGTCGAGGCGCCCGGCCGTGAGGTCGCCCATCACTTCCTTCACCACGTTGCCTACAACCAGCACGAACACAAACAGGGCGACCGTCATGGAGGCCGCCCCGAAAACCTGCCTGAATATGTATTTGTGCAGAGTTCCCATTTGCGCCATAAACCCAAATCAAATTTGAAAAAAAGGCAATATATTTTGCTCCGTATTTGCTTTTGGCGGCTTTTGGCCTTTCGCCCGCCGCTTTTATTACGAAAATTACCAATATCTTCTTGACTGGGCAAAAAGTTTAACCATTTGTTTTAACCATTTGGTTTATGACGGGTCGGTCCGCCTTATTTATTTGACGCCCGGCCGCGCCGTCCCAGAATCGGAAGGCTATATTTATATGCAGGAAAAGGTATTTTCAATGGAAATGAAAAACGCATCCGTGTACGCGCTGGCCGCAGCCCTGGCACTTGGCTTTGCAGGCTGCAAAAAAGAAGAGAAAAAAGAGGTCCCGATGCCTCCGGTTCCCGTGGTGTTGAGCCCGGCGGTCCAGAAGGACGTCCACAGGTTCATAAGCTCGGTCGGCACGATGGCGGCGCTCCAGAGCGTGGACATCGTGCCGCGCGTGACGGGGCAGATAGTGTCGGTCAATTTCAAGCAGGGCGAGCCGGTCAGGGAGGGGGACGTCATAGCGAAGATAGACCCCAGGCAGTACGAGGCCAACGTTCTGGCGGCCGAGGCGCAGCTCAAAAAGGCCGAAACCCAGCTTAGCATAGACGAGCTGGAAGTGGAGCGCAACCGCAAGCTTGCCGAATCCAACTATGTCGACAAGCAGACGTTCGACTCCTACGTGGCGCGCGTCGAGGCCGACAAGGCCGTCGTGATGGCCGCCAAGGCCGACCTCCAGCTTGCGCGCCTGAACCTTGAATGGTGCACCATAAAGGCTCCCGTCTCCGGAAAGGCCGGCCTTTTCAACCTCGACGTGGGCAACCTCGTCACGGCGAACTCCCCGTCCTCTTTAATAACCACGATAGAGCATGTTGACAGCCTCTACGTGAACCTCATAATTCCCGCCCACCTGCGCCACGACGTTGAAAAGGTTATGAAGCAGCGCGGCGGCGCCCTCGAGGCCGACGTCTCCTACATGGAAAAGGGCTTTGAAAAGTATTCGCGCAAGGCCCCCGTGGGTATTGTGGAAAACTCCAACCGCTACCAGGCATCTACCGTGGTGCTCCGCGGCGTCATGGAAAACGGCGACGGCCTGTTCTGGCCGAGGCAGTCGGTCAAGGTCAGGCTCAACACCGAAGAGGTGAAGGGCGGCGTTCTCGTCCCCAATTCCTCCATACAGATAGATAAGACCGGCAACTACGCCTATGTCGCCGACAAGGTGGAGGGCACCATGATATACAGGATACGCAAGGCGCCGGTTGAGCTCGTCCAGCAGTATCCCGACGGCAGCTACCTCGTGAAGGGCCTCAAGGGCGGCGACAACGTGGTCTGCTACGGACAGCTTCTCATCGCGCAGGGCGCGCTCGTCTATTCCGCGATACCCCAGGGCGCCCCGATAGGCGCCGACGGCAAGCCGATTGCCGACCCGCAGAAGGTTGCGGAATTCATGGGCCTTGTCACAAAGCAGAAGCTCGAGCTTCTTGAAAAGGCGAAGCTTGCGGCCGCCTCTGCCGCCCCCGCCGGCGCTTCCAAATAGCGGCCTCCGCCCGCGCTGAAACCGTCAACCGTTTTTTCAATTCAAAATGAGCAACGACCTAAAAGAAAAGGGCTCCATATCGGACGTGTTTATAAAACGCCCGGTTATGACCATCCTGCTTGCGCTGTCCGCGCTTCTGTTCGGCCTGTATTCGTACAAGGCCATGCCGGTGAACGACCTCCCCGGCGTGGACTATCCCGTCATCCAGGTGTCGGCGTCCTATCCGGGCGCCGACCCGTCGATTATGGCGGCGAACGTCGCCTCCCCGCTGGAGCAGCAGTTCATGCAGATTCCGGGCATCGAGATGGTGACTTCGGCAAACTCCTTCGGCTCATCGAGGCTCGTTTTGCAGTTCGCGCTTTCAAAGAGCATCGACGCTGCGGCGACCGACGTGCAGTCGGCAATCCAGCGCGCGATGGGCAATCTCCCCTCCGACCTCCCGTCGCCCCCGTCCTTTACGAAGGACAACCCGAACGACATGCCGATACTCCTGTTTTCGGTGCTGAGCGACGCCATGACGGAGGGCGAGCTTTACGAGTACGCGTTCTCCGAAATATCCCAGAAGCTCACGATGATAGACGGCGTGTCGAAGGTCGACATCTACGGTTCGCCGCGCGCGGTCAGGGTGGAGGCCGACACGCAGAAGCTTTACAGCATGGGGCTCACGATGACGGACCTTAAAACGGCCCTCTCGCGCACCTCGAACATGTTCGGCGCGGGCCAGCTTGAAGGGCCCACAAACCAGTTCGTCCTGCTCCCGAAAACCCAGCTCAGCCGCGCCCAGGACTACGAGAACATCATCGTATCCTACCGAGGGGGAAGCCCCATCTTCCTCAGGGACGTAGCCAAGGTCGTAAACGGACTCCAGGCGGACACCCTCAACAAGTCCTTCTTCACCACAGTCGACACCGGCATGGACTTGAAGACGGCAAGCTCCGTCATCATGGCCGTCAGAAAGAGCGCCTCCGGCAACGCCATAACCACTGTCGCCGCGATACGCGACAAGATAGCCGAAATCAACAGCCAGCTTCCCGCCTCCGTCAAGGTGATTCAGACCTACGACCGCTCCCAGCTAATCGTGGACAACATAAACGACGTCGAAGAGACCATCCTCATCGCCTTCGTTCTGGTCGTCATCGTCATCTTCCTCTTCCTCGGCCGAATACGCGACACGGTGATACCCGCCATCGCGCTGCCGTTTTCGCTGGTGCTCACGTTCATCTTCATGCATTCGTTCGGCTTTTCGCTGAACAACCTCTCCCTCATGGGGCTGACCATGGCGATAGGCTTTCTGGTGGACGACGCCATCGTGTTCCTTGAAAACACCGTGCGCAGGATGGAGGACTTCAACGAGTCCCCCATGGCGGCCACGTTCGCGTCGGCCCGCGAGATAAGCTTCACGATTTTGAGCATGACGCTTTCGCTTGCGGCCGTGTTCATCCCGCTTGTATTCATGTCCGGCATAGTCGGGCGCGTGTTCAAGGAGTTCTCCGTAACCATCATGACGGCGACCATCATGTCGGGCATCGTCAGCCTCACGCTGACCCCGCTCATGTGCGCCCGCGTGCTCCAGGGCAGGAAGAAGGACAACGAGGACAAGACCGTGATAGAGCGCATGGCGCACCGCATCGAGGCCTCGTTTCTCAGGTTCTACAGCCCGACTTTGAGCTGGATGCTCAGGCAGAACCTGCTCGCCGCCGCAATGCTTGCAGCGTCGCTCTACGGAACCTACTGGTTCGGCATGAACCTCCCCAAAATCTTTTTCCCCGACGGCGACAGCGGCCTTTCATTCGGCGCGTTCATAACGACCTCGAAAAGCTCCCCGAGGGAGCTTGGGCGCCTCCAGGAAAACATTTACAACATCGTCTCCACGACCCCCGGCGTCCAGAGCGCGGTTTTGGTATCCGGCGTCTCCGGCTTCATGACCTCCAACCAGGGCATAGTCTTTACCATAATGGACCCGATGGACATGCGCCCCAAGGGGGCCGACGGCAAGCCGCTTTCTACGCAGCAGATTTCGCAGTCCATATCCTCGCGCGCGTTCATGATACCGGGCGTTTACATGGTGCTCACCCCGCAGCCTGTTCTCAAGATTTCGACGGGCGCAGTGTCAACCACGCTCGGCAAATACCAGTTCGCCCTCACCAGCATGGACGACGCCAAGCTCTACGAGGCGGCCGGCAGGCTCATCGCAAAGATGAACGAAAAGCGCGGCGTGCTCTTTTCCAGCGTCAATTCCGACATGTACCTCGACAACCCGCAGGTCGTCCTTGAGCTGGACCGCGAGAAGGCGTCGATGCTCGGGGTGAGCGCAAACGCCTTCTCTTCGGTATTCCAGGACGCCTACGCGAAGTTCTACTACTACCTTATTAAGACCACCTTCAACCAGTACTGGTCCATCCTCGAGGCGGACGCCTCTGAGCGCAACTACATCAGCAACCTTGAGGGCCTGTTCTTCGCCCCCGACTCGGTGGTGACGGGCGGCCAGCCTGTGAGGCCCCTGACCGGAAGCGACCTGCAAAGCTCCGCCTACGACATTTCCAGCCTCATCCCCTTCGCCTCGATAGGCTCTACCCAGACGGTGCTGGCGCCCGTGACCGTAAACCACATCGACAACTTCCCATCCGTCACAATATCATTCAACCTCCAGGACGGCGTGGCGATAAGCGAGGTGATAAGCTGGCTGACCCCGGTTGCGGAGGAGACCCTACCGGATTCGGTTTCCGGCAAATTCATCGGCGAGGCCGTGACGTTTTCGGAGACGATGTTCAGCCTCGTTGTCCTCATGTTTGTCGCGGTGTTTGTGATGTACGTGATTCTCGGCATACTCTACGAGAGCTACATGCACCCGTTCACCGTGCTTGTCGCGCTGCCCGTGGCGGTTGTGGGCGGCCTCGCCAGCCTGTACCTGGGCGGCATGGAAATATCCATTTATTCGGCAATCGGCATATTCATGCTCATGGGCATCGTGAAGAAAAACGGCATATTGGTGGTGGACTTTGCCATCGCCCGCCAGCGCGAGGGCAGGACTCCCCGCGACGCCGTGCACGAGGCCTGCATGGAGCGCTTCCGCCCGATTATAATGACCACGGCCGCCGCCCTCATGGGTATGCTGCCGATAGCCCTGGGCTGGGGCAAGGCCGACGCCGCAAGCCGCATACCGCTGGGCGTCGTGGTTGTGGGCGGCCTCGTGTTTTCGCAGATAGTAACCCTCTACCTGACTCCCGTCGTGTACGTTTGGTTCGACTGGATACAGACCCACATCCTCGATAAAATCGGCTTTTTCAAGCGCGGCGATTTGAACGATTAAAACAGGATTTCAGAATGAAAAATACACATGTTTCGATTTTTGCCGCCGCCGCTCTTTCGCTTTTGCTTGGCGCGTGCGTGTCGGTGGACAGCCGCGTCTCGGAGACCCCTTCGCGCTACTGGAAGGCTCCAAAGGACGCCCTCCCCGAGGAGTACTTCTCCCCGTCGCAGATAAGGACGGACTCGATAGAGCGCGCCTCCGCAGAGGGCGGGGCGAAGGGGGCCGCGACGGCCTCCGACAAGCTCGTCTCCGGGGCGGTGCTTTCGCTGCCGGACCTCGTGGATATTGCCCTTGAAAACAACACCGTGACGCGCCAGTACTGGTTTCAGGCCAAGGTGTACGCCGCGCAGAAGGGCCAGACCGACGCGCAGTACATGCCGTCCGTCTCCGTAGGCGCGCAGGTTTACTACAAAAAGACGCGGCAGATCAGCACCTCCCCGCTCGGGATAGGCACCTACTGGGACGTGGGCTACGGGCCGTCGCTGCAAATGAACTGGCTTCTTTATAACTTCGGAAAGCGCGAGGCGCAGTCCGACGCGGCGCGCGAGAGCCTGCGGGCTGCGAATTTCGACTTCAACCAGTCCATCCAGGACGTAGTTTTGAACGTCTATGTCGGCTACTTCAACCTTTACAGCGCGATTAGTTCCGTAAAGACGGCCGAGGCCAACCTCGAGGACGCCCGCAACGCCTATAAGGACGCGGCCGCGCGCCTTGAAAACAACGTCGGCAGGAAGCAGGACGCCCTCCGCGCCCTGGCAAACGCAAAGAACGCCGAGTACGCCCTCGAACAGGCGCGCGCTTCGGTGGAGGACGCAAGGGCCTCGCTCGCCTCCGCCCTCGGCGTGGAGGTTTCGCAGAACCTGAACATATCCGAGGATTTCGTCCTGCCCTCCAGCCCGGAGGCTGAAAAGAAAATCGAGGAGCTCATGGCCTCGGCGCTTCGCGAGCGCCAGAGCGTGCTCGCCGCCTACTCCAGGCTTGGGGCGGCCGCCCACAACACCCGCGCCAGCGAGCGCAACTTCCTGCCTGAAATAGGCGGGGTGGGCGCGATGGAATGGGTCGATTTTGCAAACGACCGCTACTACCATGCGCCGAGCAACAACTACATGATAGGCGCCACTCTCTCCTGGAACATATTCGACGGTTTTGCAAACCAGTACGAGCTTATAAGCGCCAAGGCGAAGGAGCGCGCCGCCGCCCAGCAGCTCAAGGCGGAGGAAATCTCCATAATATCGAACGTGTGGACGAACTTTTACGCCTATAAGAGCGCCCTGAAGCAGCTCGAAAGCACTTCCGCGGCTGTCCAGGCGGCGGAGGAGGCATACAGCGCAACCGACGAGGCATACAAAAGCGGCGTGGGCACGCTCACCGACCTTCTGAATTCCCAGTCGCTCCTCGCCCAGGCGAGGCAGCAGAAGGTGTCGGCCGAGGCGTTTCTCGCCATCTCCGTCGCGCGCCTCGCGCATGCGACGGGGGCCCTCACAGGCGGCATCGCCCCTGACGGGGATTCCGCTTCCGAGGGGTAAGCTTCCCGGCATGGCTTTGCGCGCGGCCCTCCCTTTCGCGGGGGGCCGCGCATTTTTTTTTGCGGGGGGCGTCTGGCCGCTTTAATTTGCGCGCCGAGCGTGCGGCCGTTTGCGCAGGCTCCCTCCAGGGCCTGCGGATTTTGTATCGCGCCGCGAGGTTTGAGGGGGAAGAAACGAGAGTTTGAGGGAAAGAGGCTTGATGTTTGGGTATATTGACACATCTTGCGGAACGCGACCGCAGGCAGTCCGCCTTATCAGGCAGCCGATATTATTTTCCCCGCCAATCCCTGTTTTTCAAAACGTTCGATTTTTTCAGACTACCGCTCCCTGACGGCGATTTTTCCTCAAACAAATCCCGGACGAGCCGTCCGCAGCCTCCATGTTTTCGCGGCTTTCGGCGGGGAGAAGCGGCTTTTGGCGACTCCTCAAACCTTTTTTAAGTAAAATCACCGTCGCGCGGTTTTCGCCGTTTGCCTCCCTCTTTCAGTCGCTTCGGAATTGGCGCATTCCCCCCCGGCGCGCCCCGCCTCCGCTCCGGACTTCGTGCATCGCGGCCGAATGGCCGGCGCGTCCGGTGTGATTTTAGCGCACAAATGGCTTGAAGTCCGGCCGTTTTGGGGGCATTGTGGATTTCATGAAACGTTTATTCATTTTTGGGGCGGCCGCTCTTTTATTCGGATGCGCCGAATCGGCCGATTTGTTCAATAAAGACCTCTCGAACGCGGAGTGCAAAAAGCCCGTGTGGAGCTTCGGCGAGGACGGCGCCCTCGGCTCGACCGTCGATGAAATCCTTTGGACCAAGGACGACTATGAGAATTTCGAGCTCGAGCTCGAATACAAGGTGACCCCGGAGGGGAACGGAGGCATCATAGTGTACTCCACAAATACCGACAACTGGATTCCCGACTCCATAGAGGTTCAGATTGGCGACTACGACTACTGGCTCGAAAAGTTCGGGCCCAACGGCACTGACGGGGCCATATTCGGCTTCCAGGGGGTTAAAAAGCGCTTCTCCAAGCCGCTAGGCGAATGGAACACCCTCAGGATGGTCTGCCGGGGCACGTCAATAAAAGTTTACATAAACGGCGAGCTTGCCAACGATTTTGACATGACGAAATTTACGGATTCCAAGAAGAATCCCGACGGCACCGTTCCCTTCAAGTGGCTCCAGAACACCCCGCGCAGCGAGGTCGCCACAAAGGGCCGCATAGGGTTTCAGGGGCACCACGGCAAGGGCGACGCCTTCTACCGCAACCTGAAGATAAAAAAGCTCGACTAGGGGCGGTTCATCCTTTGCCGAGCCGCCCGCATGGGCGCGCACGGACTGGCGGCGGCAGCATTTGCCGCCGTTTTTTATTGCGAAGCTCCCGCTCTTCTTTTGAATGGCCTGAATGAGAATTTATCCGGCAATCGACATAAAGGACGGCAAATGCGTTCGGCTGCGCCGCGGGGAAGCCTCCGACAAGACCGTGTATTTTGAAAACCCGATGGACGCCGCGCGGGCGTTTGCGGACGCCGGGGCCGACAGAATCCACGTAGTCGACCTTGACGGCGCGTTTGCCGGGAATCTCGCCAATATGAACGCGGTTTCCGGCATAGCTTCCCTTGGAATATTTGTAGAGCTGGGCGGCGGGATGCGCAGCGCGGACGCGGTGAGGAGGGCTTTCGATGCCGGAGTTTCCCGCGCGATAGTGGGCACCAGGGCCTGCACGAATCCGGAGTTTGCAGGCGAGCTCGTGGGGCTTTTCGGCGAGAGAATCGCGGTGGGAATCGACGCCAAGGACGGGATGGTCGCCATAAAGGGCTGGGTGGAGGTCTCTGAAAGGAAGGCTTCCGATTTTGCCGTGCAGATGGCGGAAATGGGGGTAAAGTACTTCGTCTATACCGACATTTCGACAGACGGAATGCTATCCGGCCCGAATCTGGCGGCGCAGGCTGCCATGCGCGACATCCTCTCGCCGTTCGGAGCCTCGCTAATCGCTTCCGGGGGCGTCTCATGCCGCGAGGACATCGAGGCGCTGAACGCGCTCGGAGGGCTTGAAGGCGCGATTGTTGGAAAGGCCATCTATGAAAAGCGGGTGGACCTGAGGGAGCTTCTTTCCATCGTGCGCGGCTAGAATCTTCGCGCCTGCTTTTTTGCGTTTTTGGGGCCGGGCTTTCCGGCCCTTTCGCATATTGGCGCAAAACTTGGGGCGGGGGATGCCGAGCGCGTGGCGTGATTTTTATTCGCCGAAATTTTTGGGCTTCTGGCCCGGGCCGCCTTGCAGGCGGGTTTTAAATGCGCAATGAGGGGCGGTTTTTGGGCAAATTAAAACAATTTTTTGTTCCTTTATTTTATAAGGATACGGAAAGCGTATTCTCAAATGGAATTTTACGAGGATAAGCCCTCCCCGTCCAACCTGCCTCGAAACGCCGCCTGGTTTTTCGTTTCTTTCGGGGGCACTCTAATCTATGCCAGACCCTTTGATTTTTTAGTGCGCGGGCAAATGGCAGGCCCGGAGGACTTTATTTATAAGGATTTGCGGCCAATCCCTCCGCTTAAAGGGCGCAAGCGTCCGCAGGATAAAAACGCTCAATTATTGATACGGCGGCCGTCCGGTTGCGGCGCGCTCGCCCCCGAAGTCCCGTAATCCGCATTTCCTGAAGCGCGGATTAGGAGAAGGCCACCATTATGGCTCCGGCTGCGATTGTCGCAATCCCGGCGGCCCCGAGGGGCGACACCCTTTCGCCCAGAAAGGCCATTGCTATGAGCGCGGCAAACACGACGCTCAGCTTGTCCACCGGGGCCACCTGGGTCACCTTCCCGTATTTGAGCGCCCAGAAGTAAAAGAGCCATGAGAGCGCGCCCGCCACTCCGCTTAGGCATATGAAGGCGAATGCGCGCCTGTCTGCGAGTATGTCGGAGACCATTGAAAGTTTTCCCTGCACGGCGGCCACGCCGATGAGAAAAGCGGCCATGATTGCCGCGCGGACGGCCGTCGCGGTGTTCGCGTCAACGTTTTGCAAACCGACCTTGCCGAACACTCCGACGAGGGCGGCGGTTATTGCCGATAGGAGGGCGAATATGAGCCACATGTTTTTGCCAAATTTTGCGTGTTGGGATTCCCGCCGGGATGCGCCTTTGGGCGGCCGTCCGCCGCGCGGATTTCAATTTCATTTTTTGCCGGGCGGGCGCGTCATGCTTCCCCGCGCCTCCGGGCGTGCCTGAGAAATTCCCCGGCGAGCTCCCTTGCGGCTTTTGCTGTGTCCGGGGCCATGAGCACGTCTGAGACTGCAACTATCCTCTCCGCGCCCGCTTCGGCCACCTCCCGCACGGTTTTCATGTTGACGCCCCCTATGGCAAACCACGGCAGGCGGGGCTTCATTGATGCGGCGAAGCGCACAAGCCCAAGGCCCGCGGGCGCCCTGCCGGGCTTTGTCATGGTGGCGTACACGGGGCCCGTGGCGAAGTAGTCTATGACGCCGGCAAGGCTGTCGGCTGCCTGCGCCTGCTCCGGATTGTGGGTGGAAAGCCCTATGACCCTTCCGGGGCCGAGGGCGTCGCGCGCCTCGCGGGGGGGGATGTCGTCCTGGCCTATGTGGAGCCCCGCATGCGGCAGGGAGCGCGCGAGCTCCAGGTCGTCGTCTATTATCAGTATGGGGGCGCTGGCGGAATCGAAAAGCGACAGGATTTCTCCGGCGATTGCGGCGCGTTCGGCGGAGGTTTCGCGCTTTGCGCGCAACTGCACTATTCCGGCCCCCCCGGCTATCAGCGCGCGGCATTTTTCAAGCATCATGTCCCGGGCGACGTAGCCTGTGTCGAGTATCCCGTAGAAAATGCATTCTCTGAGCTTTTTTGCGTTGTCCATGTCGTCAAAGTTTTCCGGATTTCCCGCCGGAATGCGCGGGGCGCGCCGATGCGGGGACTGGCGCGGGGGTTCTTAGCTTTGCAGGCGGGGCGGGGGAACTGGCCGTGAGGGGGGAATCTTACGGGCGGGTTGAGAATGGGTCGTTTGTCTCCGGCTCGGCGTCGGCCTTTTCGGCTTCCTCAAGCGGCCTGAATACCGGGGCGGGCTTTCTCAAAACGCCCTTGAAGCCCTTTATTCTTACGTCGATGGACCCGAGCTTTTCCACCCCGAGGTGTTCGCGCAGGGCGTTTGAAAGCTCGTCCTGCAGCGACGCCGACACGTCCGAAAGCTTCTGGCCCATTTCCAGCTTGAGAGAGACCAAAAGCGACAGCCTCCCGCGCTTTGCGCTTATTTTGACGTCGGGGCGGTTTAGCGCGCCCATCGAGTAGCACACGCTCTGGACCAGCTCGTCGAGCGCCTTTGGGGTCACCGTCACCACTCCTGCGGAGTTGTTGAAGAGCCTCACCGGCGCGTAGCGCCTCTTTATGGCGCGCACGGCTGCAAGCAGGACGATTAGCGCGGCTATCGCCGCCATTATTTCCGCCGAATGCGGCCTGTTCCAAACGTCGTGAAAATAGTCCGAGAGGATTCCCGCAATTTCCCTGGCCCTGATGTATATAGTTTCCATTTTGGCTGACTCCTTGGCTTGCGCGTGTCCGGCGCCCCGTTTGGCGGCCCCTCCGCCTGAATCCTACATTATGCGAGCAGAAATAATGTTTTTTTTCAACGATAAAAGTTGCCGCAGGCCCTCAACGCAGCCGCTTTTTCAGTCGAACGAAAGCTCCTGAGGCCATTCGCGCGAATGGCCGTCCGCCGCGTTTTTCGAGCAGGCGTCAACAAAGCATGTCAGGCCGCGGCTGATTATGTCGCGCGATGGGTCGACGTTGTTGAATATCTTCCAGAGCATTTTCGACGGGTTTGATATGTCCACCGACGGGTCGAATACTGCCACCGCCTTGAACGCCTGGAAGGCCGGTGAGGAGGCCATCTCGGAGAGTATGTCGCGGCCGGACGCGCCGGCCTTGTCCATCCTCACTGCGCAGAAGCGCCCGAACACCGCCGCGTCCCCGTCCGGCACCCCTGCGGCTGCGGCGGCCTCCGCAGCTTCGGGAATCTGGGGGAAGCGGAACTGCCTGCGCTCCGGCTCGCCCGGAAGGCGGCGCGTGAGGTCTATGCCGATTTTCGCCCCCCGCACGGCGTCGGGGGAGGAGTGGTCCAGCACGTCGAGGACCCCGTAAGACTCCATGCGGTCGGCACCGAAGTCGAAGTTTTCGACAAAACGGCTCCAGACTTCGCGCAGGTTCGACGGGTTGACGTCTTCGTCAACGACAACTATCGCCTTGCAAAAGCTCATCTGACCCTGGCCCCACAGGCCGCTTATGAGGCGCTGCGCCTGCGCGGGATACTCCTTTTTTATGGAGACTACCGCTATGTTGTGGAACACGCCCTCCCACGGCAGAAAGTAGTCGGAAATCTCGGGGAAAAGCGACTTCAACAGGGGCAGGAATATGCGCTCGGTTGCCTTTGCCATGTAGCAGTCCTCCATGGGCGGCGGGCCGACCAGGGTCGCGCAATAGACGGGTTTTGCCCGGCGCGTAAGCGCCGTCACGTGGAATACGGGATACATGTCGGCGAGGGAATAGTAGCCGGTGTGGTCGCCGAACGGCCCTTCGAGCCTTAGCTCTCCCGGCTCCACGTAGCCTTCCAGCACGAATTCGGATTCCGCCGGAACCTCCATGTCTATGGTCTTGCACTTGACCATCCTGACGGGGCCCCTCCTGAAGAATCCGGCCAGCATCATCTCGTCCACGTCCCTCGGAAGCGGGGCGGTCGCCGCATACATCGCGGCCGGGGCGCAGCCTATCGCCACCGCGACTTCCATGCGCCTGCCCAGCTCCCGGTACCGGTGGTAGAAGTGCGCGCCGTCCTTGTGGATGTGCCAGTGCATGCCGGTCGTATTCCTGTCGAAAATCTGGAGCCTGTACATGCCGGCGTTGCGGGTTTTGCCGTCGGGCGACTTGGTGAAGACGACGGGGAGGGTGACGAACCTCCCGGCGTCTCCCGGCCAGCACTTGAGAACCGGCATCTCCGAAAGGTCGACGTCGGCCCCCGTTTTCACCACCTCCTGGCACGGCGCGAGCCTGCCCCTGTACTTCATCGGGAATATGGAAGCGAGCGGGAGTATGCGGCGCGCGGTTTCAATTATGTCTGAAAAGCTGCGCGGCGGGGAGAGCCTTGCAAGCTCCTCTATGCGGTCCCCGGCGCGGGCGAGCGACGGCACGCCGAGGGCCATGGACATGCGCCTGTCGCTTCCGAAGAGGTTTGTCGCAACCGGAAACGCGGAGCCGGACACGTTCTCAAAGAGGAGGGCCTTGCCGCCGCCGGGCTTCTTGGATTCGGCGTCGGTGATTTTTGAAATGCCGATTTCTGCGGAGACTTCCTCCGCGACGCGCCTAAGCTCCCCGGCGCCCTCCAGCGCCGCTATGAATTCGCCTATGTTGTCAAAGCCCTTTTTCATTCGGTTCTTCCGTTTTTTTTGCCTGGCCCCACTCCGCCAGCGAGTCCTGCTTAAATCCCATCGCCGACACGGTTCTCGCCGCGATGAAGTTTGCAATGTCTGAAACCGTCTTTTCCCCGCCGTAGAATGCCGGGCAGGCCGGCAGCACGACCCCCCCCGCCTCGGCCACCGCGCACATGTTGCGCAGGTGCGAGAGCGCAAGCGGCGTCTCGCGCGGGACCAGCACCAGCCTGCGCCTCTCCTTGAGCGCCACGTCGGCCGCGCGGCATATCAGGTTTTGCGCTATCCCGTTTGCGATGAGGCCGAGGGTCTTCATCGAGCATGGGCACACCGCCATGGCGTCGAACATGTACGAGCCGCTCGCTATGGGGGCGGAAAAGTCGTCGTCTGCGTAAAACCTCGCGTTCGGGTGCCGGGCCGAAACCGAGGCTGCGAACGACTCGAACGCGGTTCCGGTTTCCGAGCCGAAAACCGGCTTTGCCGCGCGGCTTGCGCACACGCTCAGCTCGGCCCCCGAGCGCGCGAGCATGGATACGAGGGCCTCCGCGTAAATCATTCCGGAGGCCCCGCATATTCCAAGGGCTATTCTGGCGCCGGGGAGGTTCATGAGAATACGGCCTGCGGCAGGGGCGCGGCCAGGATTAGAATCGAACACGCCGCATTCATGTTAAAGAAAACCGCGTTTATTTTTTCGACGCCGGAGCGTTTGAAAGTGCAAAAGCCCGCCAGATAGGTCGCGGCGGCCGCCGCGCAGCAGGCGTAGTAAAATGGGTCGAGGCCGAAGGCAAGCCCGCACGCAAAAAGCGAGGCAGCGGCCATCGCAAAAAGCGCGCCCGCAATCCGCACGGAGCGTTCGGAGCCGAAACGGGCCGGAATGGAAAACAGGGAGTTTTCGCGGTCGAATTTCTCGTCCTGAATTGCGTACAGGATGTCGAAGGCCGAAATCTGGAAAAACAGCGCGGCCCCCAGGAGGAGTATCCGCCAGTCGAAGCCCCCGCTTGCCGCTATCCACGCTCCGGCGGGCGCGAGGGCGAGCGCGGCCCCCAGCGCGAAGTGGCTCATCGGCGTGAAGCGCTTGCAGTACGAATACCCGAAGAGGACAGCCAGCGCGGGAAAGGAAAGGACGAGGCATAGGGCGTTCAGCATCGCCGCAGAAAAAACCGTAAGCAGGGCGGAGAGGGCCACGAATGCGCCTGCGGCCCGCTTTGATATGCGCCCGCACGCGACGGCGCGAGAGGCCGTCCTGGGGTTTTTTGCGTCGTATTCGGCGTCTATTATACGGTTGAAGCCCATTGCGGCCGACCGCGCGCCGGTGAATGCGAGGACCGCCCAGACGGCCTTTGCTGCGGTTAGCCTGTACCCGCATATGTCCGCTATCGCAAGCCCCGAGAGTGCGTAGGGCAGCGCAAACAGCGTGTGCCCCAGCTTTATCATGTCGGCGTATTCGTATATGGTTTTGAAAAGCCGCATCGCGGACGCTTCCCCTAGGCGTGAGATTTTGCGAAGTCGAAAATCTTTTTGCAGAGCATTGACAGGCCGTTTCTGCGGTTCGGCGAGAGGTACTGCGCTATCCCTATCTCCTCCAGAAATTCGCACCCGAACTCCTCTATCTGGGCCGGAGTGAGGCCGCTTAGCATGCCGCAGACGAGGTTTGCCACGCCCTTTGTTATTATGGAGTCGGCGTCGGAGCGGAAGCTGCACCTGCCGCCTTCAAAGGACGGCACTAGCCACAGGCTGGACGCGCATCCGCGCACGAGGTTTTCGTCCACCTTGAATTCGGGCTCCAGGCCGGGCGCGCGCTTTGTCTTTGAAATTATGTATTCGAACCGCTCCTGCGGATTTTCAAAAAACGAAAATTCGTCGCGGAGCGCGTTTTTTCTCTCTTCGATTTCGTTCATGCACCAAAAATCCTTATGCCGTTTTCGCGGGCCAGCGCCGCGACTTTTTCCGGCTCCAGCAGTATGACCTTCCCGGCCTCCACTGCGACGTTCCTTATCCCGGCTGCGGCGAGCTTCCTCACAGTCCGCTCGCCGACCACAGGAACGTCGAACCGGTAGTCCTGGCGGGGTTTTACCGTCTTTACAAACAGCGCGTCCCTGGCTCCGAACCCGCCCGCGCGCTCAATCATCTTGTCCGTGCCCTCGAAGCCTTCGACTGCCAGCACGCTTCCGCGCGCCACTACGCAGCTCTGCCCTATATCCAGTTCTGCGCACCCCCGCGCTATCTTGAGGCCGTGGGCCAGGTGCTCGGGGCGGACGTCCCATTTTGAGCCGGCGAAAAACCCCGCCGGGGCGAGCGCGTCGTCCAGAAAGCTGCGGGCGTCTAGGAGGCCGCAGCCGGCTTTTGCGAGTTCGGAGGCTATGGCGCCGAATATCGTTTCGGCGTTGCGCTCCCTGAGGGTTGCCAGCACCGCAAGCGCCTTGAGGTCCGGCTTCAGGCCCCTGAAGAGGCGCCCGGGAGTTATCTGGCCGGCCATTATGGCGTGTTTTGCCCCGAAATTTCGCGCGCTTTTTATGAGCCTGCCGAGCTGGCCTACGTTCATCATGGCCCTGTCTCCGGGGGCGAACGCCTCGTAAAGGTCGGCGTCCGTCTCCCCCTCGAATGCGGCGAGCCTGACTGGGATTCCGGCGGCCCGGGCCCGCGCGAGGGTTTCCTTCGGATAGTTTCCCTTGCCTGCTATGAGAAGGAGGGGGGCCGAGCTGTCGAAACCGGCCGGCAGGAACCTTGAGGCGGGCATCGCTAATCCTCCGGGTTGGCTTCTCTGGCGGGGTCCCTTATCCAGAAGCTTTTAAAAAGCGTCCGGCGCCCCGATGCCGCCCCGTTTTCAAAGTGCGAGACTTCCGAGGTTTTCCAGGCGTCCTCCACTGCGGCAAAGAGCTTTTTAAGCTCCCGCTCCTCGTCCTTTGCCACGGCGCGCTTTTCCATCCCGGCGTCCGAAGCCGTGACGGAGTAGCCTATGCCGACATATTCCGGGCTTTCAGCGCCTGCGGGGAAGAAGTTTATCGCGCATCCCGACGCCCACGCGGAGGCAGAGTCGCCGCCCGCCGACACGCGCATGTTGTTTTCGGCCGCCGCGAAGGTGCCGAAGCGCGTCTTCACTTTGAAGGTGCTGCTGGGCCTCACGGGGGAGCGGGACATCGTCATCTCCCCGCTTTCAAGAGTGATTTCCACGTCCGACGGCGCGGATTCCTCTTCCCGGGAAAATTTCTTAAGCGGGGGGGCGTCCTGCGCGAATTTCTCTATCTTTAAAGACGCCGGGCCCCTTACAAAAACCGCCGCGCCGTTTGACATTGCAAAGCTTGCAAACGACCCCTCGGGGCATTTCACCACTGCGCCGCGCGCCAGGGCGCATTCCCCGGGGGCGATGGGAGCCGCGCCTTCCGGGATTATCTGGGCGCCGCCGCGCAGAGTGCGGGCGAATATGGCCCCGTCAAGCCTTTCGCCGTGCGCGGTGGCCTGGAGGAATGCGGCCGCTGCCGCGAGTGCGATTATCCTTCTCATTTTACGACGATGTTGACGATTTTGCCCGGAACGTAGATTTCCTTCACTACGCTTTTGCCCTCTGTGTGGCGCGCGACCCCATCGAGGGCCTTCGCCGCCGCGAGCACATCGTCGCGCGGCGCGGTTTTTGAAACCGTCATTTCGGCGCGGAGCTTGCCGTTGACCTGGACGCCTATCTTTACGGTGTCGGTTGCAAGCTTCGACTCGTCGCACTCTGGGAAGGGCGCGGCGCAGACGGGGGCCTCGTTGCCGAGCCTCGACCACAGCTCCTCGCAGATGTGCGGGGCAAAGGGGGCGAGAAGCTGGACGAGCTTTTCGGCGCTCTCCTTTGAAACTTCGCCCTCCTTCTGGAATGCGGAAAGGCATATCATCATCTGCGAAATCGCCGTGTTGAAGCGCAGCGCCTCGATGTCGGAAGCCACCTTCCTGACGGTTTCGTTCAGCGTCTTCTGGAATTCTGCGGACTCCTTGGCGCCGGGCTTTATTTTCGGGTTGAGGGCGCCGCTGCGGTCCACGTATTCGCGCCAGATTTTCCGCAGGAAGCGGAACACGCCCTCTATGCCGCCCGTATTCCACGGCTTCTGGTCCTCCAGGGGCCCGAGGAACATCTCGTAGAGCCTGAGGGAGTCCGCGCCGTACTCGCGTATGATTTCGTCGGGGTTTACGACGTTGCCGCGGCTCTTTGACATCTTGTAGGAGCGCGCGTCAACCGCCACGGAGGGGTCCGCTTTGAGCACGAAGCCCGCCCCCTGCTTGAGGACGTCGGCCTCCTGCACCCTGACGGGCTCCTCGCCGCCTTTCAGGGCGTTTGCAGGAACCCACGAGCCGTCGGGGTTTTTGTAGGCGGTAAATTCGAGCTGGCCCAGTATTATGCCCTGGTGGAAGAGCTTCTTGAAAGGCTCCGGCTCCTTCACTATTCCGCAGTCGTAAAGCACCTTGTGCCAGAAGCGCGCGTAGAGCAGGTGAAGCACCGCGTGTTCGGCGCCGCCTATGTAAAAGTCGGGCGTGCCCCAGTAGTTTTCGGCCTCCTTTGATATGGGGCGCTCGGAGTTCGAGGGGTCGCAATAGCGGAGGTAGTACCAGCAGGAGCCGGCCCACTGCGGCATCGTGTTGGTTTCGCGCCTGGCCTCGAACCAGTCCCCGCCTTCCGGACGCCCGGAGGACTGCGGGAGGGTCTGCCCGGTCTTTACGTTCACCCATACGTTGAGCCAGTCGGAGGCGTGCGCAAGCGGGCTTTCGCCGGTGCCTGAGGGCGCGTAGGTTTCTATTTCGGGAAGCGTGAGGGGCAGGGCGGATTCGGGCAGCGGGAGCGCGTACACGACCCGTCCGGATTCGTCCGCATAGTCGACCGGGACTTCCGGCAGCCCCTTCCAGCCGGCGGCCTTCGCGGCCACGTATGCCTCCTCGGAGACCCACAGCACGGGGAATGGCTCGCCCCAGTAGCGCTGCCTTGAAAACAGCCAGTCGCGCAGCTTGTAATTCACCGCGAGCCTGCCGACGCCCTTTTCCTCTAGAAGCTTCGTTATTTTTGCCTTGCCCTCGTCGGAGGGGGTGCCGTCCCATTCGCCGGAGTTTGTCATCAGGCCGACGTCGGTGAAGGGCAGGGGCAGGTCGTTGCCATCGGCGTCCTTTTTGTCTATGACGCGGATTATGGGCAGGTTGTATTTTACTGCGAAGTCGTAGTCGCGCTCGTCGTGGGCGGGGACGGCCATTATGGCCCCGGTGCCGTAGCTCATGAGCACGTAGTCGGCTATCCAAATGGGGATTTCGCGGCCGGTTAGCGGGTTTATCGCGTATGAGCCGGTGAAGACCCCGGTCTTGTCCTTGGCGAGGTCGGTGCGGTCGAGGTCGCTCTTTGACGCGGCCTTTTTGACGTATTCGGCGACCGCCGCGCGGTTTTCGGGGGTCGTGAGCTTTTCTGCGAGCGGGTGTTCCGGGGCTATGACCATGTAGGTCGCGCCGTAGAGGGTGTCCGGGCGCGTCGTGAAAATCTTGAGCCGCTCGGGCATTCCGCTTATTTCAAACTCGGCCTCCGCGCCCTCGGAGCGGCCTATCCAGTTGGCCTGAAGGCGCTTTGTGGAGTCCGGCCAGTCGAGGGAGCCGAGGCCCTCGAGCAGCCTGTCTGCGTAGGCGGTTATCCTCAGCACCCACTGCCTGAGCTTTCTGCGCTCGACGGGGTGTTTGCCAACCTCGCTTTTCCCGTCTATGACCTCCTCGTTTGCAAGCACGGTGCCGAGGGCCGGGCACCACCACACGGGCTTTTCGTCTACGTAGGCGAGGCCCCTTTCAAACAGGCGCAGGAAAATCCACTGCGTCCACCTGAAATACGAGGGGTCGGTGGTGTTTATCTCGCGGTCCCAGTCGATGGCAAAGCCTATCTCCTTTATCTGGCGGCGGAAATTGTCTATGTTTTTGCGCGTGGTGGCGGCGGGGTGGGTGCCGGTCTTTAGGGCGTACTGCTCGGCGGGGAGACCGAACGCGTCCCAGCCCATCGGATGGAGGACGTTGAAGCCCCTGGCGCGCTTGTATCTGGAAATTATGTCGCTTGCGGTGTAGCCTTCGGGGTGGCCTATGTGCAGCCCCGCCCCCGACGGGTAGGGGAACATGTCGAGAATGTAGTACTTCGGGCGCGACGGGTCGAGTTCGGCCTTGAAGGTCTTGTCCTGGTCCCAGCGTTTTTGCCAGCGTTTTTCGATGGCGTTAAAGTCGTATTCCGCGGAGGTCGTTTCCATATCCTTATAATAAATTTGATAAATTATCCGACTATGGCGAAAATTGCGCCCCCGTCAAACGTTTATCTCCGGCGCGCGCGGCTTTTTGGCGCCCCGCACAAAAGGCTTGAGCCGGGCCGGAATTTTTGGAACAATCGGATGCATGAAAAAGCTTTCCGTTTTGTCTCTGGCCCTTTTTTGCGCCGTGTGCGGATTTTGCGGGCCGGTCGGAAACCGCCTTCCGGAGGATATTCTGGCGCGGTATTCCCGAAACCCAGTCTCTGACGTGCTGAGCGTGAGCGGGCGCAGGTTTTTCTCTAAGGCGGACTGCGCGCTGTATTTTGCGTGCGCCTTCCGGGATATTTTAAAGACGGATTTCAAGGCCGACAAAGTCGAGTTCTCAGACAGCTTCCCGAAGGAGAAGGGGAAGCTAAAAAACGGCGTTGAGGCCATGGTTCCCGTCGTGGCTTTTTGTGTCGGGGGCAAGGTTGACGGCCTGGGGGATGTGATGGTGTCGGTGCGCGCGGAGTCCCCCTCCCGCTCAAGGGTTTCGGTGGCGGTCAGGGGCGCGGTCGAGGAAGAGGCGCGCGCCTTTGCGGAAAAAATAATGTCCCTTGCCATGGAGCCGGATGCGGATGCGCAGCGGCGCTATTGGAATCTTTTTTTGGGAAAGGCCGGAAGCTGGAGCGAATACAGGGCTTTTAAAAGGGAGGCCCGGGGGTTTTCAACATTCAATGTCAAGCCGGGCGGCGACGATTTTCGCGAAACGCTCCTGCGCATTCTTGAGGGCATGCATGTGAAAGCGCATATCACCGCAGTCGATTCCGGAGACATGGTGTTTTACTTCTCGTCGCCGGTGGCTGTCGGCGCCCCGGGGGCGGTGGCGGCCAGCCCGGATGGTGAAAATATCCACGGGCGTTTTTTCCTCCCCGACCTCTCGGGGGAGCGCATCCAGTTTTTCCCGAGCGCGATGAGCCTTGAAAAAAGCGACGCCAAGCTCGTTGCCATGTTTGATCATGGCCTCAGCGTTTACATCCCCAAAAAAGACGCCAGGCGCTTTATGAAGGCTGCGGAAGAGTGCGGCTATTCAAAAATAAAATGACGCCCTTATTCCAGTCTTCCGCCCGGAAGCTTCCGGGGGCGAATTGATATGGGCTTCGGCCTCGTAAACGGCGCGGGGCCTGAATCTGCACCGGGCGTTTCCGGGAGGCCGGTGTTGCGGGGGGCTTTATACTGAACCATTCCGGCGCGGGGCGCGCCGAAGCGCATGCCGGGCCGCTGGGGATTTTGAACGGGCGCACATTTTGCAGCGCCCGTATTTTACGCCGTTTTGGCTTGAGGCGGGCGGGATTCTGCGCTTTAATTGCAAGCCATGAAAGCATTTGTGTTTTTTCTTGCCGTTTTTGCGGCGGCTTCCGGGCCTGCGTTTGCGGATTTTGAGAAGGTGGAGCGCGGGCCGCACGCCAGGGCGTCTTCTCCGGCGGGTTCAGATTTCGATTTCAGGATGGATTTGGAAGCCTTTAAATCGAAGGTGTTTTTGGCCCCGTCAATCCAGAGGATGGGGTATCCGGTCGCCTCTATCCTCGACTGCGGCGACCCCGTTCTTTTGAGGTATCCCAAGGGAGGGGAGGCCGTGAATTTTACTCTTTCAAAACAGGAAGACGGCTCTTTCAGGCTCGCTTACAGGGACGGCGACCGGAGGGAGGCGGCAAAGCTTGTGGCGGAGCTTAAAAGGCTGGTTGCAATCCATTCTAAAGACTCCCAAAAGGGCGGGTGATTCGCCGGCATTTTAGGCGGCGGATTCCGGCGCGGCCTCGCCCATTCGCCATCCCGAGCCATGCGGCCCCGTTTTTTTTGAGGCGCGCGGCTTTGGCGCATCCCGGGTGCGTCCATGGGGTCGGGGGCCTGCGAAAACGGGCGTGGAAAGCGCTGGCGCTTCTTTGCTTCCGCCCCTCTTTTTTGCCCCGTCATCCGGAGTCTGCGCAGTTTTCGGAAGCAGGGGAGGGCAGCCGGCTGGGCGGCCGGGGGTTGCGAAAAATCGGCCATGAAGCGCAAAAAATCATTGCAAAAGGGGGCTTTTATGCGATTGTTGGGATTATGAAGAAAGCGTGTTTCATAGCTCTTTTGGCCGCCGGGGCGGCGCTGTCAGGCTGCAAGACAAACGTGGGCGTAGACTCGTCCGCAAATCCCGTCGCAACCTACGACCAGATGGCAGGCAAATTCTACGGGGAAATCGGGGGCACCGTGCCTTCGGTTTACAAGGCGGCAAACATCGCCCTTGAGCGCAATCTCGGATATATGCGCACCGGCAAGAATGACGACGACCCCAATGCGGTCAAAATCCGCGCGCGCACCAGGTCCGACCAGCTCGTCTATGTCACCGTAAAGCGCGGGGACAAGTCCAACCGCGTCCTCGTCGAAGTCGAGGTGGACGGCGGCGACCTCATGGACAGCCAGCAGATCTTCAACGCCATCGCAAAAGAGGCTCGCGGCGGGCAGTAGCCCGGGCTTTGAGGCGCGTGCGGGCGGATGAAATTCGTCGAATTTCTGCCGTACTATTCGGACCTCCGGGCCGGGGGCCTTTTGGCTTGCGCATACGCGGCTTCGGCCGCGTCGCTTGCGGCGGTTTTTTTGTGCTCGCGCATGGCGGGTATCCCGCTTTCTTTCGACAGGGCCGCAGCCTTTTCCATGCTCGCAAGCGGGGCGCTTTGGCTTTCGCCGCTATTGCCGTTCATGGAGAAGGGCTGCTCGAATTGGGCGCTGCTTGCCATGCTGTTTGCGGCGCTTCCCGCCATGAAGGCTTCGTGTGCCCTTAAATGGCGCGGGACGCTCGCCTTGTGGGGGGCGTTTGCCGCGGCGCAGTTTTCCCTGTATCTTTTTGTGATAAACAATTTTTAAAAATGGCATTCGACCCTCTTGAACTCGCAAAGGAGCTTATAGCAATTCCTAGCATATCTGCGGACCCGGGGCACCGTTCCGATGTCCGCAGGTGCGCCGAACACTTCGCGTCGCGTCTGCGCGGCCTCGGCTTTTCGGCGGAGCTTTGCGACTACGGCCTGCACCCCGTAATATGGGCGTCGCGCAGGGCGGAAACCGCTCCCAAATTCAGGATTTTGTGCTACGGCCACTACGACGTCCAGCCGGTAGACCCCATCTCCAAGTGGAAAAACCCGCCGTTTGAGCCAAAGGTTGAAAACGGCAGGCTGCTCGGGCGCGGTTCGGCGGACAACAAGGGGCCGTTTTTGTGCCTTTTGGGCGGTCTTGTAAGGTTTCTTGAAAGGAATCCCGGAGCCCCGGTCGATTTCGGCCTGATGATAGAGGGCGAGGAGGAAATCTCAAGCCCGAGCATGCCCGCCTTCATCGCCGCCCACCGCGACGAGATAGCCTCATACGACGCCATCCTTTTAAGCGACACTTCAAGCCCCTCCGAAGACCAGCTTGTGGTTACGACCGGCCTGCGGGGCGTATTCGCCTTCGACGTGAAATTCACGGGCCCCAACGGGGATTTGCATTCCGGCATGTTCGGCGGGGCGGTCTGCAACCCCGTGCAGGCGATGGCCGAAGTCTGCGCCTCGCTGCATTCCCCGGACGGCCTCGTGAACGTCCCCGGCTTCTACGACGGCGTGCAGCCGATTCTCGATTGGGAGCGCGCCGACATTGCAAAATCGCCGTTCGGCGACCGCCAGATGCTCGAGGGGCTGGAAGTGGACGCGCTCTACTCCCAAAAGGGGGCGACGCCCTCCGAAGCCGTGCGGCTGATGCCTACCCTCGAATTTACGGGGATAGGGGGGGGATACCAGGGCGAGGGCAACAAGTCCGTCATCCCCTCCGAATGCTTCTGCAAAATTTCGGTCCGCCTCGTCCCCGACCAGAGCGGCCCGCGCGTTTACGGGCTTGTCAGGAAGGCCATCATGGACCGCTGCCCGGCGGGCGTGAGGGCGGAGGTTTCGGAGCCGGACGGATTTGGCGACCCGTACCGCGTCGTCCCCCCCGGGCGCGAGGGCGCCCCGTCGCCGTATCCGGAAAAGCTCGGCAGGATATTTTCGGCTCTTGAGGACTCGGCGCGGGAGAGCTTCGGCTCCGCCCCAATCTATTTGCGCGAGGGCGGCAGCATTCCGCTTATAAGCATCATAAAAAAGGAAACCGGCCTGGACTGCGTGATGCCCGGGCTTTTCACGCCGCTCGACAACCTCCACGCGCCCAACGAGTCCTTTTCCCTTCTCATGATGGAGCGCGCCGTAAACTGCTACGCCTCCCTCTTTGAAAGGATTCTGAAATGACGACCTGCACGAAAAAATATTCCGATGTCCCCTTCGCCCACAGGCAGCATCTGCACGACGGACACTGCTCGTTCGTGCACGGCCACAACTGGGATATAAGCATAACTTTCGCATGCGAAGAGCTCGACGAAAACGGATTTGTCGTGGATTTCGGCAAGCTGCGCTTCATAAAGTCCTGGATAGAGGAGCATCTCGACCACGCGTGCGTGCTGGCAAAGGCCGACCCGCTGAAGTCCGCTCTGATTTCGGCCGCGCCGGAGGCGTGGAAGGTTTACGAGGTGGATTCGTGCTCCTGCGAGGGGCTGGCAGCCCACCTTCTGGAGGTTTTCGACGCCATGGTGCGCGAAAACACTTCCGGGCGCGTCAGGGTCATGAGCGTCGAAGTCAGCGAGGACCGCAAAAACGCCGCGACCGCGTACGGGGAAAAATGAACTATCCCGTCGTCGAGACGTTTTACTCAATACAGGGCGAGGGCTTTTGGAGCGGGGCCGCCGCGTTTTTCGTGCGCCTGTTCGGATGCCCGGTGAAATGCCCGTGGTGCGACACGCGCGGCTCGTGGGAGGGCGCGGCGCGGTTTCGCATGGAGCCAGGGGAAATCGCTGCGGCGGCGTCGCTTAGTTCGTGCGAATTTGCGGTAATAACTGGCGGAGAGCCAACTATACACCCCCTTGAGGAGCTTGTGGACGCGTTCCATTTTCACGGCATAAAAGCCCATCTGGAAACGTCAGGCTTCATGCAAAAAAATGCGGATTTCGACTGGATTACGGTAAGCCCCAAGCTCCATTCCCACGCCCACGAATCCTATCTGGAGGCGGCGGACGAGCTGAAATTCGTGGTTTCAAGCGCGGAGGACATCGCAGAATACATGGAGAGGTTTGCCGATTTCATACCGTCCAAAAAGGCCGTATATTTCAACCCCGAAGCTTCGCATATGGGGGATGCGGCCCTGCTTTCTGAAATCTGCGAGACCGTAAAGCTTTACGGAAAGCCGTTCCGGGCGGGGCTCCAGGCGCACAAGATATACCTTGTAGATTAGTTTTGCCAAAGTTGCATTCTCGCCCGCTTTGGGAAATTCAAGCGGAGAGATTCATGGGGCGGCAAAAAAAACTCAACGCCCGTAAAACGCCTCAAAAAGCATATCTCAATTTCTGGCGCATTTTACAGCGTGAACTGTTATTTTGGAAAACAGGCGTATCAAATAGCGTAGAGTCCTAAATCGCGTTTTAGGAAAAATCTGTCCGAAGGCGGCACGGCGCGGCGCGATACATGCAGGGCAATCCGCCGGACGCCCGGTTAGGGGCGCAATGCCGCACTCTGAAACGGCCTTTCCGCCCGCCGCGCAGCAGGTTATTTTGAAGGCGGTTCCGCAAGCCTTGGGCGCAGGGGCGGAAGGAACGCTATTGCGGCCTGAATCGCGGCAAAAAGTATCAGCCACTTCCAGCCTGCCGACATGAATCCGTAGGAGTGCAGGCCAACACCCAGCATATTCACCCCGAACCAGGCCCATGCCGCCACAATGTTTCCAATGGCTGCCATAGAAAGCACCGCGCGGTCTGAGCATATCCTGAGCGCCCGGCAGTGCACGACAAGCGCGCACCACAAGACGACCATCAGGGCACCGTTTTCCTTGGGGTCCCATCCCCAGAAGCGCCCCCAGCTCATGTCTGCCCAGACTCCGCCCAGCATTGTGCCCGCAAAAGAAAACACCATCGCAAAGCACAGGACCGCATAGACAGTTGACGCCGTTTCCTTCGCGTCCTCCGCAGGGGTCTTTGAAAAGACGTTTGCAATCAGCCTAAACGACGCCGCAACACCCGCCAGAAACACGCCGCAGTAGCCCAGCATCATCGGCACTATGTGGGTGGCGAGCCAGAAGTTTGAATTGAGGACGGCGCGCATCATGCCCATTGTGTCGCCGGAATAGGGCAGGTTGAGCGCGACCAGTATGGACATAAAGCCCATTGGCGCGGCCGCGATGGCGTACATGGGCCTTCTCTTTTTGAGGTACAGGGCTATCCCTATCGCCGCCGCCGCCCAGCCCGCGAATATGACCGAGGAGTAAAGGTTTGTCACCGGCGGGCGCATCTGTATTATCATGCGCGCGAAAACCCCGAAGGTCTGCGCGGCAAAGGCGGCTGCCATCATGGCAAAGGCGGCCGGGCGAAGCGCTTCGGCGCGGTCCTTGAAGGCGGCCGCAAGCAGAAACAGCGCAAAAGAGGCCACGTAAAGAAGCGCGCCCCGGTAGAACACGTCGAGGCGGTTGCAGAAGTCCTCAAAGCGTATTTTAAAGCTCGGGGGCAGCGAGGCGTTGAGGGCGGCGGCGGCTTTTGCAATGCCGTCCTGCGCCCCGGCCGACACTGACTCCACGAAGTCTCCGAGCCGCGAAAATGTCTCCAGCTTCCTGTTTGAGGGCCTGGGGTCGAGCAGCACGTCAAGCGGGGTGAGCCTCCTGCCGCCGTCCTCCGCCGCGTAGATTATCGAATCTTTCATGTGCTCCTCGCGCTCCTTGGAGCCTTTGAAAAACTCAAGGCAGCGGTACATGTCGGAGAGCCTGGCCGTGTCGGGCTTTCGGTTTTGCGCCTTGGCTTCGTCCAGCTCCCTCTTTGCGGCGGAGGCCATGTCGCGCCACATTTCAAAGGTCTTGCGCGGGGTGGAATCCTGGAAATAGAAGGCGAGGGCGTTTGACGCGCATTCGTATGCCGCCGCCTTTTCCAGAGCTTCCCGGCAGGCTGCGGAGAATGGGGACGGGTCTTTTGAAGAGGCTGCTGCGGCCACTTCGTCGTATTTTGCGTCGAGGTCGTTGTAGGAATAGTACCTGCCGTCCGCCCCGAGCAGGTTTTGCAGCTCCCTGTTGTCCGTGCGGAAGAACGGCTCTTCGGCGGCCTTGAGCGGGAAGGCGTTTATGTAGGCCAGCCACTCCGTTGCGGTGGCGCTTTTGCGGCTTCCGCCCTCCGTCAGGATTTTTGCGGAGGCCCTGCCGCCTATGGAGCGGAGGGTGTCGGCCGCCGCGCTCGAAAGGGGCATGAGCCTGCCGCCCTTCATGACGCACGCCGACGCCGCGTCGTACTCCGCTCCGCGCGGAAGGATCGCGCCGCCGGAGTTTATGAAAAGCCCGAACAGGAGCACCGCCGCCGATACCGCGGCTCCGGCCAATGTCATTGCCCGTTTCATTTTTTTGCGAACACCCTGAAGGCGTATGTGAAGATTACGCCCCCGAAAATGAGGGCGATTGAAACCAGCGGAAGGAGGCTTGCGGGGTTTCTTACCGCCTGGAGCACGCTTACGCTGCCGCCGTCCCTGAAGCCCGACTGGTAGAAAGTCCATGAACCGAAGCTCGCCGGCTCGTTCATCCTTATGAGCTTTTCCACAACCACATCCTGGTACCTGAATTTGACGAGGCTGGAGTAATGGCTCGGCACATTCGTGTTTTCCCACTTGTTTTCGGTGAACTTTACAAGCTCCACGCTAAAGGGCAGGGCGACAGGCTTTGCAAGCCCCCCCGGGTCGCCTTCGGCCGCCTCCCCGCCGGAGAGCTCAAGGATTGTCGAATTTGGCTCGCCTTCCCTCAGGGCCATGACCCCCTCCCGCCGCCAGGAGGCCTGCAGGAAGCCGGAGATTATCAGAAGGCCGAGCGATATGTGTATCATCGCAAAGCCTAGCCCCTCAACGCCCCTTCTGCCGAACCGCGCCGAGGAGGCCGCGAGGTTGATAAGCGCAAGAACGCCTATGCCCTTGCCGCCTATGAGCGGCAGGACGCCGCCGTACATGCAAAGCCAGGACTCGAAGAATTTCGCCCTCGCCGCCGAGATGCCCGCATCCGGAATCTCAAGGGTGGCGGCGAACACGAACGCGGTTGCGTAAAAAAGCAGGAAAGCCGTCAGCCTCGGCGACGAAATCCAGTACAGAAACCTCCACTTGAGCTTTATCATCAGGTTCAGACGTTGAATCTGAAGAGGGCCACGTCGCCGTCTTTAAACACGTAGTCGCGCCCTTCGAGCCTGTATTTTCCGGCGTCCCTGGCCCCTGCGACGGAACCTGCGGCGGCCAGGTCGCAGTACGACACAACCTCGGCCTTGATGAAGCCCTTTTCAAAATCGGTGTGTATTACGCCCGCGCACTGCGGCGCTGTCATCCCCTTTGTGAAGGTCCAGGCGCGCACCTCCTTTTCGCCGGCTGTGAAATAGCTTGCGAGGCCGAGAAGGTCGTAGGTCTTTCTTATTAGCTCCGAGACCCCGCTGTCTGCGGCGCCCATCTCGCGCAGGTATTCCGCGCCCTCCTCGGGCGACAGCTCCGCGAGCTCCTCCTCGATGCGGGCGCATATCACGCACGCCTCGGCGTCGTGCTCGCTTTTTACGAATTCCGAGACCCTTGCGACGTACGGGTTTGCCATGGGGTCGGCTATGTCGGATTCCGCCACGTTGCAGGCGTAAATCGTGGGCTTTGAAGTGAGGAGGAAGTACTGGCGCATGCGCTCCGCGTCCTCCTGTGAGGCTTCCATGGTATGCGCGGGCCTTCCCGAATTGAGGTGCCCGGACAGCCTTTCGAGAAGCTCAACATTCTTTATGGCATCCTTATCCATGCCCTTTGCCTTGCGCCGGTTCGCCTCAAGCTGCTTTTCCACGCTCTGGAGGTCCGACAGCACGAGTTCAGTTGAGATTACCTCTATGTCGCGAATGGGGTCCACCGCCCCCATGGAGTGGAGGATGTCGTCGTCGTCGAAGCAGCGCACCACCTGGACGATTGCGTCAACCTCGCGTATGTTTGCCAGGAATTTGTTGCCGAGGCCCTCGCCCTTGCTTGCCCCCGCGACAAGCCCGGCTATGTCCACAAACTCGACGGCCGCCGGTATCACCACGCTCGTCTTTGCTATCTTCTGAAGCACCTCAAGCCTCGGGTCGGGGACTTCCACGACGCCAACATTCGGCTCTATCGTGCAGAAGGGGTAGTTTGCCGCCTCCGCCTTTCTGGAGCGGGTGAGCGCGTTAAATAGGGTGCTTTTGCCAACGTTGGGCAATCCTACTATGCCTGCTTTCAACATGTCTTTTTTTTGGAAATTCCTTTTGCGGAGCGTTCCGCATCTTCATATAAACCTTTAATTTCGCACTGCGGGGCGCGCTTTGCAACAAGAAAAAGAGCCGCGCGGGGCAGGGCTTTTCCGCGCGGCGGGCAGGGGCGGCGTCCCGGGGC
>ERZ1026946.75-NODE-75-length-48260-cov-38.414667_pt1 | contig 48260 bp, 43 predicted proteins | sample MGYA00519460_ERZ1026946 | MGnify/ENA primary metagenome ERZ1026946 (study PRJEB26926, sample SAMN06164620) | human gut metagenome | biome: ENVO:00009003; feature: ENVO:2100002; material: ENVO:00002003 | host: Homo sapiens | place: USA | collected 2012 ...
TACGAGATGTAGCTCCGTCTCGTGGGCTCGGAGATGTGTATAAGAGACAGCCCTAGCATTCCTCTATCGTGCGGCAGACAAGCTCTATATTCCTGCCCTCGTCGTAGTCCGGATAGTTTCGTATGTAGTCGAAGTCCGTTATGCCGTCGCGCAGCTTCCGGTACATTTCGTTGAACCTGTCCTGAAGTTCGGCGTGGTCTATCCTGAAGGCGGCGATGTTCTCCGCCTTGAGGCTGTGCGAATACTCGAACACCCCGGGCAGCGAGCGGTACCACGCCGGCCCGAACACGAGCACGCTCTTGCCGCCTGAAATGCTCTCCCAGCCCACGGTGCCCGTTATTGTCGAGACGAACTGCGAATTGCGCATGAGCGTGTAGGTGTTCGTGTCCGGCGGGACTATCCGCACGTTTTTAAGGGCCCGCATCCTGTCGAAGAAGCCGCGCCCGCGCCTGAACTCGTCCTGGTAGGGGTTTTCCTTCACGTACACGAGCCAGTCCGGCGGGAGCATGTCGCTCAGGTGCTCTATGGCGAGCGCCTGGTCGTCGTAGCCCTTCGCAAGCGGCGTGGTCGTCATTTCCGGCTGGAGGTGCATCGCAAAATACACGTATTTTTTTGAAAAGTCCGCCTCCTTGACGGCGGCTTTTTTGAGGCGGCGCCGGTAGGGCACCGAATAGCGCCACTTGTAGATGTCTATCAGCACCATGTAGAGCCTGCTCATCTTGCCGAGGTGGGCCAGCACGCCCGAATGGCGCTTTTTCATGTAGAAAAGCTCCTTTTCAAAGGCGTTTTTTATCTCGAAAGTCTCGTCGTTGAGGGCCGGCATTCCGGAGAAGTCCCCGAGGCTTTCGATGGAGTCGAGCATTATGAACTTGTTGGGGAAAATCGTCTGGTAGAACATCCTGACCTTGAAGCCCATCGCCCTGGCCGTCAGGTATAGCACGTAGTCCGCCCCCAGGTGCGGGACGTTTGAAAACAGCACGACGTCGGGCTTCCTCTCCTTTAAGAGCCTGTAAAACAACTGGAAGTAGATGTTGAAAAAGTCGATGAAGTCGTAGTATTTCTCGGGCCACAGGAACACCTGCTTCTGGCGGTTGTGGCAGTAAAAGTATGTGAGAAACCCGCGGCTCACCTCGTCGTACACGGACTTGTCGTAGGGGATGTGCGTCCAGGGGGAGAGGCGGCAGTGGTTTATGTTGCCGATTTCCGACGCGTCCTTCGAGCTGCGGGCGGAATGGAACACGACCTCGCAGCGCCCCCTCTTTTTGAGGCCCTCCACTATTCCCAGCTCCGCGCGCGAGGTGAACCCCCACAAGAATACTTTTTTCATGGGCGGATTATGTACTTGAAAAAGCCGCCCCCCACAAGCAAACTTTGGGGGATTTTTAAGTTATGGAAAATGCGAAATCTATATTGGTCACCGGCGGCACGGGCAGCTTCGGCAAGAAATTTATAAAGACAATCTTGAGGGACTACCCCGGCGTCGGGAAAATCGTGGTGTTTTCCAGGGACGAATTCAAGCAGTTCGAGATGCAGAACATGCCCGAGTTTCGGGGCCACGAAAAGAAGCTGCGCTTCTTCCTCGGCGACGTGCGCGACAGGGACAGGCTATTCAGGGCCTTCGAGGGGATAGACGTTGTAATCCACGCCGCGGCCCTCAAGCAGGTTCCCGCTTGCGAATACAACCCTTTCGAGGCCATCAAGACCAACGTCATAGGCGCCCAGAACATAATAGACGCGGCAATCGACCGCGGTGTGCGCCGGGTCGTCGCCCTTTCCACCGACAAGGCCTGCGCCCCGATAAACCTGTACGGGGCAACAAAGCTCTGCTCCGACAAGCTCTTCATTGCGGGCAACTCGTACTGCGGCTCCAAGGACACCCGCTTTTCCGTCGTGCGCTACGGCAACGTGGCGGGCTCTAGGGGCTCCGTCATACCGTTTTTCAAAAAGCTCATAGCGGAGGGAGCCTCCGAGCTTCCGGTGACCGACACGCGCATGACGCGCTTCTGGCTCAGGCTTGAGCAGGCTGTCGAAATGGTCCTTGAAGCGGCCAGGCACATGCAGGGCGGCGAGCTTTACGTAAAGAAGATACCGTCCATGAAAATAACGGACCTCGCCCGCGCCATGGCTCCGGAGCTTCCCATAAGGGAAGTCGGCATCCGCCCGGGGGAGAAGATACATGAGCAGATGATAACGGCGGCCGACGCCCCCAACACGATAGAGTTCAAGGATTTCTACATAATCCTCCCCCAGATAGCCCTCCACGGCTACGACTATCCCGGCTCGCGCCCCGTACCGCAGGACTTCGAGTACCATTCCGGCAACAACGACCGCTGGCTGAGCGTTGACGACATGCGCGAACTGATAGACGGAATCGGGAAATGAAAACCTACGGATACGGCAGGCAGACCCTCGGCCTCTCCGACATCCTTGCGGTCCTCGGGGTTCTGCGCTCGGACTTTCTGACGTGCGGCCCGAAAGTGCGGGAGTTTGAGGACGCCATATGCGCCTACACGGGCGCGAAATACTGCGTGGCCGTCTCCAGCGCGACGGCGGGGCTGCACATCGCTGCGGCGGCGTGCGGCATAGGCCCGGGCGACGAGGCCGTCACAAGCCCCATAACGTTCCTCGCTTCCGCAAACTGCGTGCGCTACACCGGCGCCTCCGTCCGCTTTGCCGACGTGGAGCCGGACACCGCCAACATTTCGGCCGCCGAAATCGAAAGGGGGCTGACCGAACGGACGCGCCTTCTCATCCCCGTCCATTTTGCGGGCCAGTCTTGCGACATGGAGGCGATTTCGAGGCTCGCCCGGGCGCGCGGGCTCCGCGTCATAGAGGACGCCGCCCACGCCATCGGCTCGGACTACCGGGGCTCGAAAGTCGGCTCCTGCGAGTATTCCGACATGGCCGTATTTTCCTTCCACCCCGTGAAGAACATAACCACGGGCGAGGGCGGGGCGGTCACCACCAACGACCCCGAGCTCTATGAAAGGCTGAAGCTCCTGCGCTCGCACGGCATGGAGCACACCAAAAACTGGGAGTACGAAATGCGCCGCATGGGCTTCAACTACCGCCTTACCGACATACAGGCGGCCCTCGGCGTCTCCCAGCTCGGAAAGCTCGAAAAATTCAAGGCCAGGCGCCGCGAAATCGTGGAATTCTACAACTCCTCCCTCGGCCTTCCCCACCTTGCCGAGAGGGAGTGGTCCGACGCCTGCTTCCACCTCTATCCGGTTCTGGTTGACGACCGCGAGGGCTTCTACCTGCGCGCCCGAAAGCGGGGCCTCAACCTCCAGGTTCACTATATCCCCGTGCACACCCAGCCGTATTACAGGGAGCTGGGCTTCCGTGTCGGCGACTTTCCGAACGCGGAGGCGTACTATTCCAGGTGCGTGTCGCTCCCGCTCTACCCGTCGCTTAAAGATTTCGACCTTCGCGAGATTGTCCGCCGCGTGAAAGACTCTCTATGAAAATAGGCTTGGGTTCCGTCCAGTTCGGCTGCGACTACGGCATATCGAACGCTTCGGGGCGGACCCCGGCGGACGAGGTCGCGCGGATACTCTCCGCGGCGCGCGCCGCCGGAATCGACACCATAGACACCGCGCCTCTGTACGGCGGAAGCGAATCGGCCCTGGGGCTTGCGGGAATTTCCGGATTCAGGATTGTCACAAAGACCGTCAAGCGCGACTCCGGACTTTCCGACGCCGAAAACGAGGCCCGCCTGCGCGCGGCATTTGCCGCATCGCTTGAAAAGATGGGGATAGCGTCGTGCCACGCCCTCATGTTCCACGAGGCGCGCGACCTCCTCTCCCCGTGCGGGCCGAGGCTGTGGGGCGCGGCAATGGAGCTTGCGGGGAGCGGGCTTGCGGAAAGGGTGGGCGTATCGGTGTACGACCCCGCCTCGCTCGAGCTTGTGCTGGAAAAGTTTGAAGTCGGCATAGTCCAGGTTCCAGTCAACATTCTGGACCAGCGGTTTTTGCCGATGCTCCCGGAGCTGAAGGCGCGCGGCGTTGAGGTGCATTCGCGCTCTGCGTTTTTGCAGGGGCTCCTGCTTATGGGCGAGCCGCCCGCATACTTTGACAGGGTGCGCAAAATCCTGGATTCGATACCGGAGCCCCGCTTGGCGTCGGCGCTGTCGTTTCTTAAGGGGTGCGAGGGCATCGACCGCATAGTGGTGGGCGTGTGCTCGGAAAGGGAGCTTTCTGAGATTGTTTCGATGTACGGGGCTGTGGCGCCGCAGGCGGACTGGCCGGCGTTCAGGGTTGACGACGAGTCCGTGATAAACCCGTCCGCATGGGATTTTAAAAGATGAAAAGAGGCTATAAAAAATCCGAGGAGATGCTCGCCAGGGCCCTCAAAACCATACCGCTTGGGACGCAGACGTTTTCAAAGAGCCGGACGCAGTACCCGCTGGGCGTCTCCCCGTTTTACGCGGCGAAGGCCAGGGGCTCGAAGATATGGGACGTCGACGGGAACCGCTATATTGACTTCGTGTGCGCGCTTGGCTCCGTGTCGCTGGGCTACAACGACCCCGATGTCGTCTCCGCCGTAAAAAAGCAGCTCTCCCTAGGCACTATTTTCACCCTCCCGTGCCCGCTTGAAGTTTATGTCGCCGAAGCGATGAGGGACATGATTCCGTGCGCCGACATGGTGCGCTTCGGCAAAAACGGCTCCGACGCCACCGCGGGGGCCGTGCGCGTCGCAAGGGCCTACACGGGGCGCGACTATGTGGCGGTGTGCGGATACCACGGCTGGCAGGACTGGTACATCGGCTCCACCCCGCGCAATCTGGGCGTCCCCGAATCGACCCGCAAAATGACCCTGAAGTTCGCGTATAACGACCCCGAAAGCCTGGCTTCGCTCTTCAAGAGGCACTCCGGAAAAATCGCCTGCGTGGTGATGGAGGCCATGAACTTTGAGTGGCCTGCGCCGGGGTTTCTCAGGGAGGTAAAGAGGCTCTGCCGCGAAAACGGCGCGCTATTTGTCATGGACGAGATGGTCACGGGGTTCCGCTATTCAAACGGCGGCGCGCAGGAGTTTTTCAAAGTCAAGCCCGACCTTGCCACGTTCGGAAAGGGAATGGCAAACGGATACCCGATTTCCGCCGTCGTGGGGCGCAGGGACGTGATGAAGCTCATGGAGGAGTGCTTCTTTTCGTTTACGTTCGGCGGCGAGGCGCTGTCGCTTGCGGCGTCCCTTGCCACGATGGCCAAGTACCGCGAACGCCCCGTTGTGGAGACTATGAAGAAAAACGGCGCGCGCATACTCGGGCACGTGAAGGCGCTCATCGAGGAGCACGACATGGGGGACGTGCTTGAGATAAGCGGGCACCCCGCGTGGACGATTCTCTCGATAAAGGACACCCCGAAGTACGGTTCGTGGACGATAAAGACCCTGTACCTCCAGGAGATGATGAAGCGCGGCATAATCACCCTCGGCGCCCACGAGACCACCTACGCGCACTCCGACCGCGACATAGACGCGCTTTTGGACGCCTATTCGGAGGTCGTCCCGATTATAAAAAAGGGCGTGCGCGAAAACAGGCTGGCCGGCATGCTCGGATGCAGGCCGCTGAAACCCCTTTTCAAGGTGAGATGACAATGCCATATTGATGCAAAACGGAGGCCGGAATGATGCGAAAGACTGACATAGCAATAATCACGGCGCGCGGCGGCAGCAAGCGCATACCGCGCAAAAACGTGAAGCCTTTCATGGGAAAACCCATGATTTCATACGCCATCGACGCCTGCCTTAATTCCGGCGTGTTTGAAAGGGTGATGGTTTCAACCGACGACGCCGAGATTGCGGAGACGGCCAGGGCGTTTGGCGCAGAGGTTCCCTTCATGCGCTCCGAAGAGACCTCGAACGACTTCGCCACGACGGCCGACGTGATTTCCGAGGTGCTCGAAGCCTACGCCGCCCGGGGCGAGGCGTTTTCCTCAATATGCTGCGTGTACCCATGCGTTCCCCTGCTGCGCCCAGAGACCCTCAGGGCGGCTGCGGCGGAGTTTGCGGGCTGCGGGGCGCTGTCTCCGGTCTGCCGCTTCCACATGCCCGTAGAGCATGCGCTGCGCATAAGGGGGGGCTTCATCGAGCCGGTAAACCGGGCCATGATGAATACGCGCACGCAGGACCTCGAACCCTGCTATTACGACGTGGGCATGTTCTACTTCATAGAAACGGGCGTCTTTAAGGCGCACAAAACGATGTTTCCGCCTCAGTCGAAGGCGTTTGTCATAGCGGACGAGGAGTGCCAGGATATCGACACGCACGACGACTGGAGGCTTGCGGAGCTCAAATATTCCCTGATATTCGGAAATGAGAAGGATAGGCCTTAAGCTTTGGAGCGTCAATACCGGCGCCTATTTCGACGAGGCCGTCCGCCTCTATCGGAAGGGAGTTTTCGACTATCTGGAGCTTTACGCGGTTCCGGGAAGCGCGGAAACCGCCTCCAAGTGGAAGACGGCCGGGATGCCGTTTGTAATCCACGCCCCGCACTCCGCCAACGGCTTCAACCTTGCCGAGCGCGGCATGGCGGCCTCCAACCTGGAGCTGTACCGCCAGACGCGCGAGCTGGCGGACGCGCTTTCAGCGGAAAGCATAATATTCCACGGCGGCATGGGCGGCTCCGCCGAGGAGGCTGCCAGACAGCTTAAAAGCTTCGGCGAGCCCCGCGCCCTCGTCGAAAACAAGCCGATGCGCCCGATACCCGGGAGGGCGGCTGCCGAAATCTGCCGCGGCTTCAGCCCGGAGGAGGTCGGCTTCATAATGGAAGAGGCCGGCTGCGGCTTCTGCCTTGACTTCGGCCACGCCCTTTGCGCGGCAAACTCGCAGGGGATTGACCCGTACGCATACGCGGCCGAATTTGCGCGCCTGTCCCCGTCGATGTTCCACCTGTCCGATGTGGAAAAAATCGGGGGGACCGTAGATACGCACGTGAATCTGGGGCGCGGCGAGCTCGACATCGCCCGCATGCTGGAGCTGGTCCCCGACGGCTCCAGGGTCTCGATAGAAACCGAAAAGCCGTCGCCCTGCGACCTCAATGCGTTTGAAAGGGACGTGGAATGGCTACGCTCCTGCGAATGAGGCCGGCCGGGCCCCGCGATGCGAAGGCCGTTTTCGAGCTTTCCAACGATCCGGAGGTGCGCCGCAATTCAATAAATTCAAAGCCCATATGCTGGGAGGGCCACCTCGCGTGGTTCGGGGCCCGTATAGCGGACGCGTCGTGCCTGTTCTTTGTCTTTGAGGACGCCTCCGGACGCTTTGCGGCCCAGGCGCGCGTCGAGGACAGGGGAGGCCCCCATCCCGAGATAAGCCTCAGCATCCGCCGGGAATTCCGGGGCATGGGCCTGGCTTCCGAAATCATAAGGATGGCCACGGCGGCATGCCCTGCCAAAATTGTGAGGGCCGTCGTAAAGAAGTCAAACAAGCCTTCCGCGCGCGCGTTCGAGCGCGCCGGATACCGCCCGGCCGGGACTGCGGCCTTCGGCGGCGAAACCTGCCTTTTGTTCGAGCATGAAAAATGAAAAGTGCCAGATAATAGCCGAAATGTCGGCAAACCATTGCGGCGACCTTGAAGTGGCAAAGCGCGTCATCGCCGCCGCAAAGGACTGCGGCGCCGACGCCGTGAAAGTCCAGACCTACACCGCCGACACCCTCACAATCGACTGCCGCAGCGAATGCTTCAAGGTCTCCGGCGGCACGCTCTGGGACGGCTCCTACCTGTACGACCTCTATTCCGGGGCGGGCATGCCGTGGGAGTGGCAGAAGCCCCTGAAGGACTTTGCCGACTCGCTTTCCATCGAGTTCTTTTCCACCCCCTTTGACGCCTCGTCCGCCGACTTTCTCGAATCAATCGGCGTTCCGCGCTTCAAGATAGCGAGCTTTGAGGCGGTTGACTACCCCCTCCTGCGCCACGTCGCAAGGAAGGGGCGGCCAATGATAGTTTCAACCGGCATATCGAGCCTCGGCGAAATCTGCGAGGCGGTGGACATCTGCCTGTCCGAGGGCTGCCCCGACCTGACTTTGATGAAGTGCACCTCGGCGTATCCGGCCAAGCTGGAGGACATGAACCTTGCGACCGTTTCGGACATGCTTTCGCGCTTCGGCCCGCTGGGCGTGAAAGTCGGCCTTTCCGACCATTCCATGGGGCCGGAGCCAGCCGTGGCGGCGGTGGCGCTCGGATGCTCGGCCATTGAAAAGCACTTCACCCTCGACCGCTCGATGCCGTCCGCAGACTCCGCATTTTCGCTGAATCCCGCAGAGTTCGCCGCCCTGGTGCGCTCCGTCAGGGACGCCGAGAAGGCTATGGGGGCCCCGGGGTATGCCGTAAACGAGGGGAACCGCCGCTTCGCCCGCTCGCTGTTCGTCGTCTGCGACATGAAGGCAGGAGACAGGTTCACCCCGGAAAACGTCCGCTCAATCCGCCCGTCGGACGGCCTCCACACGCGCCATTACGAGACCGTGCTTTGCGGCTTTGCCGCGTGCGACATCGCGGCCGGGACGCCCCTTTCGGCCGGGCTTGTGGGCGGCGTTAAGCTCTGACTCCCGCCACCCTCGGGGGCCGCCCGCGCTCCGCAGGGCTTCATGTTTCCCCGGGCGCGGAGGATGCGGGCCTGCCCGGAGTGAAACCCGTCAGGCGCGCCCGGCCAATGCGGGGAATCTCTCCGAAGCCTCCGCCTTCCCCGCCGGATTCAGCCCCCTTGCCACCCTGCACGGATTGCCGTATGCGACGCATCTTGGCGGAATGCTTTTTGTAACGACGCTCCCTGCCCCTATCGTGCAGCCCTCCCCGATTTCAACCCCCGCAAGAACTGTCACGCCCGCGCCGAGCCAGCAGTTTGCGCCGATTTTTACGGGGCGGGCGAAATTTATGCCCATGTTCCTCCTTTCAGGGTCCACGGGGTGCATGGCCGTATAGATGCCGACGTTCGGGCCTATGTAGCAGTTGTCGCCTATCTCTATTGCAGCGCCCGACAGGGCGCTGAAGTTGAAATTTACGAAAACCCCTTTTCCGAACCTGATGTTTTCCCCGTATTCGCATTGGAAGGGCGGGATGATGGTCAGGTTTTCGGCGGGCCTCCCGAAAATTTCCCTCATGTTTTCGGGGGACGGGTCTGCGTTGTACTTTGCGATTGCGGCCCTTGTGCGCCTGCGCATTTCATAGAGCTCGGCGTCCCGGCTGTCGTATTCTTCGCCGCAGAGCATCTTCTCGCGCTCGCTTTTTGCCTTTGAAAGGTCTGTGTTTGCCATTGTCTGCCTATTTCAGGTTTTCGCGGAAGAAGGCCTCCAGCTTGTCAAACGGAATTGCGTCTGTGTCGTACAGGTCGACGTGGCTTGCGCCGGGAATTATCATAAGCTCCTTGTTGGCGCCTTTTAGCTTTTTGAAGGCGTCCTCGCTGAAATAGCGCGAATGCGCCTTTTCCCCGTGCACGAGCAGCACCGCGCTCTGGATTTCGCCGCTGTATGCGAGGATGGGCGCGTTTATGAATGAAAGGGCGGAGGTGGCGTTCCAGCCGCCGTTTGAGTTGAGCGAGCGCTTGTGGTAGCCGCGCTCTGTCTTGTAATAGGCGTGGTAGTCCTTCAGAAATTGCGGCGCATCCTCCGGAAGGGGGTCGGGAACGCCCCCGGCGAGCTTGTACGAGCCGCTTTTGAAGTCGGCGGTGCGCTGCAAATTGAGCTTCTCTTTAAGCTTTAGGCGCCCGTCAGCGTCCATAGAGTCAAAGTAGCCGTTCGCACTTACGCGGCTCATGTCGTACATCGTTGAGGCGACGGCCGCTTTTATGCGGGTGTCGATTGCCGCGGCGTTTATCGCAAGCCCGCCCCACCCGCATATCCCGATGACGCCTATGCGGTCGGGGTCGGCGTCTTCAAGGCTTGAAAGGAAGTCGACTGCGGCGCAGAAATCCTCCGTATTGATGTCGGGGGAGGCCACGCTGCGCGGAAGCCCGCCGCTTTCGCCCGTGTACGACGGGTCGAAAGCAACCGTGAGAAAGCCCCGCTCGGCCATTTTCTGCGCGTAGAGGCCCGATGACTGCTCCTTGACGGCTCCGAACGGGCCGGACACCGCTATGGCCGGAAGCTTTCCGCTCGCGCCCTTGGGCGTGTAAATGTCGGCTGCGAGCGTAATGCCGTATCGGTTTTTGAACGTAGCTTTTCTGTGGCTTACGTCGGGGCTTTTCGGAAACACCTTGTCCCATTCGCCTGTCAATTCCAATTTTTCCATGTTTTCTGCCTTTCCTTCGCCTGCGTTTAATTCTTCCGCCGCCTGCATGTGCGCCGTCCCGAGGGCCAGGATGGCTGCGGCCGCTGCCGTTTTTATATTTATATCCATACGGGTTTATATTTTGAAATTTATATCTTTTCGGTTGCGCCCCGGGCTTGGCGCGTCATGCGCCCCTTCCCATTTCGAGGGCCGATTCCATCGCGCCTCGGAGCTTTGAAATGTCGCCGACATCCGTGGCTCCGGTCCCGCGGACGACGCCTTTCAGCTCTGCCTTCTCAAAGCACGATAGCCATCCGCGCAGGCCCTCCACCGTTCCGTCGATTGCGCTCTCCTGCCCGTCTGCGGCGGCGGCCAGCAGATAGACGTCCCTGAATGCGTAATCGGAGTCAAAGAGGGGGTTCGTCCGGTCCAGCAGGGTTTTCATCTGGCCGCTCATTCCGTAAAAGTAAACTGGGGTTGCAAACGCCACGGCGTCCGCGCCGCCTATTTTCCGGACAATTTCTTCGGCGTCGTCGCGGATTGCGCACCGCTTTGTCTTCTGGCATGCCAGGCATCCCCGGCAGAAGGCGATGCTCTTGTTGCGGAGCGTGATTTCTTCAACTTCCGCGCCGCTTTCGGAGGCCCCCCTCGCGAATTCGCCTGCGAGGGTCTCGGAGTTTCCGCCTTTGCGGGGGCTCGTGGATATTACGAGTATTTTTTTCTTCATTGTTTCCGGTTTCCTTTCCCGCCCCATTATCGCACATTCAAAAGAAATAGCAAATACTTATATCGAATGCTTTGATATGCTTGACAGGCATTGTCTCCCTGGCAGAATCCGCGCAAAAGGAGGACGCTTTATGGAGTTGAGGGTTTTGAAGTATTTTCTTGCGGCGGCCCGGGAGGGCGGCATTACGAAGGCGGCAAACGTCCTGCACGTCACCCAGCCGACTCTTTCCAGGCAGCTCATAGACCTGGAGAGCGAACTCGGGTGCAGGCTTTTTGAGCGCGGGGGCCGAAGCCTGGCCCTCACTGACGACGGCATCCTTCTTAAAAAGCGCGCGGAGGAAATTCTCGACATGGTCGAGCGCGCGGAGGCCGAACTCTCGGCGGGGAAGGGCGCCGGGATGTGCGGGGACGTGTACATAGGCGGCGGCGAAACCTGCGGCATGGCCCGCATCGCGTCCGTCGTGCGGGGCCTGCGGGAGTCCGCCCCGCGCATCCGCTACCACCTTTTCAGCGGGAACGCCGACGACGTGACTGAAAAGCTGGACAAGGGCCTTCTGGACTTCGGCCTTTTAATCCAGCCGGCGGACCTTTCAAAATATGACTGCGTGAGCCTTCCCGACACTGACACATGGGGCGTTTTGATGCGCAAGGACAGCCCCCTTGCGGCGAGGAAAAAAATCCGCAGGGGGGATTTGCTGGGCGTTCCGCTTCTCGTCTCCCGCCAGATGTCGCACCGCGCCCCGTCCGGAAGCGGGCTTTTGAAATGGTTCGGGGAGGATTTGGAAAAGCTCGAAATAGCCGCGACCTACAACCTCATATACAATGCCGGGATAATGGTAAAGGAGGGGGTCGGCTGCGCCCTCGCCCTGGACAAGCTTGCGGACACGGGGCCGGACAGCCCACTTTGCTTCCGGCCGCTCTTTCCGAAGGTGGAGGCCGGGTTGAGCGTGGTGTGGAAAAAGGACCGGCAGTTTTCGGCGGCGTCAAAGGTTTTTCTGGACGAGCTAAAGTCCCGTTTTGCCCGGTGAGTCCGCCCCGGCTGCGGCGGGAGGTTCGCCCGCCGTCCGGGCATGGGCGCTCCGGCAGAGAGGGCGGAGCTTCGCCCAAAAAATCGCTCGCACTTTCCCCGTAATGGTCGCGCGGGGGCCGCACAGGGGCATGCGGGCATTGCGGCGGGGGATTTTTCCCGGTATGAAGCCCCGGACGGCCTGGGCGACCGCGCCAACCTCAGTGGGGAGTTTCCGGGATAACGTACGTCAGAATCCAGCCCGGCGGGAAATGTGCGCCGCGCCCGCCCGCCGCCTGGCGGGGACAAGGCGCATGCGTGCCCGATAGCGCGTCCGTCCCCGGCGCCGGATGCAAAAAATCCGCCGCATCGAGGCGGCGGATTGCGTCCGCGGGGGAAGGCTACGGGACGCTTCAGGCGCGGGATTTTTCAAGCTTTTCCAAAATGGCCCTTGCGAGCGCGCCGAATGCCTCCTCGCTCCGGGGGGAGGGTTCGGCGGTCTGAAGCGAAGTATCGACTGCAATGCGGGCTATGACTTCGGTTGAGAGTTCCTCCGCGCAGAGTTCTGCGCCGCCTTCGCCGAAAAGCCTCATCTTTGAGCCGTCGGGAAGTTCGAGGTGGGCCATGTTTTCTACTACGCCGAGGATTGGCACTCCGGTCTTTTGAAATATTTTCGCGCCGCGCGTCGCAGTCTTTTCCGCGAGGGCGTTTGCGGTTGTGACAATTAGCGCGCCGTCGAGCGGGATTATCTGGGTTGCGCTTATAACGGCGTCCCCGGTTCCGGGCGGAAGGTCAAGTATCATGATTTCAAGCTCCCCCCAGTCCACGTCGCCTGCGAACTGCTTTATTGCGCTTGTTATCATCGGGCCGCGCCAGATGAGCGGCTGGGAGTCCTCGACGAGCATGCCCATGGATATGGTTTTTACGCCGCCTGCCTCGGGGGGGAATATCTTTTCGCCGTCCGTCATCGGGGCGGGGATTTTGCCGAAGAGTATCGTTGCGCTCGGGCCGTGTATGTCGCAGTCCATCAGGCCGACTTTGGCCCGGCCTTCCGTGGAGAAGATTTTTGCGAACGCGCGGGCGAGGTTCGCCGCCACGGTGCTCTTGCCCACGCCGCCCTTGCCGGAGGCCACGGCGATTTTGAACTTGGCCCCCTTCAGCGTTTCTGCGGACGGGGTCACTGCGGCCTTCTGCGCCGGGTCCGATTCGAGCATTGCGATTTCCGCATGGGCCCCGGGGAACGCCGACTCAATGGCGGATTTTGCCGCAGCCGAAATCGCCGGGTCGTTTTCCTTTTTCACGCCGGTATATATGCCGACTGCGACCGTCTGCCCGTCTATGCGCACTTCCTTTACCATGCCGAAGGACACTATGTCCTTTTCGTACGGCGGGTATTTTATTTTCGATAGAACTTTTAAAACGCTTTCCTTGTCCATGATTTTCCGCCGAATATCGCACCATCGCCCGCAAAAGCCAATGATAAATTTTGGCCTTGCGCTCTCTCGCGCGCCCGCTTGCCCAAAGAGGAGGCGTTTTTAATTCCGCAGACCCCGTGCCGCGCCTTGGGGCCATCGCCCGCATACATCCCTGTCTGCGCAAAAAGTTTCCAAACTCAAATCCGGGCAAAACTCCGCCGCAAAGCCTTTAAATTCCCGGCATTTTCCGCTTTCAATCAAACCTTTCAAACATCGCCGGAGGGGGCGGATTCTGCGCCGGATTCTGCGGCATTTTGGCGCGCGGTAAACGGTTGACTTCACGGCTGCCTCTCCTCAAAATACTCTTATGGAAATTTTGATTTGGCGTTCATCTTCCCGCTTTACCCGGGATGTGGCATTGTGCGGGGATTTCGCGGGAGTGAGCGCACTGCCTGCCAATAACTGCGGGAGGTGAAACATGGAAAGCGGGCATGCATGCGTATCCGGAAAAGCTTCTGCCGAGATGCGGGCGGGGGCGGCCAAGGTGATTTGGGCTGCGGCGGTTTTTGCTCCCGCTGCGTCATTCCTCTCTGCGGTTTACTTTTCAGGCGACGGTTCCGCACTGAACCGGGCGTTATTTTACGCGTTCATTGCGATTTTCTGGTCTGCCGTATCGGCCGCCGCAGCTTTTGAAACCGCCCTGCCTCGGGGCGCGAAGGCCGCGTGGTTTGCTGCGAACCTGCTTTTGCCGTTTGCGGCCCCGGCCGTTTTTGCGTGGCGGTTTGCGAGGGGGAGGGGCGCATCCTTTAAAGGCTTTCCCTGCGATGGGAGCCTGTTTCGTCCGCTGGTGTTTGCGGCCGCCTTCTTGCCTGCGGCATATTTGGGATTTGCATGCTTTATGGAAGCGTGGCACGCAGAATCTAAGTTTATCGGGTTTGTCCCGTTTGTTGAGTGTATGTTCATTGCGGATTTGGTATGCTCGTTCGTGCTCTTATCGGATTGGAGCTTTCTCAGGCTGGGGCGCATTTCAGCACTGGCGCTCGGCCTTGCAATCCTTCCGGTTGTGCATATTTTTGTATTTTCTTTCGCCGCTTTCCTGCTCGGGGGCTTCTGCGGGGAAAAGGTCTGGCGTTTAATTTACCTCATTTACATGGTGGCATTTCCGCTTTATTGGTTTTTGTTCTGCCGCACCCGGGGCGTTTACAGGCGTTTCCATTCGGAAGCCCAGACCCATGCCGTTTCTCCCGCCGTGTGCCTTCTTATTGTCTGTTCCCCGTTTATCCTCTTTTTCGGCATTGCAGTTTGCTGATGCTTCCATCCTGACGTTTGTCTGATGGGCCGCCAGCCGCCGTAGTTTTTTTGCCCGGCCTTGGTGGCGCGGAAGGCGGGAGATGCCGTGGCGCGGGATGTTTTATTTCTTGAACTTCCGCACGCGGGGGATGTAGAAACACGGAATTTCCATATGGAATTTTCCTCAATCGCAAATTTTGCGCTCGCCGCGACGGCCCTTGCGCTCATGCCGGGGCCGGACAACATCTTCGTCCTCACCGAGAGCGCGACCCGGGGGCGGCTGCGCGGGTTTGTGGTGTCGCTCGGATTCGCCTCAGGGGTGATAGTCCACACCGCCCTGTGCGCGACGGGCCTTTCCATTGTGGTGGCGAATTCCCCGTCGCTTTTTGGGTGCGTTAAAATTGCGGGGGCGGCCTATCTGGGGTGGCTGTGCCTCCGCGCCCTCATGGAGCGCCCGTCTCCGCCCCCCGGCCTTTCCGCTCCGGGAGCCCCCGCGCGGGTCTGCCCGCTGCCCGCCCTTTACGCCCAGGGGTTTTTGATGAACGTGCTAAACCCCAAGGTCGCGATTTCCTTTATCGCGTTTCTGCCGCAGTTTGTCAGCCCGGGAGGAATCTCCGAATCCGCGCAGATGTTCGTGTTCGGCGGGATTTTCATGGCAGTGACCGTAATCGTATTCGGGATGGTTGCGCTTGCCGGAGGGGCGCTGCGCCCCGCCATGGCCCGGGCGGGCTTCTGGAGAGTTGAGAGGTGGGTCAGGGCGGCCGTGTTCGGGGGGATAGCCCTCTTCATCGTTTTTTAACGCCCCCTGTTCCCGCTTTGAATTTGACAAAGAAAAGTGCGGCGTTCATTTTGCTGAAATCATGTTTATATCGGTAGTAGTCCCCGTTTATAACGAGGAGGCCAACCTCCCCGACCTGTTCAGGCGTCTCAAGGCTTCCATGGAGGCCATCGGAAGGCCCTGGGAGGTGATTTTCACAAACGACGGCAGCTCCGATTCCTCCGGAAGCATTCTCGAATCGTTTTACAGGGAGCACGGCGACATTGTGCGCGTAATCGATTTCAACGGCAATTTCGGCCAGCACATGGCGATAATCGCGGCCATGCAGCGCGCGAAGGGCGACGTGGTGGTGACTATCGACGCCGACCTCCAGAATCCCCCCGAGGAGATTGCAAAGCTCATCGCAAAAATCGACGCCGGAAGCGACGCAGTCGGCGGCTACCGCAAGGAGCGCGAGGACACGTTCTGCCGCCGGTGGGCGTCTAAGATAGTCAATTTCGCCCGCGAGAAGATGACCGACATAAGGATGCTCGACCAGGGGTGCATGCTGCGCGCCTACACCCGGCCCGTCGTGGACGCGATAATCGGAAGCGACGAGCGCTCCACTTTCATTCCGGCGCTCGCATACCGCTTCGCCTCCAACCCGACGGACGTTGAAGTCGAGCATTGCGCCCGCCAGGCGGGGGAGTCGAAGTACAGCTACTACAAGCTCATACGCCTCAACTTCGACCTCGTGACGGGATTTACGCTGATGCCGCTTCAGATGTTTACAATCTTCGGCTTCTTCTCGGCGTTTGCGAGTTTCTTCCTTGTCATATACCTGCTTTTCAAGCGCTTTGTGCTGAACGAGGGCACTTTCTTCTACGCCCCGTTTGCTGTTACTTTCTTTCTTATAAGCATACTCATGATAGGGGTGGGGCTAATCGGCGAATACGTCGGGCGCATATACCAGATAGTGCAGGCCCGCCCGAAATATGTCGTGAAAAAGTCCTTCGGCTTCGGGGAGGAATGATAACTCCATGAAATCCGGGCCAAGGATTCTGTTTTTCGGCTTCAGCGACGTGGGGTACCGCTCGCTGGAGCTTCTGCTGGGGCGCGGGTGCAATGTTGTCGGGGTTTTCACCCACGACACCGACCCGCACGAGAGCAAGTGGTTTGAAGCCCCGGAGACCCTTGCGGCCGGTGCGGGCATTCCCGTATTTAAGCCGAAGTCCCTCAGGAGTCCGGAGTGGGCCGAAACCGTGCGCGACCTGTCCCCCGACCTCATACTGTCGCTCTATTACCGCAGCTTCATCCCGCCCTCGATTTTCTCCCAGGCCCGGCTTGGAGCCTACAACATGCACGGTTCGTACCTCCCGCGCTACCGCGGCCGCGCCCCGCTAAACTGGTCTATAATAAACGGGGAAAGCTACTGCGGGGCGACCCTGCACGTGATGGAGGAGGGGTTCGACACCGGCGACATTGTCGACAGGGAAAAGGTTGAGATTGGCCCCGACGAATATGTAGGCGATATAGCCCCGCGCGTCACGAAGGCGGCTGTCGCCGTCCTTTCGCGCTCGCTGGACTCCCTTTTGGCCGGGAATCCCGCGCTTGAGCGGCAGGACGAATCTCTCGCGACTTATTTTGGAAAGCGCACTCCGGAGGACGGGCGCCTCGACTTTTCCAAAACCGCCCGCGAGGCGTACAACTTGGTGCGCGGCGTAAGCAGGCCGTTTCCGGGCGCCTTTTTCGACTCCGGAAACCGCCGCTTCACCGTTTGGCGTGCAGAGGTGGGAGGGCCGTCTGAAGGCGCCGCTCCGGGGAGCGTCGTTTCGGAAAATCCCCTGAAGATAGCGTGCTCGGACAGGTTTTTGGTCTCGTCTGACTTCGACGTGTCGGAAATTTGATTTCGCATGCGGCGCGGACTGGACGGGGTGAATGCCACTGCGCCGGAACCCGCTTTCAACGCTAAGCCGCTTTCCGAATGCCCCGCCGTAAGTTTTTTGGGGGAACTGTTTTTGCCCGTTTTGCAGCCGTTTTTGAAGGTTTTTATATGCGCGGGGATGGGGGGCGCGGCGCGGCGGCGGAATGCGTATTCCGCTTCGCTTGCCGGAGGCGTTTTTAACGATTTTTGCGCGCCCGAAGCTCAGTCGGCGGACGTATGGCCCGGTTTTTCCTGCCGTTTTCTCTGGATGGAGGATGGGAGAGGGGCGATTTTTGCGAACCGCGCTTAAAAAACTTTGAAAAAAGTGAAAAATATATTGACAGTTTTCCAATAAAAAGCGTTAATGGAAACTTCATTTTTTAACGGTGCTCAGTAGCTCAGCGGTAGAGCAGGTGACTGTTAATCACTTGGTCGTTGGTTCGATCCCAACCTGAGCAGCCAGTTTAAATAAGCGGCTTCCACTTCGGAAGCCGCTATTTTATTGCCTTCGCGGGCAGTAGCCTCGCAGGGCAAAATAAAGCGGCGTAAAGTTCAAGTTTAAAGTGGCTTTATATTTTTGGCCGTTTTTGCAAGCATTTGCAACTGCCATGAAACAAGCCCGCTATAAGTTTATAAAAAATCGCCCCAAGCCCCACAAGATAAGCTTTTACCTCGAAAACGGAAAAAGAACATCGAGATTTTTTGCAGACAAAGGCGAAGCGCTCCTTTTTCAATTGCAGTTGAGGAGCCTGAAGATGAAAAACTGCCGGATGCCATGCAATTTGCCTTATCGGAGCGTCTTATTTTCGCCCAAATCAGGGCGGAATGCGAACGCGTTGGCGCAAGTTTAGAAGCGGCATTGAATTGCGTCAAAGAAAACCTGGCCAAGTTTTCCGAAAAGTCAAACGCCGCGCGGCCGGTTGGATTGCCGGATGCGGGGTGTCTGGCTGGCGGGCGTCGCAGAGGTTAGGGGCGCATTTTGCGCGCCCGCCGGTTTGGGGGAGGGCGAGGCGCGCCGCATTGGCCGGCCTATCGAATCTCGTAAAAACTGTGTTGCAGCAGCTTGATTTCGGCTTCGGACATCCATATGCCCCTGCCGTTTATCTCGACAAAAAATTCCCCGCTTGCCTTGTTGTGGCCCCATATAAGGCACCAGAAGAGTTTTCCCACGACATCCTTTTCCCTGATGGTGTCCTTTCGCAGTGTCTGCTTCCATTCGTCCCAGTCCTTGGTGTCGGCGGGGCGCCTCTTGGTGCGCTCGTAAATCTTTTCGTCCCAGCCGTCCTTGTTGTAAAGGGCGATGAAAAACGGGATTCCGGAATTTATCCGCCCCCTCATCGTGCCCGGCGCGAACTTTATGCGCTTTATGGAAAAGCCGATTTCCGAGAGGTAGTCGTCGCACCCGTGCATGGTTTCCTTTATACGGACGTCGCCCGATCTGTGGGCGTTTCTCTCTATCTTTTGGCTGAACTTTTCAAAATCCATGTCTGGATATATGTGCAGCATCATTTCCGTGACGGCGTCGGGAAGCTTCGGGGCTTTCGACTTGCGCCCGAAGTCCGCTGCGGGATTGCGCCTTATGAGAACGTCCCCGTTCGGCTTTGTTTCGACCAGCGTCTTTAGGGCCTCCTTGCGCTCGCCGGATGTGAGGCGTTTTGCGTTCCCTGGCTCGGCGTCCGCCGCGAATGCTGCGGGCAGGAGCGTTGCGGTTGCGAGCGACAGGAGTGCGGCGATTCTTCTCATGGATTTGTAATTCGTCTTTGTTGTTTCGTAATTTTGAATTTTTAGCGCCTTTGCGACGCCATGGACATCTTATGCGGCAATTATTGGCATGAAAAGCGGGGATGCGCAAGTTTATATTGGGAGGGTTTTTCCCCTCCGGGCTGGGGGAGGTTCGGTTATTGCTTGTAAAGCGGCGCAGGTTTTGTGAAATGTCCGCCATGCCTTTTAAAACTCGCATTTTTTTGTTTTCCGGCCTGTTGGCGTCCGCGGCCGCTTCATGCTTTTGCCAGGTGGGGCCCGGTGGGGCGTCGATGCTGGGGGAGGTGGCCCCGAAGTGGCATTTGGGCGTGACGGCGGAGGCTTCGGCAACCGCGTCGCTCAAATCGGACCTCGGGCGCGACATGGCGGGCAGCCTCGGCGTTTATGGGGCCGATGCGAGCGTGAAATTTCAGGGCGCCTACGACATGCGCCATTTCGTCACGGCATCCTTCAATTACGGCTGGCGGCATTTCGACTTTTCGGAAGGCGGCCCGTTTGAAAATGCCGACAGGGTCTCGGCCTTTCTTTTTTACACGGGGAAGGTTTCGGGGCCGTGGAGCGTGGTTGCGTTTTCAAACTTCTCCTTCGGGGCCTCCTCGGACGGCTCCCTGTGGGGAGGGCGTTCGTTCATGGGGGGAATCGGGGCCTCTTACCGTTTCGGCGAAAGCCTTACGGCGGGTTTCGGGGGCGCTGCGTATTCCCGCGTCGACAACACCTGGATAGGCATTCCGGTCGCGTTTGTGGATTGGAAGATAACCGGGCGCCTCACCCTGCGCACCTTCTCCGGGGCCGTCCTGCTCTACGACCTGTTCGGCGACGACTCCCTCGTCCTCTCCGCCGCATTCGAGTATAAAAACGACTATTACCGCCTGGCGCCGGCAGCCGGGGCCTCGGGGGCTTCGGTGCGGAGGTCGGTCTCCGACAGTTTCTTCCAGTTTTCCGTGGGCGCGACTTACAGGCCGTTTGCCCGCGCCTACGTCTCCGCGTTTGTGGGGGCTGACTTCGACCGCACGCTGAAGTTCAGAAGCGGCGGCGCGTCGGCGGAGGAGGCGGATGCGGACGCCGCCCCGGTGTTCTCGCTGAATGCGGGATGGAATTTCTAGCCGGGGGAGGGGCGCGCGGCAATGCCTGGGTTTGAATGCGGGGATGGGGAGAAGTTTTCGGCGCGCGGCGTCTGGCGGGGCTGCGCTGCGGTGCTTTGCGTGTCGCTTGCGGTTGTCGCGCTGTGCGTCGTGTGGACGCTTCTGCTCGGGAGGATGGTTTTCGGGTATCCCGGCGGCGAGCTGGAGTTTGTGGGGATGACGCGCGCCGAGGCGGAGGCTACCGGAACTGTCGTGTCGGTCAGCCGCGACGGGAGGGTTATGGAGGCGAATCCCAAGAGGCGCGGCGGCAATTCCTATATACAGACGCTATACCTCGACGAAAACGGCGTTGTTGCCTCGCAGCGCGTGGTGGTTTTGGAAGACCGGGGCGGGGATTTTTCCGAAACGCAATGGCGTGGCGGCGAATCCGGCAAATGAAGCCCGCCCCCGGGCCGGCCCGCGCGGGGTTTTGCCCTTTCCCCGGGGGATTTTGGCGGGAGGCTTTCGGCGCGGCCCGCGCCCCTACCTTTTACGGAGGGGGGGCGGAGGCTGCCGCCGCCGGGGGCCTGCGGGCGCGGCGGAAATGCCGCCTTCCGAAAAAAAGTCTCGCAATTTGAAAAATTTGCGGCAGATTGAATTATTTTTCAGGGAAAAGCTGCGGCCGCATGGCGCAGGCTCCGCAAAACGGATTTTTGCGGGCAAAGTTTGCAGAATTTGAGAAAAAAAGCTTGCGCGTCCAAAAAATTGCTATTTAGTCGTGTGCTTTTCCATAGATTTAAGAAATGAAAGCGACAATAAAAGTACAGGGCAAACAGCTCACCGTGGCTGAGGGCGACATCGTGTTCGTCAACCGCTTCAAGGGTTCCAACGCGGGCGACGTTGTTGATATTAAAGACGTTCTCATGGTTGGCGAAGGCGCGGATGTGAAGTTCGGCGCTCCGGTGCTCGAAGGCGCCGTTGTCAAGGCCAAGATCCTTGAAAACAAGCGCGGCGACAAGGTTGTCATCATCAAGAAGAAGCGCCGCCAGGGCTACGAGCGCAGGCAGGGCCACCGCCAGGAGCTCTCGGTTCTGAAGGTCGAATCAATCAAGGCGTAATCGAAAGGAATCGTCATGGCACACAAAAAGGGACAGGGATCAGCCAAGAACGGCAGGGACTCGCGCGCTCAGCGCCGCGGCGTCAAGAAATTCGGCGGCGAATACGTCGTTGCCGGCAACATAATCCTCCGCCAGTGCGGCACCAAAATCCATCCGGGTGCGAACGTCGGCATGGGCCGCGACTACACCCTTTACGCGCTCGCTGACGGCAACGTCAAGTGGGACGGCGCGCACCGCCGCGTTTCCGTGGTCGTCGCATAGAGGGGCGTATCCGCTTTTTATTTCGGGCCGGGGCTTTTTGCCGCCGGCTTTTTTTGCGCCCATGAATGCGCCCCGCGCGCGGGAGGGCGCGGGCGTATTTTGGGAGGCCCTGCGCTTGACTTCGCCCTGGCGTAATGTTATCGTGCGCACGTCCGATAATGGGAAGGTGCGATGAAGGACGGTTTTTTTGAAATACTCACTGCTGTCATAGCGGGCATAGGGCTTTTCCTGCTCGGCGTCCGCGTGCTTTCGGTAAACGTAAACAGGGCCCTCGGCTTTTCATTCCAGAAATTCGCCCGCTCCATCACCGGCGGCGTGGCGGCATCCGCCTTCTGGGGGAGCCTCGCCGGGTTTTTGACGCAGAGCTCCCGCACGCTTTCGGTGCTCTTTGCCTCCCTCGTCCGCGGGGGGATTCTCGCGCCGTCTGAAACTTTCACGTTCCTTGTCTGGTCGAATATCGGGTGCCTTTTTATCCTTGCGGCGGCGGTGTTTCCGGTCAGGGATGCGGCCTTCGTATTCATGGGCGTTTCAGGACTGCTTTATTCCATAGGAAAGCCGAGGAACTTTGAGCGGGCCTACCTCATAATGATAGGCCTTTCCCTCACGCTGTACGGCCTGAGCGTGGTTTCGGAGTACGCGGGGGAGGCTGTGGGGTTCCCACAGGCGGGGAGGGTCTTCGAGCTGGCGAACACAAGCCCCGCCGCCGCGTTTATCGCCGGGGTCGTCCTGGTGCTTGCCACGCAGTCGTATCCTGCCATGATGCTGCTTGCAGTCTCAATGACAGGCGGGGCGCTGCATTGGGACGCCGCCATGAACATCGCAATGGGGGCGCACATAGGCTCCTCTTTCAACGCCTACTTTCTGGGGTTCGGGTTCCGGGGCAGGGCGCGGCAGTGCATGCTTTCCGTCTATTACTATTACATTGTGGCGGCTGCCCTGTTTTACGCGGCGTGGGGCGTGTGCGCGGCTGTGTCGCCGGGGAGCTTCGGGGAATTTTTTACGCGCGCGGCGCCGTCTCCGGAACTTGCGGCGGTTTTCGGCATAGTTTCGGCAAACCTTGCGGCGGCGGTCGTGCTGAGCGCGTTCAGGAGCCGCTATGCGCGCTTTCTGGCCCGGCTTTCGCCGGAGCTTGAAGGGGAGCATTCGGGCCGGGCCAAGTACATAGACCTTTCCGCGCTTGAAAACCCGACGCTTGCGCTGGACTTGGCCTCGCGCGAGCACATGCGCCTCGTCTCGCGCTTTCCGCGCTACATGCGCCTGCTTCGCTACGGCAATTTCGACGAGCTTGAGGGGGAGCTGGACGCGTTCTTTTCGGTGCGCGAAAGGCTCCGGGCATTTCTGGACGAGATAGTCCGGAGGGCGTCGAGCGCGGGCGTGATGGAGGGGGCCGTCCACTTGAAAAACCGCGACGACACTTCGGAGCTGATAGCAAAATGCATGAGAAAGCTCGCGGGGAAGGCGGCACACGCCCGCCTTTCGCCCCCGGGGCGCGCGAACCTTTCAAAGGTGCTGGACGATTGCGACGCGTATCTGGAGCGCTTCGGGGCGCTTTTGTCCGACCAGTCGCTTGAGGGCGTCGAGGCGTTTCTTGCGCGCGCGCCCGAGCTTGACGCGCGCGGCGCGGAAATACAGGCGGGCATCCTGGCCGACCCTTCGTGCGGCGTGGTGGAAAAGGGGGCGCTCCTCAGGATAGGCGGGATTGCGGAACGCTTCATGTGGCTTTTGAACAGGTACGCCGGCGTGATGCTCGACACCGCCCGGCCGCGCGCCAAATAGCTTTTTTGCTTGCCTTCCCGCGGCTTTCGGAAAGAGTTTCAGACAATGGAAATGAGCGATTACATCCCCGTCCTCGTCCAGGCGGTCCTCGCGCTTGCCGTGGGGTTCGGCATAATAGCCGCAAGCCATATTTTCGGCCAGCGCGCCCGGCGCAACGCCGTCAAGGACTCCGCCTACGAGTGCGGCATGAAGCCCCTGGCAAAGCCGCACCCGCGTTTCGGCGTAAAGTTTTACGTGGTGGCGATGCTCTTTGTCGTGTTTGACATAGAGGCGGTGTTCATAATCCCGCTTGCGCTCGTCTATCGCGACTTCATAGCCCAGAACATCGCCATACTCCTCCCCGCCATGTTCTTCATTGCCCTGATGGCTGCCGGGCTCTTCTACGAGATACGGAAGGGCGCGCTTGACTGGAACATCCCGAAAACCAACCGCTAGCAATGCGACTAGAGAAGTTCCTCGCCAAATCCCGGATAATCGACCTTAAAAGCGCCGATTTCGAGGGGGCGTTGAAGGAGCTTTTGAATACGGTTCCGGATTCAGTTCTCGGCCCGGGGACCTCCCGCAAGGCTGTCCTTGACGATTTGGTGGACAGGGAAAGGGGGATTTCAACCTATCTTGGCAACTGCGTGTGCATGCCGCACACCAAGGTTCCGACGCTCAGGCAGAAGTATGTTTTCGCCGTGGGCAGGTGCCGCCAGGGGCTGCACCTCGAAGGCAACGAGCAGTATATGAACGCCCGCTTTGTGTTCCTGCTTCTGGCGGGGGCCGGCGAGGAGTCCTACCTGAACGTTCTGGCAGCCCTCGCGAGGATTTTTTCGGGGGACGAGATGATTGCGAAGGTCGTTTCGTCGCCCAACATGCGGATTTTCCGCGAGCGCGTGATGGAGGTTTTTACGGGGCCCGAGGGCAAGCGCGAGCGGGTCCGCAGGGCAAACCGCGTGTTTTTGTCGGAGGCCGACAGGATTGCGCGGGGGACGTCTTGCACCGCTGTCGTGGTGCTCGGGGACACTTTCGCAAACGGCGTGTCGCTTTCCGGATACTTCAAGGGCCTCAGGGTTGTGCTTGTCAGCGAGCGCCCCGCCGACGCGTCCGGGGAAATGGTGGACGATGTGGTGAACGTTCGCTCGTTTTCGTCCGTCCGCATGGGCCAGCTTAAAAGCGCGATTCTGGTGGGGCTCACAAAGGGCATAATAAGGGGCGACGACAAGGTGTGCTGCATCGGCGGCGTCCGCTCGTCGGACAGGATAGACACGATTGTCGTATTCGATGTCGGCAAGGAATTTTCCCAGCTTTACCTTAGCGACAAGGGGTCGCTCCCCAAGGGGGTGAAGCCGGAGGTCGTCGAGCGCGTGGTTGACATCGCCACAGAGCTTGCGGTCGAGGGGCGCGAGGGCAAGCCCGTTGGGAGCCTGTTTATCGTGGGCGAGATAGAGGATATAAAACCCTACATAAAGCAGCTTGTCCTCAACCCGTTCTACGGGTACAAACCCGAGGATCGCAACGTGCTAAGCCCGTTCATGGACGAGACTGTGAAGGAGTTTTCCCTCATAGACGGCGCGTTCGTGATAGACGGAAGCGGCGTGCTGGAGGCCGCAGGCGTCCTGGTCCATACCCCGGACTTCAACCTGAAGCTTCCTGGCGGCCTGGGCGCGCGTCACGCTGCGGGATATTCGATTTCAATCGCGGTCGACTGCCTGGCGTTCGTCGTATCCTCAAGCACGGGACAGCTTACACTATTCAGGCGCGGCCAGATGCTTCCGCTGAACGAGCCGCGCTCGTCTTAAACCGGCCTCGGGCATATTTGGAGCAACCCTCCATGCCCGCCTCCGCGAATGCGAGGTGCGCCAGGCTGCGCGTCTCGGGGCTTTTAGGGAAATCCCGCATGTTTTTTGCGGAGGTTTTTCGCGATATTGCGGGGGGCGTTGCAAAGTCTGCGGAATTTCCCCACACCCCTTCCCAAAGGCGGCGTTTTTACACATGCTCCGCGCCCGGCCGGAGGAATGCCGGATGAATCGCCAGGTACTGCTTTCAAATGCGCCGTAAACCGCATCCCGAAACGCTTGCCTTTAATGGCGGGCCGGGACGGCTCGTTCGGAATTGATGGAACTGCCCTCCGCTTGTTTCCGCGCACCATATTTGCCGGACTCCATAAGCATTTGTTTTTCACAGTGATTGCCTTCAGGCAATGCGCAAGACGAACTCACAGCCGCCCGAACCCGGGCGGCGCGCGCCGCACCAAGATGCGCAGCATCTTAGATTAAACGGCACACTCTTTTACTTATTAAAAAAAGACTACCGAATACACTCCTGATTGTCCCCACCCAGCAATTGCCTTCAGGCAATGCGTAAGATGAACTCATAGCCGCCCGGACTCGGGCGGCGCACGTCGTACCAAGATGCGCAAGCATCTTAGATCCAACGGAACGTTGGCGTTTATGTTTGACATGGGGGATGGTGTTTTATAGGTTAATCATTTAAAGTTTTGCATGTGTATATTTGTGCATGACAGATTGTTTCACACAGGGGTGATTCCCGAATTTATATTGTTTGGAGGACATTGAGATGTTGAATATAATATCGCGCCGCGATTTTCTGATGCGCGGAGCAATGGCGGGGGCGGGCGCCGTTTTGGCTTCGTCCAGGCTCTTTGGGGGTGCGGCGGAATCTCCGCACAAAAATATCGTGGACCCTTCCCGCAGGTTGAGGGTTGCGACCATAGGGACTGGCGGCCAGGGTTCCACGGACGCCAGGATGATGGCGCCGATGGTGGATTTTACGGCCTTTGCCGATGTCGATTCGGCCCGCGCCGGAGGGATGTTTGAGAAGTACCCGAATGTGCCGAGGTACAAGGATTACCGCAAGATGCTCGACGAGCAGGGCGACAACATTGACGCTGTGATTGTCGCGACCCCCGACCACATGCACTACCCTGCGGCGGTGCTTGCGATGAGTATGGGCAAGCATGTCTATGTCGAAAAGCCCGCGACGCACACGATAGGGGAGGCCCGCGCGCTGAAGGCTCTCGCGAAGAAGACGGGTCTTGTCACGCAGATGGGCAACCACGGTCACGCCTACGACGGCTGGCGCAAGATGAAGGAGTGGATTGACGACGGCTGGATAGGGGATGTGCGCGAGGTGCATATCTGGACGAACCGTCCGGTCTGGCCGCAGGGCGTTCCCGAGCCCGACATGTCGGCGAAGGTGACGCCCCCGCCAAATATTGACTGGAACCTTTGGCTCGGCGTGTCGCCGGTTGTCCCGTACAACAAGGACTACGCGCCTTTCAACTGGCGCGGCATGTGGGAGTGGGGCACGGGCGCCATCGGCGACATGGCCTGCCACATGATGGACCCGATTTTCTCGTGCGTGGATTTGCGCGGCGACGTCAGGGTTTCGTCCGAATCGTTCGGTTCAAATTCGTTCTCCTGCCCGCTCGGGGCGCGCATCAAGTACAGCTTTGCCAAGTCCGCCACGCGCCCCCAGCCGATAGACTTTTACTGGTACGAGGGCAAGCGGCGTCCGCAGGCGGGCGAGCTTCCCGAGGAATACTTCAAAAGAAACGAGGACATTCCGCGGACCGGCATGCTTTACGTCGGCACGAAGGGCGCGATTCTAGACACGGACGACTACGGCATGCGCGCGCATCTCCTGCCGCGCGAGCGCATGAAGGATCTTGCAAAGAACCCCCCCGCGCAGCGGATAGCCCGCGTTCCCGACCAGAATGCGCGCCTTGAGTTTGTCCGCGCCTGTCAGGGCGGGCCGACTCCGGGGTCGAATTTCGCGGAGCACTCCATGGATCTCACCGAACTTGCGCTGCTGGGCTCGCTGTCGCTCAGGCTGGGCGGGGCGGAGTTCGCATGGGACGTCCAAAAGGGCGCATGCTCTGGCCTGCCGGAGGCTGACCGCTTCATAAACAAGTCCTACCGCAAGTTCTAGGCTCGTCGCCAATTTTGCCGCGCCCCGCCCGGAAAAGGGGGGCGCGGTTTTTTTGCGCATGGGCGGGGGCGTCCCCTCCGGGGCGGCGCTGCGGGGCGCTTCCGCCGATTCCGGGAAATTTTGTTTGACTGCGCGGGGCGCGGGTAGTACGACTTTTTTAACTTTTCCGCCCGTCTTTTATATATGGGGGCCGCGCGCGTTTTGCGGGGTCCGGGGGGCGGCGGAACCTACACACACTGCAAATGGAGAGGAAAATTATGAATATAATATCCCGCCGCGACTTCATTCAAAGGGCGGCAATGGCCGGCGCAGGCATTGCGCTGAGCTCTTCGCTTTTCGGCAAGGAAGGGCCGAAGATTGACAAGAACTGGGTATCCCCGCACAAGAACCTCGTGGACCCCTCAAAGAGGGTGCGCCTCGCTGTTATAGGGTGCGGGAGCCAGGGCATGGTTGACGCCGACCAGATGGCGTCCGTGGCGGATTTCACCGCGTTTGCCGACGTCGATTTCGACAGGGCTGCCGCGCGCTTTTTGCGCAATCCCGACGTGCCGAGGTACAGGGACTACCGCAAGATGCTCGACGAGCAGGGCGACAACATCGACGCCGTGCTCATTGCGACCCCCGACCACATGCACTACCCTGCGGCGGTGCTTGCGATGAGCATGGGCAAGCACGTCTATGTCGAAAAGCCCGCGACGCACACGATAGGGGAGGCCCGCGCGCTGAAGGCCCTCGCCAAGAAGACGGGTCTTGTCACGCAGATGGGCAACCACGGCCACGCCTACAACGGCTGCCGCATGCTGCGCGAATGGATTGAGTCCGGCGAAATCGGCGACATCACCGAGGTGCACGTCTGGACGAACCGTCCTGTCTGGCCGCAGGGCGTCCCCGAGCCGGATCCGTCCGCAAAGTTTGAAGTCCCGGCATCGCTCGACTGGAACCTTTGGCTGGGCGTCTCCCCCGTTGTGGGCTACAACCCCGACTACGTGCCCTTCGACTGGCGCGGCATGTGGGACTGGGGCACCGGGGCCGTCGGCGACATGGCCTGCCACATGATGGACCCGATTTTCACATCCATAGACCTCCGAGGCAACGTCAAGGTGTCGTCTGAGTCTGAAGGCGCAAACTCCTTCTCCTGCCCGAGAAAGGCGCGCGTGAAGTACGAGTTCCCGAAGACGGCCACCCGCCCGAAGCCAATCACGTTCTACTGGTACGAGGGCAACTGGAAGCCGGACTACAAGGATCTCCCGTCCGAATATTTCAAGTCCCAGAAGGACGTCCCCCACACGGGCATGCTCTACATCGGCACGAAGGGCGCGATAATGGACACGGACGACTACGGAACCCAGCCGAGGCTCCTGCCCAAGGAGCGCAACGATGAATTCATGAAGCGCCGCCCGCCGGCGAAGTATGCGCGCGTCCCCGACCAGAACGCCCGCCGCGAATTTATCCGCGCCTGCCAGGGCGGGCCGACTCCGGGGTCGAATTTCGCGGAGCACTCCATGGACCTCACGCAGCTCGGCCTCCTCGGCGTGCTGTCGCTGAGGCTCGGCAACAAGTCCTTTGAATGGGACGACAAAAAGGGCGTGTGCGTGGGCCTGCCGGAAGCGGACAAGTTCATACACAAGCAGTACAGGATGTTCTAATTCGGGAGGAATATTGATATGAAAAAAATCGTGATTTTCATGTGCGCCCTGGCCGCCGCGGTTTCCGCGTCGCACGCCAAGGACGCGTTCGTCCCGCAGTCCCAGATAATGAAGGCTGAAAAGCCCGGGAAGTCAAAGCAGTGGCCGTCGTCTTCCAGGCTCTTTGAAAAGGACCTGTCCGGCGGCAAAACTTCCTCCGGGGCATGGGCCGTCGAGGGCGGCGAGCTGAAGTCGAAGTCCGACAAGCCCCTCTATATTTCGGGGCTCAAGGGGCAGTATTCCGTGTGCTTCGAGTTTCAGGCGTCAGAGGACGCCGAGGGGAGCTTCTTTGTGCGCGCGCCGAAGGGCGACGTCTCCAAGGCGGTGCGCATAAAGCTATGCTGCGCGAATGGAAAGCCCGTGGATTCCATCGGCTCAATAAACGGCGCGCTCGCCCCCAGGGAAAAGTTTGAGGAGACAAAAGACGGCAGGTGGTCGCGCGTCTGGGTGTTCGTGGAGGGCGACAACCTCCGCGTTTCCCCCGGCGACAAAATCTGCCGCCACTACGCCGACCGCCGCTTCCTCACCTACACCTTCTCCGAAATCGCCGAGAAGGGCGGCTCTCCCGTCGCTGCCGAAGGCGAAGCCGGGTTTGTCTGCACGAAGGGCGAGATAAAAGTGAAGAACGTCTGGGCCACCCAGCTTTGAGGGCGGGATTTTTTATCCGGAAGGGCGGGGGATTTTTCCCCGCCCTTTTTGCATCCGCTCCCGCGCAAATCTCCCGGAAATTCCGCCGCGTGCGGCATCCGTAGGGCCGTTTTTTCGGACGCGCCCGCCCGGCGTTCCGCCCCTGGATTTCAAAGGCGTTTTTTTAAGGAGTTTTCCGGATTCATTTTGCCGCCGCCGCTTAAAATAAGGTTTAAAATCATGTTGTTCTTGAAAGGCGCGGGCAAAGGGTTCATTTTGTTTAGAACCTTATTCCAAAAACCTGTATGAAATTAAAGACACTGCCTATATTTCTCGCCTTCCTCTGCATGGGGTTCGGCGACGCGGTGAACACCTTCGTGGGCGTCGCAAAATCTCACTTCAGCCTCTCCGCCTTCGAGGCCAGCTTCATCGCCTCGGCGGGGTTTATAATGTTCGGACTGCTGTCGGTCCCGATGGGCATATTCCAGGACAGGAAGGGGCGCAAGACCACCCTGCTAATGGGCCTTGGCGTCGCCCTCGTGGGCATTCTCGCCGTGATGTTTCTGGGGCTTGACAGGTACTGGGTGTTCCTGCTTTCGATACTCCTTCTCGGAGCGGGCGCCACGATTTTGCAGGTGTCCGGAAACCCGATAATGCGCGACGTATCCGACGAGGGCCGCTATTCGAGCAACCTTTCCATGGGGCAGTTCGTGAAGGCTATCGGCTCTTTCACCGCCCCCGTCGTGTTCTATGCGGCCGCCAAGATGGGCTATACGGAAAGCCAGAGCTGGAGCGTGCTGTTCCCGATATTTGCGGCGGCAATCGCCATAACGATAGTGTCTGTTGCAATGCTGAATATAAGCGAGAGGGCCTCCGAGGCGCGGACGGCTTCGGTCGGGTCGTGCATAATGCTTCTGGCAAATCCGTTCGTCGCGATGATGGTGCTCGGCATATTCGTGTATGTGGGCGCGGAGGTGTGCATAGGCTCGGGCATGCCGGTCTATTTCAGCCAGCAGTTTGCCATACCCGAGGCCGAGGCCACGAAGTATGTCATGTACTTTTTCATAACCATAATGGCCGGGCGCTTCCTCGGCGCGGTGATGCTTACAAAAATCGCCCCGAAGAAGTTTCTGGCCCTCACAAGCGCGCTTGCGATTTTCGGCTTCGGCGTGCTGGCCCTCGGCAGCTCTGCGGTATCGTCGGAACTCGGCCTTGATTTTCTGCGCGACTGGCGCGAGGCGATAACGACCGCGTCGCTCATCATCCTCGCCCTGGGCTACGCCAACATATTCCCGCTCATATTTTCCATCGCAATCGACAGGATGCCGTCGAAGTCAAACGAGCTTTCCGGCCTCATGGTGTCGGCGATATGCGGCGGGGCGTTCCTGTTTCCCGTAATGACCAAGATTGGAGACGCGGCGGGCGACCTCTTTTACGGGTTCTCCGTCCCCCTCGCCGCCATGGTTTATATACTCGCCGTTGCGCTCGTCGTGAATCCCAAAGGCGCAAAATAGCAAAAGGAGGCTTTTATGAGTTACGAAAACGACAACAGAATAGTGCTAACCCTCGACGCCGGAGGCACGAATTTCGTGTTCGCGGCGATGAAGGGCGGCAAGCAGATAGGCGAAAGCGTCCGCCTGCCTTCCGAGGCGCGCGACCTCGACAAGTCCATAGCGAACATCAAGGCGGGTTTCGCCAGGCTCATCGAAAACCTGGGCGAGAAGCCCGTTGCCATAAGCTTCGCCTTTCCGGGCCCTGCGGACTACCCGAACGGCATAATCTACAACGTCGGCAACCTCCCCGCGTTTGCCGGGGGCGTGGCGCTTGCGGAAATACTCAAGGAGGAGTTCGGCGTTCCGGTGTTTATAAATAACGACGGCGACCTCTTTGTGTACGGCGAGGCCATTGCGGGATTTCTGCCCTACGTGAACCGCATGCTGGCGGACGCCGGCAGCTCCAAGCGGTACAGCAAGCTGTTCGGCGTCACCCTGGGCACGGGGTTCGGCGGCGGGCTCGTCGCAAACGGCGAGCTTTACATCGGCGACAATTCCAACGCTACGGAGGTATGGCTCCTCAGAAACGGCGTCTATCCCGAATGCTTTGCGGAGGAGGGGGCGTGCATCCGCGCCGTCCAGAAGGCCTACGCGCGCAGGGCGGGGCTGGAGGATTACGCGTCGCTTTCACCGAAGGACATTGAGGACATCGCACTCGGCAGGCGCGAGGGCGACAAACGCGCGGCGGAGGAAGCCTACGAGGAAATGGGCGAAGTCCTGGGGGACGCGTTCTCGACAGTCGCGACCCTCTTTGACTCGCTCATCGTCATAGGCGGGGGGCTTTCCTACGGCCACAGGCTGTTTATGAACGCCGTGCTTAAAAAGATGAACGGGACCATCAAAAAATACGACGGCAAGGAAATTCCGAGGCTTGCGCAGAAGGCGTACAACCTTGAGGATCCGGCGCAGATGGAGGAGTTTGTGAAAGGCTCCGAAAAGACCATAAAGGTTTACGGTACGGACCGCGAAGTGGTGTTTGACCCGGTAAAGCGCATTGGCGTTGGCGTGACGAAGCTCGGGACGAGCGAGGCGGTTGCAGTGGGGGCGTACGCCTTCGCGCTGCACGCGATAGACAAGACCTGGTTCAAGTGACGCGGCCGCCTTCCAAATGGCCTGAATTCAGATCCCGGGATGCCTTCCCGGGATTTTTTGCGCCCGCTGCAAGGCCCGCAGGCGGAGCCGGACGGCGCTGCGGCATGGGGGGCCGCCTGCCGGATTTGAAGGTTCAGTGTGGCGCGCCCGCCTGCAAATGCCGCCATTAACTTTTCTGGAAAATAACGGGTTTGCAGGGCGGTTCATTCCGGCAAAAGGGGGGAGCCCGGCGGAACTTCCGGGCGGGCGGCGGCCTTCTATTAAATGGCAAGATGTAGCCATGCTTTTAAATCTCACGCCGCGGCAAACGGCCTGCTCGGTTCGCACGCTGTTTGCATGTGGGAACTGGGCGGTTTTAACTTGCCTTTCCGCGAATTTTGCACTTTTCTTTTTGTATGGAAAATGACAGCTTGAACAAAAATGCCGCTGCGCGCCACACACGCCTGATTTATATAGTCCTTGCGATTTTTCTCGGGGCGTTAGGCATTCACAACTTCTATGCGGGGCGCAATAAGCAGGGGCTCATACAGCTTCTAATAACAGTGCTCTCCTTCGGTATGCTGGGGATTATATCCTGGGTTTGGGCTATTTTTGACATTATAAACGTCACAACGGATGGCGCGGGGAACCCCCTCGAATAGTCGCCTCCATGCGCTTTGCAGCCGGTCTGTCCCGCCCGTTTCAGGCGGGATTTTTTTTGCCTCCGCTTTCTGGTGCGCGGTGAAACATTTCAGCCATTGCAAATGCGTGCGCGGGTCCGAGCCGGATGCAAATTGTGGACTCGCATGGATTGGAATATCTCAAAAAGGCAAAAAACCCCGGCGCTTACACGGGCTGGAATGCCCCGGGCGGGGCGAAAACCGCACAGCGCCGTTTTATGGATTATGCGCGTTGCAACGTTTTCCCCGCCGCCTCCCCCTGTGAAACGGCGCTGTGCGCTATTTGACGTCTTTTATTCAAAACAAGCGGCGAAGCCTCCCGCCTGCAACGCAATTTGGAAACTTCCGGCGCGGAGGCCGCCGCCGCTCAGCCGCCGTTTGAGGCGCATGCGCAAGGCATGCGCCGCAGTTTACTGGCGGGCGTTATGCGTGCGGGGCCTTTTCGCCCGGCGCTTATTTTACGGGGTAGGAGCCCAGCCACTTCACCATCGGGAGGGTCGGGGTAAGGTCTTCAAAGACCTTGCGCGTCGCTTCGTCCTCCCAGTGCCCCTTGAAGTCGATGAAGAATATGTAGTCCCACGCCTTCTTGCGGGAGGGGCGGGATTCGATGCGGGTGAGGTTTATGTTGTAACGGTTGAACGGCATTATCATGTCGCACAGGGCGCCGGGGCGGTCGTTTAGCGAGAGGACGACGCTGGTCTTGTACTCCACGCCTTCCGCCCTCGGGGTGTCGTGCTTGCCGATGACGAGGAAGCGCGTGACGTTGTCCTTCTTGTCCTGGATTCCGCGTTCGAGTATCGGGACGTCGTAATACTTGGCCGCGATGTCGCTTGCTATTGCGGCGACTTCGGGGTTTTCGTGGGCGTATTTAACCGCCAGGCTCGTGCTTTCGACGTATTCTATGTCGGCATGGGCGAGGTTGCGGCGCAGCCAGTTGCGGCATTGCCCTATGGCCTGGTCCTTGGAGCACACCTTGCGGATTTCGTCGAGGCTGCCGCGGGAGATTATGCACTGCTCTATCGGGAGGTATATCTGCCCGACTATCTTGAGGGAGCTGTCTGCGAGCATGTCCATGGAGTGGAATACCGCGCCCTCTATGGAGTTTTCAATGGGAAGGACGCCGTAGTCGCTCTCGCCCAGCTCCACCGAGGCGAATATGTCCGGAATGGAATGCATGGCGCGGTACTCGACGCTCGAGCCGAAGCTTTTCATCGCGGCCTGCTGCGTGAATGTCGCCACGGGGCCGAGGTAGGCCACCTGGAGCTTTTTCTCCGCTGAAATCGAGGCCGATATTATCTCGCGGAAAATCGCCTTTAGGGCTGTCTCGCTGATGCGGCCCGCGTTTTTTGCGGCGAGGTTTTCAAACACCTTGCTCTCGCGCCCGGGGGCGTAAATATCCTCGCCCTTTTCGAGCTTTATCCTGCCTATTTCCTTCGCGCAGCATATGCGCCTTTCGAGCAGGTTCAGGATTTCCGAGTCGAGGCTGTCGATTTCCTCTCTTATTTTGTCCTTGTTCATGATTGTAAAAAATTGGCGATTAAAGCGGGCTTCGGCGTTTTTTAAAGCAAAATCAGAAACCGCCGCCCGTCCGGCGGAAATGCTATTCGGCCTCCGCCCCCTCCTGCCCGGGCTGCGCGCCGGATGCGTTCGCGCCCGGCTCGGACGGCAGGCCGACGTCGCCGTCCCTGACGGGCTGCGGGTTGCTCGCGCGGCGTATCCACTCCGATATCTGGCCCGGGCTGAGCACGTCGGACGACGGGAGCTCGTCTATTGACGAGACCCCTATGAATTCCAGGAAGGCGTCCGTTGTCCCGTACTGGAGCGGGCGTCCGGGGAGGTCGGCCCGGCCGGTTATGCGCACGAGCTCCCTGTCGGCGAGGCGGGCTATGGCGGAGTCCGCCGCAACGCCCCTTATGGCCTCTATTTCGGCGCGGGTCACTGGCTGGCGGTAGGCGATTATGGCGAGCGTTTCGAGCGCGGCCTGCGAGAGCCTCTGCGGGCGGGGGTCGTTTCTTAAAAGCCTCACCCAGTCGGCGTAGTCGGGCGCTACGGAGAGCCTGAAGCCGTTCGGCCCGCGGAGTATCTTCCACACCTCCCCGGACTCCTCCAGCTCGCCCGAAATGGCGTCCATTGCCTCCCTTATCTGCGTCGCCGTAAGAAGCGTGGGCACTTGCGCCATCAGCTCGTCCATCTCGCTTTGCGACCCTTCGGGCGCGTCCGGGGCGGAGGGCGCGGGGGCCGCGTCGTTTTCCTCGTGGTAGCGCGAAATGACGGCCTGTATGTCCTTTATCGACAGCCATTCGCCTGTCGAAAAGAGCAGGGCCTTCAGAATCTTCTTCAGGTTGAATTGCATAAAAAAAACTTTACCTTACACTTCTAAAGTCATTTCATTTCCCCACAACAAAAAAATTTATGTTCACACGCAATTCGACAAAAAGCTTTGAGGGCAGAAACATGGCCGGGGCGCGCTCGCTTTGGCGCGCTACGGGCGTGAAGGAAGGCGACTTCAAAAAGCCCGTAATCGCGGTGGCGAACTCGTTTACCCAGTTCGTGCCCGGGCACGTGCATCTGGACGAGGTGGGGAAGTTCGTCTGCAAAAAAATAGAGGAATTCGGCGGCATCGCCAAGGAGTTCAACACGATAGCAATCGACGACGGCATCGCAATGGGCCACGGCGGGATGCTATATTCGCTGCCGTCGCGCGAGCTCATTGCGGACTCCGTCGAGTACATGGTGAACGCCCACTGCGCCGACGCGCTCATATGCATTTCAAACTGCGACAAGATAACCCCCGGCATGATGATGGCCGCCATGCGCCTCAACATCCCCGCCATATTCGTAAGCGGCGGCCCGATGGAGGCGGCAAAGGTGTCCGACGGCGGCGGGGAGAAATATATAGACATGATTGACTCCATGGTGGCGGGGGCGAACCCCGGGGTCTCCGACGCCGCCTCCCTTGAAATCGAGCGCGCCGCATGCCCCACGTGCGGCTCGTGCGCAGGCATGTTCACTGCAAACTCGATGAACTGCCTCGCCGAGGCCATCGGCTTCGCCCTCCCGGGCAACGGCACCCTGGTGGCCACCCACGCGGCGCGCAGGTCGCTTTTTGAGCGCGCCGCAAAGCGCATCGTCGAGATGGCCCTCGACTATTACGACAATGAAAACGCGTCCCTGCTCCCGCGCTCCGTGGCGACCCGCGCCGCGTTTTTAAACGCCATGAAGCTCGACATCGCCATGGGCGGAAGCACCAACACCGTGCTTCACCTGCTCGCCATCGCGCGCGAGGGCGGGGTCGACTTTTCTATGCGCGACATCGACGCCCTGTCGCGCGTGACGCCGAACCTGTGCAAGGTTTCCCCGAGCGTCCCGAACGTGCACGTGCAGGACGTCCATCTGGCCGGGGGCGTTTACGGCATTCTGGGCGAGCTAGCCCGCGCCGGCCTCCTGGACCTCTCGGTGCGTTCCGTCATGGGCTCCACGCTTGGTGAGGCCCTGGACCGCTACGACATCATGAGCCCCGCCTGCTCCGAGGAGACGAAAAAGTTCTACCGCGCCTACGGCGCCGGAAAGTTCAGCATAAAGGCATTCTCGCAGGACTTTTACGCCGATAAAAACGACGCCGACCGCGTCTCCGGCGTGATACGCGACGCCTCCCACGCCTTCTCGCTCGACGGCGGCCTGGCCGTCCTTTTCGGGAACATCGCCCGCGACGGCTGCATCGTAAAGACCGCCGGGGTTGATAAGAGCATCCACAGGTTCCGCGGCACCGCCAAGGTTTTCCATTCCGAAGGGGACGCCAGCAAGGCGATTCTCGGCGGGAAGATAGAGCCGGGCGACGTTGTTGTAATCCTTTACGAGGGGCCGCGCGGGGGGCCGGGCATGCAGGAGATGCTCTACCCCACGACCTTCCTCAAGAGCATGGGGCTTGGCAAGCTCTGCGCGCTTCTGACCGACGGCAGGTTCTCGGGCGGGACAAGCGGCCTTTCAATCGGTCACGCCTCGCCGGAGGCCGCAGACGGCGGCGACATCGCCCTCATAAGGGACGGCGACACCATAGATATAGACATCCCCGGCCGCTCCATATCCCTCGTTGTTTCCGAGGGCGAAATGGATGCCAGGCGCGCCGAGATGAAGGAGCGCGGCTATGTGCCGGTGCGCGACCGCAAGGTGTCGAAGTCGCTTCTGTTCTACGCCAGAAACGTGGCGAGCGCGGCAGACGGCGCGGTGCGCGTGCTCTAGCGCTTTTGGGTTTAGAATTTCGCCGCATGGGTTCTGCCATGCGGCGTTTTTTTATTCCGAAATAAATGCCTGGAATGGGCGCCCCGGGGAAGGGCGCGCCTTTTGCGGCCCGGGCGCAGGGGGGATTTTGTCCGGCGGAGATTTTCGCGGCTTATTTGCGCCTGAAGGCGGGAACGGAAGCCGTTTGCAAAGCTTCGGATTTGAGATGCGGCAAGCGTTGGAAGGCAATTAGCTTCAAAGAGGCGCACGGGGAAGGCAGGTCCGCAAAATCGGGCTAAAAACATATTAAAGCCCCGGCTTTCTCATGCGACGCCGCATCGGGGATGGGGCTTCCTGAAACCTAACGATGAAACCGTCTTTCCGCTCCGGAACGCGCTTAGGATGCCTGAAAGACTTTTTTGTTGGGTCTGGCATGGGTAAGGGAAGGGAACGCGGGGACGGGGGATGAAAATTGTACAGAGCGAGAACGCCCGCCTGGGCTGCCGCGAAACGCCGACTTCGTTTCTTCCGGGGCATTCTAATCTATGCCAGACTCTTTTTGTCTTTTTGCAGGCTGGCGCCGCAGGAGGGGCGGCGTGAAGTCGGCCCGCAAAAAATCTCCCATGCCTGCACCATATCCCGCGCCAGCGCAAATGCGCTCTTGGCGGCCATTTGGGGGAACAATGCCGCGCGCCGCCGGAAGTGCGCATAAAAAAAGGGGGCCTTCCCATTGGAAAAGCCCCCGCCATGCGCGCCTACCGCCTCTTTCTGGCGTATGCCGCAAGCCCTAGGGCGAGGGCGCCGAATGCGGCCGCGCAGGTTGAAGGTTCCGGAATCTGGCTTCCGGCGTAGTAGGCCCCGGTTGCGTCGTCGTAGGTTACGTTGTAGCGGTTCATGTTTGAATCGACTACGAACATGTCGTTTACATATGAGCTGAGGGTTATCGTCTCGTCGCCGAACTTTATTGAGTTCTCAAATCCGGATAGGTCCAGGGCAGATCCGGCAGCGAGGGATTCGTCCATGACGAGCGTTATGGTATCGAGTATTCGCGAGCTCGCCCCGAGGTTTATTTTCCCGCCGGCAGCCAATGTGATGCTGCCGTTCATTTTCAGGGATTCACCCGAATTGAATTCGCAGCCGGCGCCAACAGTGAGGTCAAATTTTGCATTATAGGAATACTCATCTTCCTTCGCAAATGTTGCAGACGCCCCGTTTTTCAAAACAAACGACCCTTCGTAGTCGATTTTTTCTGCGGAATTGAACGTGCCGCCGTCAACCGTGATTTCCGAACCATCGTACATGTGGATAGTCCCCGCAGAGACTGTCGTATGCGTGTTCACAAGGTTTATGGAGCCGTTGGGAAACATATTTATGCCACTGCTGAGCGTAAGCGTGGAATCCTTTATATTGAAGGTAGAGCCGTCGGAATATGTAATCAGCTCCTCCAATACTATATTGTTGTTCCCCAGGAACGTCATTGAAGAATTTTCACCGCGCACGCTGATCAAACCCGTTTCAATGGAAACGCCTTCGGCCACGCTTACGTGTATGTTGCTTTGCTTGTCTGCAACATATATACCCCAAGACTCCTGGGCCTTTGTTATGTCCGAAGAAATCACTTCCCCGTCGGTGTTGAAATCCATGCGCGCAAAAAGGGCCGATGCCGATAGCGCGAGGACGAATGATGCCGTTATTGCTTTTCCCATTTTCATATTATTATAATCTTAGAGGGGATATTAAGCAAAATGTCAATAATATTGGCTTAATATTTTTGATATGATGTTTTATTGCCGGATTTGGATGGATTGATTGTAAAAAATATGGGTGTTGGGATATGGCGGAAATTGCCAGTTAATCTCCAATATTTGCCGGAGGATGGGGGACAGGCGTTTTTTGCGGGAAGGCTGTGTGGGTGTTTTCGCTTCTGCGGCGGTCTTTGCCCGGATGAACCGCCAGTTCGGAAAATAAAAAAAACCGGCGCTATTTTTGCGCCGGCTTTTGCCCGCATTCAGGGTGTTGAGGAGCTTTGCGGCAGGTGGGGGGAAGGCCCCGCTCCTGCGCGGCTGTTGCGGCTAGGGGGCCACGTGTACCGCCTGCGAGGGCTTCCCGAACCCCCCGGCATTGAACGGCTCGACCGTGAAAAAGTACGGCTGGCCGACATTTAAAAACGAGCCTTTGACGGACGTTTCGCGCAGGGTGCGGGCATTGTGCAGCCTGTCCTTTTCCACGCCCCAGCGCAGCACGTATCCCTCGGCGCCCTCCGAAGGGTTCCAGGAGATTTCAATGTTCCGCCTGTCGTCCGTTCCGCGCGCCGCCCTTAGTCCGGAGACCTGTTTCGGGGCGGGGATGTCGGACTTTCCGAACACGCGCAGGCCCGACAGCGAGAACTGGCCGCCGTCCAGGTCGGCCGCGTTTTCTATCGCTATGTAGCGCGCCTTTGCGGGCCTTTTCAGGTTTACGAGGGTGTGCGGGGCGTCGGAGGAATTCTGCGACTTGTCCGCGACGGTCTGCCAGCTTTTCCCGTCTTGGGAGGCCAGAATTTTGTAGCGGTACACGGGCGCGGGTGCGTCGCCGTACACATCAAAGCCCTCGTCTGCGAAGTTCACATGAACGGAGTGCACGGAGGCGGGGCGGCCGAGGTCTATCTGGAGGCGTTCGCCCTTGCGCCCGGTTTCGGCGCTCCACCAGGTTTCTATCTTTTCGTCAACCGCGTTTTCCGGGGCGAGGGCGCCCTTTTGGGAGGAGGCGGAGACGGGCTTTTTAAAGGACAGGAGGACGAGGCCGGTTGAGAGGCTGTCGCGCGAAAAGTCCATCTTTCTGTCGGGGATTGCGAATGGACGGTCGGTCATTTCGGTCACGGAATACATGCGCCCTTCGCGGTCGAAGAATGTCGGGAAGAGTCCGAGGCGGCGTTCAAAGCCGTGGCGCACGCCCACGAGCATTGAGGCGACGTGCCAGTAGTTGCCGTGCCTGTCCCTGAAAGTCGCCCCGTGCCCCGCCGAGCCGACGAATCCGCCGGGCTTTATTGAAAACGGGCTGTTCGGCGCGTATTTGAAGGGGCCGAGCGGCCTGTCTGAGACGTAGTAGCCGTCGCCGTAGCTGCGCCACTGCGTTCCGGGGGCCGCAAACTGGAGGTAGTATTTGCCCCCGTGCTTTATCATGTTTGCGCCCTCGTTCCAGCCGGCCTTGTCCTCCTCGTTGTTTGCGCCCGGCTTTTCCCAGCCGTTTGTCTTGAAGCCGTGGCCTATCAGCTCTACCGGCTCACCGATGATTTTGAAGCCGTCTTTGGGGTCTATTTCCGCCCCCATTATCGGGTCTTTGGGCGAGCATCCCCAGTAGATGTAAACGCGGCCGTCGTCGTCCCTGAAGAGGTCCGGGTCGGTGTCGCGGCGCGGGTATTTTGTGGGGATGCGCTCCCATTTTCCGCCCTCGGGGTCGGAGGACTTCCAGAATGTGTCGTGGCCCGAGGTGAAAAACACGAGGTCGCCGTCTATGACTTCCGCAGTCGGGGCGTAGTTTTCCGTCGGGAAGCCCTCCGGGAATTTTATGTAGCGCCAGCTTTTGAGGTCCGGGGAGCTCCAGTATCCGCCCGACTTGGATGCGAACAGGTAGTACCTGTCCTTATACAGCACTATTTCGGGGTCGGCGGCCTCGCGGCGCGGCGGCTCGTTTTTTATCATCGAGAAGCGGTAGTTTATGTCTATCGGGTTTGTCACGGCGGCGGCCGTTTCGGACTGCGTGAGGCCCGTGCAGGAGGCGGACATCGCGGCGGAGAGCAGGGCCGGCGCGAGGAACCTTGCGATTTCGGATTTTTTCATCATACGGGGCGGATTATTGACTGTTTTTTTTGAAAAGCACAAGGCATTTCGCGCGCCGGGGGCGGGAAGGGGCCGCTTTCCGCAGGGGCCCGGCAGGCATGGCGATTGTTGAAAAAAATAGTTTAAAAACGGGGGGCGATGTGCAAGATATGTGGGGATTATGAACAAAATCCTAAAACTGCTGCTCGACGGCGAGGCTCTCGACGCCGGGCAAATCGGAAAAATTCTCAGCATGCCCAGGGAGGAGGTCGAGGCCGAGTTCAAGAAGCTCGCCGACGAGAACATACTCCTCGGCTGGATTCCGGTTTTCAACCCGGACTTCGAGGGCAAGAGCGTGGTTCGGGCGGCGATAGAGCTGAAGATAAGCCCCGAGCGCGAGGGCGGCTTCGACAGGCTCGCCGAGCGCGTGAGCAAGTTCGAGCAGGTCGAATCCTGCTACCTTATGAGCGGCGCCTACGACCTTTTGATTTTCATAAAGGCGGGCTCGCTGAGGGAGGTGGCAAGCTTCGTGTACGAGCGCCTCGCGAGCATCCACGGCGTCGTGTCCACCGCCACGCACTTCTTTTTGCGCGCCTACAAGTACCACGGCTTCATGCTGAACGCCGAAAACACGAACGAGGACAGGCCTTCGGTCTCGCCGTAGGCTTCGCCCCCTCCAAAAACACTCCACGGGAAACACCATGGGCAGAAAAGTTTCGGATTTCATAGCAAAGCACGTTTCGGTGCTCCCCAAGTCGGGCATACGCGACTTTTTCGCAATCGCCTCGACCATGAAGGACGCCGTGTCCCTCGGCATAGGCGAGCCCGACTTCGTGACGCCGTGGCACATACGCGAGGCGGCGATTTTCGCGCTTGAAAAGGGCAAGACGTCGTACACCGACAACCTCGGCATGAAGTCGCTCAGGGCGGCGATAGCCGACTATGTGGCGGAAAATTTCGGGGTACAGTACTGCCCCGACAACGAAATTCTCGTGAGCGTCGGGGCCTCGGAGGCCATAGATGTCGCCCTGCGCGCCATACTCGACCCCGGCGACAAGGTGATGTACCACGAGCCGTGCTTCGTCTCGTACAGCCCCAGCGTCGCCCTCTGCCACGCGCAGGCCGTCCCCGTCAGGACATCCGGGGAAAACGGCTTCGCGCTCGACATGGGCGAGGTCCGCAGGGCCTGGCAGCCGGGCGTCAAGGCGTTCATCATAAATTTCCCGACAAACCCGACGGGCGGAACCGCCACCCGCGGGCAGCTCGAGGAGCTTGCGAAGTTCGCCGCCGAAAAGGACATCATAATAATAAGCGACGAAATCTATTCGGAGCTCACCTACGAGGGCGCCCACACGTCGATTGCCTCCATCCCCGGCATGCGCGACCGCACGATATTCATCCACGGCTTTTCAAAGGCTTTCGCCATGACGGGCTTCAGGATGGGCTACGCCTGCGGCCCGAGGGAAATCATAGACGCCATGATGAAGACCCACCAGTATGCGATAATGTGCGCCTCCATAATCTCGCAGGAGGCCGCGCTTGAGGCGCTCCGCAACGGCCGAGGCGACATGGAGTTCATGCGCGACAAATACCGCGAGAGGCGCGACTTCATCGTCAGGCGCTTCAACGAGCTGGGCTTTGAATGCCGCCTGCCGCGCGGCACATTCTACGCCTTCCCGAGCATTAAGAATTTCGGTATGAGTTCGATGGATGCAGCCAGGCTCATACTGGGCGAGGCGAAGGTGGCGATGGTTCCTGGCTCCGCTTTCGGGGAGTCCGGCGAGGGCTATCTGCGCGCGAGCTTTTCCACGAGCTACGAAAATCTGATAAAGGCGGCCGACAGGATTGAAAAAATCCTCCCGAGGCTGCGCAACCGCTGACAGGAAAAAATGAACCCTTCCGACATGACGATAGCCCTTGTGGGGCGGCCAAACGTTGGCAAAAGCAGGCTCTTCAACAGGCTTCTGGGGCGGCGCGTCTCAATCGTCCACGACATGCCGGGGGTGACCCGCGACATCGTGGCCGAAAGGATGCGCTGCGGCGCGACCCTAATGGATACCGGCGGCATCGGCGCGACGGCCGAAATGACGCAGAAGGTGATTGCCGAGGCGACCGACGAGCAGGCGGAATTCGCAATTTCCGCAGCCGACCTCATCATTTTCGTGGTCGATTCCAGCGAGGGCCTGACGCCGCTCGACGAAAAGATAGCAGACAAGATAAGGAAAAGCGGGGCCAGGGCCGTCCTTGCCGCGAACAAGGCCGACGTTCCCGGGCACGACGACAGGGTCCACGACTTTTACAAGTTGGGCTTCAGGCATGTGTGCCCGGTCTCCGCCGAGCACGGGCGTGGAGTCGCCTCCCTGTGGGAGGCCGTCGAGGACGAGCTGGGGCCTCTGCCGGACCTCCCAGCGGAGGCGCCGTCCGGGGACGCCCGCGTCAAAATCTGCGTGGCCGGGAGGCCGAACGTGGGCAAGAGCTCGATAGGCAACAGGCTGCTCGGCTCAAACAGGCTCATCGTAAGCGACGTGGCGGGCACCACGCGCGACTGCGTGAGATGCGACATCGACTTTGAAAACGACCGGGGAAGCGTCCTCAAATTTGAATTTTTCGACACCGCCGGCGTGCGCGCGCGCCGCAAGGTGAACACGTCCCTCGACTTCTTTTCGACCCAGCGGACCAAGTCTGCGATAGCGCAGTGCGACGTGGTGATGCTGGTGCTGGACGCCATGGAGGGCGTGGGCGAGGCCGACCAGAAGCTCGCGGGGGAAATCATCGAGTCGGGCGCCGCAGTGATGCTGGTTGTAAACAAGTGGGACTACGCCGTCGACGCCTTCAAAAAGGACGGCGTCCGCGGCTACGCCTCCGCCTCCCAGTTCCGCGAGAAATTCGAGGAGGCCGTGCGCGACCGCCTGTTCTTCCTCGGGGACGCCCCCATACATTTCGTCTCCGCCAAGGCGGGCAAGGGCATGGAGGGCCTGCTCATCGGCTGCGCCAAGCTTCAGCGCAAGATGGCAAAGGACCTTCCGACCCCGAAAATCAACCTGCTTTTGAATCGGCTCATCGAGGAGAACCCGCCCAAATACGTAAACGGGCGCAGGTTCAAGGTTTACTACGCGGTGCAGACCTCCAAGCGGCCTGTGACCCTGCGCCTCTATTGCAACCGCGCCGACATTTTAAGCGACGCCTACAAGCGCTTCCTCGAAAAGAGCCTCCGCGAAGCTTTCGGCCTGGGGGGCGTACCCCTAAGGCTCGACCCGGTGGGCAAGACGCAGCTCAGCGCCGACGAGCGGCTGGCCGCAAAAAATGCCAGACTGGGGCCGAAGCCGGACAAGCCCGCCAGGAAGCCCGCGCGCCGCGCGGCCGCCAAAAAGGAAGGCTCCGACCCGCGCCGCAAGCACTCCCTCAAGAAGCTCATAGCCAAAAAGGAGGCGATGCGCCAGAAGCTGAAGGCGCTTCGCAAGGGTAAATGAACGCAGCCTTCATGGCCTCCGACGCCGTCGCGCTTCCCGCGATGGAGGTTTTGCGCTCCGCCGGGCTTCTCAGGTGCGTGGTCTCCAACCCCGACAGGCCGAAGGGCAGGGGCAGGAGGCTCTCGCCGAACCCCGCCGCCGCGTGGGCCCTTGAAAACGGGGTGCCGCTTTTGCGGCCGGAGGAAACCCCGCGCGCGGAGTGCGTCGAGTGGATGGCGTCATTCGGCGTGGACTGCGTAATCGTGATGGCCTACGGCAGGATTTTAAGGCGCGAAATTCTGGATTTCCCGAAGCTCGGATGCCTCAACCTGCACGGTTCGCTGCTCCCATCCCTGCGCGGCGCATCCCCGATTGAGACGGCCCTGGCCCTGGGAATGGAAAAGACGGGGGTCACCCTGATGCGCATCGCGCCCAAAATGGATGCGGGCGACGTCTGCGGCACAGTTGAAACTCCGGTTGCCCCGCGCGAGACGGGAGCCTCCCTGCGCGTAAAAATCGCGCGCGCCGCGGCGGATCTGCTCTCAGGCAGCCTTGGGGGCATTTCGTCCGCCTCGCTTCGCTTTGAGCCGCAGGACGAGTCGCTTGCAACGTACTCCAGAAAGCTTTCAAAAGACGACGCCCGCCTGGATTTTTCCATGTCGGCGCCGGAGCTTGACAGGCGCATGCGCGCATTCGGGGGCGGCATTGCAAAAACTGGTGGCGAAGAGATAAGGATAGGGGAGGCTTTCGCGGAGCCATCCCGCGCGCCGGGGGTTCCCGGCGAAATCATTTCCGCAGATTCGGGCGGGGTGCGCATATCCTGCGGGGACGGCGTCTTGCGGGCGGTCTCGCTCCAGGCGCCGTGCGCGAGGATGCTTCCTGCGGGGCAGTTTCTGAACGGCCGCCCGCTCTCCCCGGGCCAGATATTTGAAAGCTTCAAAAACTCCCCCCTGCTGCGCACCCCTTAGGGGTGCCGGACGGAGGCGTTTTTTGCATTGCCCGGCCTGCCGCCGCGCCGCGCGTTTTCGCTGCGGTTTCCCCCGGGGCTTAACTGGCGTTTGCGTTTGGCCGATAACCGCTCTTGAGGGCCCTGTTCCCGCTTCATTTCAACATGATCCAACATATAAGAAATCTCATGAAACCAGCAAAATCATTCATCCTTGCGGCTGCGGCCGCACTGGCCCTCGCCGGATGCCAGTCCGGTTCCGGCAAGCTCGCCTCATCCTCCCCCGCCGACTTGAACGGCACCGCGTGGGCGCCCGTCTATGTCAAGGGGCAGGAAAACATTGCCGTTCCGCCTGCGGACGGTTCCGGTTTCGGGAAGGTTTTCATAAGCTTTAAGGAGTCCGAAAAGGGCATGCGCGTCCACGGCATGTCGGGCAACAACCTCTTTAACGGCGGCCTCAATTTTGAATCCGATGGCGAAGTGGAGTTTACGCCGATGGCGGTCACCATGCGCATGGGGCCGTATCCGGAGTACGAGTCCAGGTTCCTCAAGGCTATCGACTCCACCGACATCATCGTGCGCGATGGCGACACCCTGATGTTTTACGACGAAGAGGACGGGGGCGGCGAGCTTCTCATGAAGTTCTCCAGGACGGAGATGCCGGAGGGGCGCTAGCGGCCCCGCCTGCGCGGCTTTTAGCGCACGGGATGAAATCCCCCGGAATGCTCCGGGGGATTTTTTTTGGGGGGCGGGACAGTCAGAGAGCGGATTGCGGATTTTGGGATAAGTTTTTACGCATGTGAAAAATCCGCCCGGCCCGCCGCCAAACGCCGCATGCCCTTTCGTCTCTTCGGAGTGTTCCAATCTGCGGCAACCCCTAAAAAAAGTCCGCCTTGCGGGCGGACTCGAAGGAAACAATATGGTATGCGAATAGGTGTTATTGCTTGAAAACCATTCCGGACATCGAATGCACGCAGGCTGCGATTTCGCCCGAATAGACCATCTTGTCGCCCCAGCGGGCGGGTATCGTCTGCGAGCCGTACTGGCCGGCGATGAGCATGCCGATGAAGGCCCCCCGCCCGGTCGTCTCCCCGCCGATATTTACGTTTGCAATCTGGGCGCTCTCGTAGTCGCTCCCGTACTTCAATGCAAGGTAGAGCGACAGCACTACCGACTTGTCCAGCTCCGCAGTGCGCCCTATCTGGTCTGCCATGGTCTCGTCGTCGTTTGCGGCCTTTATCCAGCGGCGGTAGGGGTAGGCCAGGGCGAAGTGCCTGTCCGGGTTCATCTTGCCGAACAGTATGTCCTCAAGCTTCAGGCCGCCCATTATGTAGCACATGATTTCCATGATGAATATCGCGGTGCTGAACGTGCCCTCGCCTATGGTGAATTTTTTGACGGCCCTTATGAGGTCTCCCTGGGCCTTCTTCGGGTCCGCGTATGCGGCGAGGATTATGGGCATGAAAATCATGATGTCGGATATGTGGGCGTCGGGGCAGCCGTTCGCTTCGGGATCCGTCTTTTTTGCGAGATTTTCAAAGTAGCGGCGGTGTATGGACGGGATGAAGGTGTCGTTGTGCCCGCCGTCGGATACCATGACGGCCCTGTACCTTTCCATCCATGAGTCGATGCTGAAGCCCCCGGATTCGGCCATGGAGGCCGCCATGTGGAGGGCGAGCACGAGCGGCAGCGTGTTTTCGCCAGCCTTGAGGTTGCGGTGGGGGTGGGTCGTGATGCGCTTCCAGTCGTCGCGCCTCTTTCCTACATAGTCGAATTCTGGCGGAAGCTGGGGAATCTGGTGGGAGGCCAGCACGAAGTCCCGGTACGGCTCCCTGGGCTGCATCATTTCGGACACGAACCCGTAGTCGAGCTCCACGAGCTCCCTTTTCGGATAGCCGTGTGTCGGCATCGCCAGCGCGTCGGCGACAAACGCTCCCCACCATGCGCCCTTGAATCTGTCTCTTGCTCCGATCATACTGTTTCCTTTCGCGTACGGGTTTATCTTTTTTAGCCGTGGCGCATCTTATTTCATAAGGGGAGCGCAGTCAAATAAAATCGGAAATTTTTAAAACGGAAAGTTTGGCATTTAAACCCGGAGCCGGGGCGCCCCATGCCCTCCGGACGGCGCAAAATGCGCCGGATGCGCGGGCTATTCGCCGAAAAACGCCCTGAGCTCGGCTGCGGTTATCTCTTTGCAAGTGCGCCTGCCGTCGGGCGAAAACATCGGGCTTTTGCAGGCGAACAGCTCGTCCAGGAGGGCGTTTGCCGCGTACTCGGTCTCTACCGTGCGCGAGCCGCGGGCCATCTTTACCGCAAGTTCCGCGAATACGCGGTCGGTCAGGGCCTTTTTGCCTATCGCAACGCCCTCTTCGCGCGCCAGCTCCACGAAGTCCTTTATGAACCTTTCGATGTCCCCGAATTCAATCCAAAGCGGCACCGCGCAGACCCTGTAAAAGCGTTCGCCGAATTCCTCTATGGAAAATCCGCAGACCTCGAAACCCTTCAGGCTGCGCCTGAAAATCTCGTCGTCGGCCCTGTCGAACTCGATGTTGACGGGTATCAGGAGGCTCTGGGATGCGGGCTTTTCGCCTGCGAAATTGCGCACTATCCTGTCGTAGTTTATGCGCTTCAGGGCGGAGGCCACGGAGAGGATTACAAGCGAACCGGACTGCGTTTCAAAGAGGGCGTACCTCTTTGACAGGTGGCGCAGGTACCTCCAGCCGAGCGACGAGCTGGGGCGGGTGTCCTGCGGCTGGCGCTGGGCGCGGGAAAACTGGGCCTGCGCCGCCTTGGCGGCTGCCCGGACAACGTCAAGCGGCTCGGCCGGAGCCTGCGCCGGGCGGCGTGCGGGGAGCCATGCGGGCGATTCCTGCCCGCTTTTTGGCGGCGTTATCTCGGTTACGTCAAAATTTCTGGCAGCCGATGCGCTTTCGCGGGCAAACGGCGCCTGGGGCGCTGGCCTTTCGGCGGGAGGCTGCGGGACTGGGCGCGGGGGCGGGGGC
>ERZ1026946.81-NODE-81-length-46909-cov-31.994558_pt1 | contig 46909 bp, 39 predicted proteins | sample MGYA00519460_ERZ1026946 | MGnify/ENA primary metagenome ERZ1026946 (study PRJEB26926, sample SAMN06164620) | human gut metagenome | biome: ENVO:00009003; feature: ENVO:2100002; material: ENVO:00002003 | host: Homo sapiens | place: USA | collected 2012 ...
CGAAAATAACGCCTGGCTAAACAGCAAACACAAACCTGTTACTATAATTACGAGTTTTCTCTTACTATTCATGCAATGACTTATTTTTTTGCGCGATTATGCGCATGAAAAAGATGCTGTCAACAAGCGCCTTTCCCGGGCGCAAAAAAATGCGCGCCGCCCGGGGATGCCGGGGCCGGGCAATCCCCGTCCTGAATCGGAAAGGCCCGTAAAAAAACTGAAACGCCGCCTGTAAAACGCCCCCGCGCCATCCCGGCATTCCATTGCCCAGCCCCGTACTGGGGCGCCCCTCAGCACCGCAGCGCTATACGAGTGAAAGGTATTCCGGAAGCTCCCGTATGGAGTTTAAGCGGGTGAAATTGGGATGGGAAAACTCCCCATCGAAGTGTTCGTGCTCCCAGGTTATATGGTGCGGAATGTGGACCGCGCGCCCGCCGAGTTCCAGGACGGGGATTATGTCGGACTTCATGGAGTTCCCCACCATCAGCACATTTTCAGGGGCGCATCCCAGGGAGCCGAAGAGCCTTTCGTAATCCCCCTTTTTCTTCTCCGGCATGATTTCTATGTGCCGGAAAAACCCCTGAAGGCCGGAAGCTGCAATCTTTCTTTTCTGGTCAAACAAGTCCCCCTTCGTGGCAAGAGCCAGCCTGTATTCCTTTGAAAGGGCCGGAATGGCCTCCCCCACGCCGCCCAGCAATTCCACCGGCTTTTGCATGAGCTCCTGCCCGAGCCTTATGATTTCGCCGGCTGCCCGCATGCCTCCGGCGTCCCCCAAAACCCTGCACGCAGTCTCAATCATGCTCAGCATCATGCCCTTGAGGCCGTATCCGTAAACGCCAAGGTTTTTCATTTCTGTTTTGAAAAGCTCCCCGGACGCCTGCGCGGCGGGCATACTGCGCGCCAAAAGGCCGCAAAACCTGCCTTCAAACTCCTTGTAGTAGAGCTCGTTCTCCCAAAGCGTGTCGTCGGCGTCAAATATCACTGTGCCTATTTTACCCATCTTAAACCTCGGCTTTAAAATTCTCCGGCAGCGCACCCTAAAAAAATAAAACTCGCCGGAGCTTTCGCATCCGGCGAGTTTGCCGCAATATGCTGCGGCCTTTTAATTTTCGGGCCGCCGGGGATCGAACCCGGGACCTCTTACACCCCATGCAAGCGCGCTACCAGGCTGCGCTACGGCCCGTAAAATTAAAGTTTATGACTTTAGCCGCCGACTTTCCCAATGCAAGCTTTTTTTATTTGTAAACGCGGCTTTTTTTTGGAAAGCTCCGTCAAATAATTTCGACCAGGGGGAAAAACGCCCCCGCAATACTTTATACAAACAGGCAAATGGACGCAAAACAGCTTTTTCAGGACAATCCCGGCCGCAGGCGCGCGCACGCCGAAATCGGCGGCGTCAACGTCGGCTTCACCGAAGTGGCGCTCTCCCCGACAAGGGCCCCCGACGGCTCCCTCATCCCCAACGACCCCGTTAAAATCTACGACACCTGCGGGGCCTGGGGCGATCCGGAATTCCACGGCGACATCTCAAGGGGGCTTCCGAAAATCAGGAGCGGATGGATAGAGGGCCGCGGGGATGTCGAGGTCTCCGGCACCCTCCGCCCTTCGGAAAAAATCCCGTTTGCCGAGCGCAACATATACAAAGCGCGCCCCGGCGCGCGCCCCACGCAGATGCACTACGCAAGGCGCGGAATCATCACCCCGGAAATGCGCTACGTCGCGGCCAGGGAAAACATAGCGCGCCTCAACGCGCCGTCGTTCTCGCCGGACGCCCCGCGCTCATCCCTGTCGTTCCAGCACCGAGGCGAGCCGTTCGGCGCCTCCATCCCGGCCGAAATCACCCCCGAATTTGTGCGCGATGAAATCGCCAGGGGGCGCGCCATAATACCCGCAAACATAAACCATCCGGAGCTTGAACCGGCCATAATCGGCAGAAATTTCCTCGTAAAAATCAACACCAACATAGGCAACTCCGCGCTGGCCTCCTCCATTCCCGAAGAAATAGAAAAGATGCTCTGGTCCGTCAAATGGGGTTCGGACACCCTCATGGACCTCTCGACGGGCTCGGACATTTTTGAAACCCGCGAAAACATACTGCGCAACTGCCCCACCCCCGTCGGCACCGTCCCCCTCTACCAGGCCCTGGAAAAGGCCGGCGGCCTCGTCGAAAAGCTGGACTGGCCGCTCTACCGGGAAACCCTCATCGAACAGGCGGAGCAGGGCGTCGACTATTTCACCATACACGCCGGAGTCCTCAAGCGCTTCATAGCCCCGGCGGCGCGGCGCATGACCGGGATAGTTTCGCGCGGGGGCGCGATAATGGCCAAGTGGTGCATGATAAACGATGCGGAAAACTTCCTCTACACCCACTGGGACGAAATATGCGAAATCGCCGCCGCATACGACGTGGCCTTCTCCATAGGCGACGGCCTCCGCCCCGGCTCGTGCGCGGACGCCAACGACGAGGCCCAGTTCGGCGAACTTGAAGTCCAGGGCGAGCTGCTCAAGCGCGCCTGGGAATACGATGTTCAGGTAATGTGCGAAGGCCCCGGACATGTCCCGATGCAGCGCATAAGGGAGAATATGGAACACCAGCTCGACTGGTGCTCCGAAGCCCCGTTTTACACCCTCGGCCCGGTCGTGACAGACATCGCCCCGGGCTACGACCACATTTCAAGCGCCATCGGCGCCGCAAACATCGCATGGTACGGAACCGCCATGCTCTGCTACGTGACCCCCAAAGAACACCTCGGCCTCCCCGAAAAGGAGGACGTGCGCGAGGGAGTCGTAACCTACAAGCTCGCGGCCCACGCGGCCGACCTGGCAAAGGGGCACCCGGCCGCCCAATACCGCGACAACGCCATGTCCAAAGCCCGGGTCGAATTCCGCTGGGAAGACCAGTTCAACCTCGGCCTCGACCCGGAAAAGGCTCGCGCCTCCTACACCAGCCGTTCAAAGAAAATACATACCGGCGAATTCTGTTCCATGTGCGGGCCAAAATTCTGCTCAATGCGCCTCAATAACGAAATCAAAAGCTTCTTCAATCAAGGGGCATAGCCCCTTGACCTGCAAAACTTGCGTTTTGCTCTTCCCATATGCGGCCCCGGGCTCACGCCGGGGCCTGTTTCCATGCTCCCCGCATTGCTCCGCAATCGCTCGAAAACTGCAATCATATGGTGAGTGAAGAATACGGGCGTACATTCTAGGCATAGCCCCTTGACCTGCAAAACTTGCGTTTTGCTCTTCCATACGCGGCCCCGGGCTCACGCCGGGGCCTATTTCCATGCTCCCCGCATTGCTTCGCAATCGCTTGAAAATTGCAATCATATGGTGAGTGAAGAATACGGGCGCGCATTCCTGGCATAGCCCCTTGACCTGCAAAACTTGCGTTTTGCTCTTCCCATATGCGGCCCCGAACTCACGCCGGGGCCTATTTCCATACTCCCTGCATTGCTCCGCAATCGCTTGAAAATTGCAATCATATGGTGAGTAAAGAACAAGGGAGGCGCATTCTAGGCATAGCCCCTTGATCTGCAAAACTTGCGTTTTGCTCTTTTCATATGCGGCCCCGAACTCACGCCGGGGCCTGTCAACTCACTTTAGGTACAAGAGAAAAATTAACGATGCGTTTGCCCCAAACGCAATGTCTGAAACGGCGGTAAGCATATGTGGCGGAAGCCAATTTTTGTCTTTGTAAAACTGCCGGCGTTTCCGCTGTATAATTTTTCAAGGGACTCATATATTAGAATTCCCCCAAAGAAACGAAAAAGCGGGCGGTATTTATCGGCAGGCCAGGCTGGATTTCTCTTATCCGCGTAAAATTCCATTTCAGAATCCGCTTTCCGTTTTCCCATCTATGCCAGCCCCCTTTTTTTAATTCAGGGGGAATATCAGCAAAGCCTTCGCACTCCGGCCACGGCGCATCGGCGCCGGACAAAACGCCTGCATTAACGCCTGAAGCCGGGAGGCCCGCACCGCCGTCATTTGGGCAGTTTGAGGGTCTGCCCGGGCTTCAGGGCAGTCGGCGACGACATCCTGTCGCGGTTTGCGTTGTAGATATCCTTCCACCTCGCAGACGAACCGTAAATCTTCCGGCTTATGCTGCTTAGAGTGTCGCCCTTTTGCACTACATAAGACTGGGGAATATCCCGCGCAACTACCGGAGTTGGCGCGACGCGGCGGTCCTGGGCGGGCTGCTGCTGGGAAGCCTGGCGCACAGCCTGCCCGGGCTGCGGCTGCGGGGCCACCGTAACGCTCTGCGTGGCCTCCAGCACCGATATCTTGTTGAGGGCGTTTGCAAGCTGCTGCTTTAGCTCGAGGTTTTCGGCCTTCACCGCGCGCATCGCCTCCTCCATCTCGAGGTTCTGGAGGTTTACGTCGTATGGGTTTCCCGGAAGCGTGGCGGCAAAAGTCTTTTGGGCGGTGTCGATGCACTGGCGCACGCGCTGCGACTCCTTGGCGTCGGGCTTCAGCTCTAGAAATTTGCGGAAGTGGTATATCGCCTGGATTGGGTCGTTCAGATGCTTGAGGTATATCAGGCCAATATCAAGGTGGGACTCGGCCGCATCCCTGCGCTTCTCCGTCACCTTCAAAAAGGCGTTGAGGGCCTCGTCGTAATTTCCGCGCTTAAGCTCCTCCTTGCCGCGGACGAAGTGGGACTCGTCCTCTTCGCGGACGACCTGGCCGCTACCGACGTCGCAGCCGCCCGCAAAGAGGATGTACGAAAGCGCAAGGACGGCCGCCGCAAGCAGCACCGCCGCCCGCGTATGTTCCGAACCGCGCCGCGCTGAAGTCATTCCGAGCATTTCTCCCAGTCCTCTCCCATTTTTAAGCTAGTGCCTGAAGTGCCTCACGGAAGTGAAGACCATGGCCATATTGTTCTTATCGGCCTCTTCTATGACTTCCTGATCCCTCACCGAGCCGCCCGGCTGGATTGCGGCGGTGGCGCCCGCCTGCGCAGCGGCCGCGAGACCGTCTGCGAACGGGAAGAATGCGTCGCTTGCCACGACGGACCCCTTGAGGGGAAGCCCCGCCTCGCCGGCCTTCCAGACGGCGATTCTGGAACTGTCAACCCTGGACATCTGCCCGGCGCCGATTCCCAGCGTGCGCTCGCAGCCGGCATAGACGATTGCGTTGCTTTTCACGTGCTTTACGACTTTCCAGCCGAACAGCATGGCCCGCCATTCCTCGTCGGTGGGCTGGCGCTTTGTAACGACTTTCATATTCGCCTTCAGCTCCTCGATGCGGTCGCAGGACTGGACGAGCATGCCGCCCACGACGCTCTTAAACGAGAATGCTGCGTCGGGGGACTTTTTCATGACCATCAGGCGCAGGTTCTTTTTCTTCGAGAAGACCGCGAGGGCCTCCGCCGAAAAAGACGGCGCTATTATGACTTCGCAGAAAATGTGGGCGATGGCTTCGGCGAGGTCGGCGCCGAGCTCGCGGTTGACGGTTATTATGCCGCCGAACGGGGCCTGGGTGTCGGTTGCAAACGCCTGGTTCCAGGCTTCGAGGAGGCTGTCGCAGGAAGCCACCCCGCAGGGGTTGGTGTGCTTCAGGATGGCGACTGTCGGCTTTTCAAATTCGCAGATTAGCTCGGCTGCGGCGGAGATGTCTATTATGTTGTTGTAGGAAAGCTCCTTGCCCTGGAGCTGTTCAAAGTATTCCGAGAAGTCGCCGTAGAGGGCCGCGCTCTGGTGCGGGTTTTCCCCGTAGCGCATCTGCTGGGCGAGGGGCATGGAAATATTCATGCGTTCGGGCAGGCCGCCGGAATACTTTCCCTGGAGGTAGTTGCCGATTGCCGCGTCGTATGCGGAAGTGCGCTGGTAAACTTTGAGGGCCAGAAGCTTGCGCAGCTTCCTGAGCTCCTCCGGGTTTTCGAGGGCGTCGAGGACGGCCCTGTAATCGGCGCTGTCGCAGACCACCGTCACATCCTGGTGGTTTTTGGCGGCGGAGCGGAGCATGGAGGGGCCGCCGATGTCGATATTCTCGATGGCGTCTTCGAGGGAGCATCCGGGCCGGGCGACGGTGGCTTCAAACGGATAGAGGTTGACGACAACCATGTCTATCATCCCGATGCCGTTTTTTTCGGCCTGGGCCATGTGGTCGGGATTCGAGCGCAGGCAAAGAAGGCCCCCGTGCACCTTCGGGTGGAGGGTCTTTACGCGCCCGTCCATCATTTCCGGAAACCCCGTATAATCGCTCACTTCCGTGACGGGAATCCCCGCCTGGGCGAGCATCTTCGCAGTGCCGCCGGTCGACAGTATGTCATAGCCGTGGACGGCGTGCAGTTCCTTTGCAAATTCGACAATTCCGCTCTTGTCGCTGACTGAGATTAGCGCTCTTTTTGCCATTGCTTTATGTCAAAAAAGTCGGGCAAAAATCGCAAGCACATTATTTTAAAAAGAGTTGATTTTTTGAAACTGCGGGGCAGTCTTAACATCCCATGAAGTTCAAACTGCCCCAAACCGCGCTAATGACCGTGGACGGCCTCCCCTTCAGGAAGGTCTCAACCGGAAAGGTGCGCGAAAATTTCGACCTCGGAGACGAACTTTTGATAGTCGCGACCGACCGCATCTCAGCATTCGACGTAATCCTGCCAAACGGCATCCCCGGCAAGGGCGTGCTGCTTACGCAGATAAGCCTGTGGTGGTTCAGGCAGGCGGCCAAAGTCATGCCCATACACCTCCCCGAGGACCACGACGAGCGCATCCGCGAGCTTCTAAAGGACTACCCGCACCTGATAGAGCGCTCCATGATAGTAAAGAAGCTCACCCCCATGCCCATAGAGGCCATAATGAGGGGCTACCTCGCCGGCTCCGGCTGGAAGGAATACAAGAGCACGGGCAAGCTGTTCGAGTTCGACCTGCCCAAGGGGATGCTTGAAAGCGACAGGCTTCCGGAGCCGCTTTTCACCCCGACCACAAAGGCGGCCGAGGGCCACGACATGCCCATAACAAACGACGAGTGCAGCGAGATTGTCGGCGCCGGGATATTCGCCCAGATAAAAAACGCGGCGGAGAGGCTGTACGACATGGGCCAGAAAAAGGCCGCCGAATGCGGGCTGATTCTCGCCGACACGAAGTTCGAGTTCGGCACCGACGCGGACGGGAAAGTCTATCTCATAGACGAGGTGCTCACGCCCGACTCGTCGCGCTACTGGCCGGCCGACGCCTACAAGCCCGGGAAGCCCCAGCCGTCGTTTGACAAGCAGTACGTCCGCGACTGGCTCGAAACCCTCGACTGGGACAAGCAGGCCCCCGGGCCGCAGCTTCCCGAAGACGTGATACAAAACACGATAAAGTGCTACTCCACAGCTCTCACAAAGCTAATGGGCAAGTAGCGGGTACGGCGCACAGAAAAAGAGGCGGAAAGCTCCCGGCCGGGCTTCCCGCCTTTTTCATGCCCCCAAAAAAAGCCCCGCCGAAAAACCGCCCGCAGACCGCACGCCCCGCCTCTTAAAAGCGGACCTTTGCAAGGCAGCACGCGCCCCGGCATTTGCGCTTCTTTGGCAAAGACAGGGCAAAAGAATTGCAGGCGGCATGCATTGTACTTTTCAAAAAAACGCAAAGGGCGGAAAAGGCCATTTTATCGATGCGGTGCGCCCCTGCCCGCAGGCGAATTTCACCGCAAAATCCGCTTTACACTTTTCAGCCCATACCGGGCCAAAATTCAATATCCCCCGAAAAAATGATGGGACGAACCCGAACTTTCGGCAGCCCGAGGAAGCCGGAGCGAGTCCCGGGGCGCGCCCGGTAAAAAAACGAAAAGCGCGCGGACGTTTGCCCGCCCAGTCCCCCCGTCACTTTAGGCGGATTGCGGTTGCTGTAAAATTGTACACGGACCTCGCAGAGTTATAGATTATGGGGTTTCCCCAATAGTCGTATCCGACTTGGGGGTACAAGTTTGTCCCCGACGTTTCCGGCATCATGATAATCCCGTCCGCCCCTATTTCAGCCGCCTTGCGCCGGAAGCGCTCAAATATCTCCGCCTTGTCGGACGGTGAATATCCGCTTGAAAGCGACAGCAGGCCCATTTCGACGTATGGCCTGTCGGGCCCCTTCACAAGGTATATGCGCACGTCTGCCGGGTCCACCGGAGGGTAGGACGAGGCCGTGCCCGGATTGTCGAGCGGCGTGTAGGATATAGGGGACGCGCAGCCCGCAAGAAGCGCGGCGGCGATGAGCGGAACTATGGCTGGAATTTTCATCTGCAATACGCGGCTTGGCGCGCCAGGCGCCGCCTTTTACAATCGTACATTCCAGGCGGAGGTCAAGGCGCAAAAAAACGCCCGGAGGCCAGCCCCCGGGCGCGCCGAGCGGGCCTAGTCCGAATCCGAGGGGAGAGCTGTCCCCTCAACGGCCGCCTTGCCCCTGACAACTTCCGCCCTCACGCGGGAGGCGAAATCCTGGTAGCTCTCGCCGTCCGCCGGGCTGAGGGGGGGCAGGAACGCGGCCGTGATTTTTGTCCCGCGCGGCGGGATGCTTGTGCGGGAGGCGAGGGCCTCGAAAGCGCCGGAAATCACCATCGGGACGACCCGGACGTTCATCTCCTTTGAAAGGATGGAAAACATCGGCTTGAATTCCGCAACCTCGCCGTCGCGCGTCCGCGTGCCTTCGGGGAACATGACAACCATGTCGCCCCGGCGCAGTATTTCGGCAAGCTTCTGCACCGATTCGCGCACGTTGTTTTTCACGTCCACAACGATTATGTTGCTGTGGCGCACGAAAAACTGCATGGCCCGGCTCTTCATCATGGCCCTTATTTTCGCGAAGAAGTACATTTTGTAGAGCGTCCTGCGCGGAAAGATGTAAGCGAACAAAAACCCGTCGCAAAGCGACTGGTGGTTCGGGGCTATGATAAACGGGCCGGATGCGGGTATGTTTTCAGTCCCCTCCACCCTGACGTCATACCATAGCTTAAAGAAGAGCTTGGAAAGCATTATGGTGAAGAAATGGAAAAAGTACGTCTTGGGTATGGCAGGCGGCGTGCACGTCTTTAATATTTCCCCCCAGGCTGCGGCGCCCTTGGACTTTTTGGCCGGCTTTGGCCTGTTCTGCTCGGAATCCACGAATTCCGAAATCTTCCGGAGCGTGGACTGCTGCTCAAAGTCGCTTTCTTTCATGTCTATTCCGTAGTTTTCCTTTATAAATTCGTGCAGCGATATCTTTGCCAGCGAATCGAAGCCCAGGTCCATTTCCAGATGCGCGTCGGCAGAGACGGGGACGGAGACCTGCATTGCGGCGAACTCCTTGAGAGCCTTGTAGGCCCTTGAGTCCGGCTCGGGGGCGAAGTCCTGCTCCTGCGGCGGCTCCGAGTTCACGCTCTCAATGAACGATGCCAGCTTGAAGCGCTTGAGCTTGCCTATGCGCGTGCGCGGGAACTCCTTGTCGGTCACGGTGAAGCGTATTATGCGCTTGTAGGAGGCGTTGGCCCGGTTGTACGGCAGGATGGCGTTTTCGCGGACGAAATCCTCCTCCCCCGAGCCGGCGAGTTCCGCCCGCTTGGCGTCGGTGAGCCTCACGACGGCCTGGATTATGTCGTCGCACATGAGCACCCCGACCTCCTCGATGTCGGGGCACCTCTCGCGTATCTGCGCCTCAAGCTCCACAGGGTTGAGCTTCTTGCCGTTGGGAAGGACTATGATTTCCTTGCGACGGCCGGTTATGAAAATGTACCCGTCCTCGTCCTGGTAGCCGAGGTCGCCGGTGTAAAGCCAGCCGTTGTTGAAAGACGAGGCGTTCTCCTCTGGGCGCTTGTAGTAGCCGCTGGTGATGCTTCTGCCGCGCACGGTTATCTCCCCGTCGACAATCCTGACCTCGTTGGAGGGCAGGGGCTGGCCGCACGCGCCTATTTTTGCCTTTCCCATTCTGGGGAAGGATATGATGGGGGCGGCCTCCGTCATACCGTAGCCCTCGCACATGCAAAAGCCCAGCGTGGCCAGGTCGGCCGCAGCCTCCCTGTCGAGCGCGGCCCCGCCCGAAACCCATGTCTTTACGCAGCCGCCGAATTTATTGTGTATGGCGGAGAAGACGAATCGCGAAAACCCTGCGGAGCCGACGAACCTGGCAAGAAGGAACATGGCCTTTGCCGGGAGGGAGCGGTTCACCTTTTCCATTATGTTTGCGCGCAACAGCTCGTAAAAGCGCGGAACGGATATGACAGACGTCGCCCGGTGCCTGACAAGGGCCCCGGCGATGTCGGCGGGGGCGACGCTCTTCGGGAAAATTATGGAGCCGCCCACGTACAGCACGCCTATTATCGTGCCCACGAGCGGCAGGATGTGGTGGAACGGCAGCATTGCAAGAATCCTCATGCCCTTTGAATAGTAGCCCTCGTCCGCAACCGCCTCAATGTTTGCCTGGAGGTTGTCGAATGTGAGCATCACGCCCTTCGGATTGCTTGTGGTGCCGGAAGTGTAGACGATGAACGCCAGGTCGGAAGGCGAGCGCGCCACGCTCCAGCCGCCGGGGGCCTCGGCCGATAGCGGGATTTCTATTTCCTCAAGGACGCATATTTCAATCTCCCTGCCGCTTTTTTCGGCGGCCTCCCTCGCCTTTTCGAGGTTGGCGCGGGACGTGAACATGAAGTCGCACTCGCTGTCCCCCAAAATGAACGCGGCCTCCGAGACGAGGGAATTGGCGTCCACCGGCACCACGACGCCCATGCGCTTCCAGACGGCGTACAGCGCGCAGGCCCACTCCGGGGAGTTTTCGGCGAATATCGCCGCGTGCATTCCGTCGCGCGGGATGCGCGAGGCCGCCGCGCACACGGCGGCGTAGGCCGAAGCGTACGATATTTCAAAGTCGGCGCCCAGAAAGGCCGGGACGCCGTGGTTTTTTAGAAACGTTATCTTCATCTTATGCGTATTCTGCGAAGCAGGAGGGGCCGAGCCTTTCAAGGACATCCGCCTTCAAAGATTCGGCCCCCGCCGCGTCCAGGCTGTTTATTATTGCAAAGCACGCGCTGCCCGAGCCGCTCATAACGGCGGGAACCCCGTAGCGGGAGCGCACAAATTCCACTGCGGCCTCAAGGGCCGGATACTTCTCAAAGGCTGGCCCCTGCATATTGTTAAATAGGGGGATGTTGTCGGCCCTCGGGTCCTCCAGCCACGCGGAGAGCATCGCCTCGGCCTCCCGCTCTGAGACATACCATGAACCGCGCTCGCGCATGCGCCCGTAGGCCCAGCCGGTGTTTATGGAAAATGCGGGCTTAAATATCAGAATTTTGAGCGACGAGAGCACATCGGCCGCGGCCTCCGGTAGGTCCGAGACCAGCTCGCCCCTGCCGCGCATGACGACGGGCCTCCCGCTCAAAAACAGGGGGCAGTCGGAGCCCATCAGCGCGGCGAGCCTCGAAAGCTCGGAGGAATCAAGCGGAGAGCCGCACATTTCGTTTATGCCCCCAAGGGCGACGGCGCCGTTTGAGCTTCCCCCGCCGAGGCCCGCCCCGTGGGGCACGCGCTTTTCTATGGAGAATTTGAAAAACCTCTCCATGCCGGACGCCTTCCTGAATATCCCGGCGGCCTTCATGACGAGGTTTGAGCCGTCCAGCGGAACGCCCTCGGCGGCGCACTCCACCGAATCCTCGCCCGCCTCCTCTATGCGGATGACGTCCCCGAAGCGCGTCGGGGCCGCAACGCTTACGAGGCTGTGGAAGCCGTCCGGGCGCGCGCCGGTTATGGCGAGCATGTAATTCACCTTGCAGGGCGAGAAAAATGAGCGTCCTCTTGTCATTTCAATTGAAAAATTTGCAACTTTGTGGCACAAACCGCGCCATATGTCAAAACAATGCAAATTGATTCTGGCGCTGGACCTCCCCGACAGGGAGCCTGCGCTGGAAATGCTGGAAAAGCTGCGCGGTTCGCTCGAATGGGTGAAAATCGGCCTCCAGATGTATTTGAAGTACGGCGCGCCGTTTGTACGCGAAGTCGGGGCGATGGGCTTCAAGGTGTTTTTGGACCTGAAGATGTACGACATTCCAAACACCGTTGCCTCCGCCGTAAAAAGCCTGGAGGGCCTGCCCGTCGGGATGCTCACGCTGCACGCCTCGGGCGGGGCCGAGATGATGCGCGCCGCTGCCGCCGCTGCCGCCGAGACAAACCCGGACATGCTGCTTTTGGGCGTCACGGTGCTGACATCGTTCGACGACGCGGGGCTCGCCGAAACGGGCGTCGCCTCCGCCGCGCCGGAACAGGTTCTCAGGCTGGCCCGCCTCGCATGCGGAAGCGGGCTGAAGGGCCTCGTGTGCTCCCCGCTTGAAACGGCGGCGCTCAGGGCGGCGCTCCCGCCCGAAACGGCTCTCGTAACCCCCGGCATCCGCCCCGCAGGCTCCGGAGCGGACGAGCAGAAGCGCATAATGACGCCAAAACTGGCGGCGGAGGCCGGGTCGTCCTACATAGTCGTGGGGCGCCCCATCCTCAGGGCTCCGGACCCGGCCGAGGCCGCCCGCGCAATAATTGCGGAGCTTTCATGAAAAACGCGGCCGTTATACTGGCGGCGGGGGGCGGCTCCCGCATGAGGGGGTCTGTCAGGGACAAGACGCTGGCGCCCCTCATGGGCAGGCCCGTGCTCTGGCACAGCGCCCGGGCTTTCGTCGAAAGCGGGTGCGTGTCGCTCCTTGTGTTCGTGTGCCGCGACGACGGGCAGATTGCGGAAATCAAAGAGGCCCTCGCCGACATCCTGCAAAAAATCGAACACCGCTTCGCCTACGGCGGGGCCGAGCGCCAGGACAGCGTCCTAAACGGCCTCCGCGAAACGCCGGAGGACGCGGAGTTCGTTTTCATCCACGATGCGGCAAGGCCCCTCGCGGGCGCTGAAAACATACGCAGGCTCTGCCGCACTGTCGAATCGGACGGGTGCGCGGTGCTGGCCTCAAGGGTGGTCGACACCATAAAGCGGCTCGATTCGGACCCGCAAAACCTGCGCTCCAGGCGACTGTGCGACCTCGAACGCCCCCTCCTCTGGGCGATGCAGACACCCCAGGCATTCCGCCGCTCCCTGATTCTGGACTGCTACGAAAAAGTGCGCGCAGGCGGCCTCAAAATCACCGACGACGCTGCGGCGGCCTCGGCGGCGGGCCTCGGCGTCAGCATAGTCGAAAATTTCACCCCCAATCCGAAAATAACCCTTCCGGAAGATCTGGCGATTGTTGAATTTTTAAACAAAAAGGGAATGATATGAGCAAATTCAGAGTAGGCTACGGATACGACGTCCACCAGCTCGCCGAGGGCAGGAGGTGCGTCATAGGCGGGGTGGAAATACCCAACAGCGTCGGCCCGCTGGGGCATTCCGACGCCGACGTGCTAAGCCACGCGATAGCCGACGCCATCCTCGGGGCCGCCGCGCTCCCGGACATCGGCCACTACTTTCCAAACACCTCCAGCGAATGCGAGGGCATGGATTCCCAGGACATCCTGCGCCGCGCCGTCGCCGAAATCGGCAAGCTTGGCTACAAGCTCGTCAATGTGGACTCGTCGATGATAGCCGAAACCCCAAAGCTTTCGCCGCACATCGCCGACATAAAAAGGACGCTGGCGGCGACCCTCGGCCTTGAGCCGGGCGACATCGGCGTAAAGGCTACCACAAACGAGAAGATGGGCTGGATAGGCAGGCGCGAGGGACTGGCGGCCCACGCTGTGTGCCTCATCGAAAAGGCGGGCGGGGAATCCTGAAGCCCCGCAGGCCCGCATGGCGGCGCAAAGGCGTTTCACCGGGCGCGGAAAATGATAATCGACGAAAAGAAGATAAGGGAGAGGACGCGGACCGGAATAGCTTCCCGGCCGGTCTCGCGTGTGCGGATACAAAGGCCGTACAAGCCGAGCCCCGTCGCGGCCCTCGCCGAGAGGGTCAAGTCGGCGATGGGGATAGCGACGATAGCCGCTGTGACGGCGGGAGTGGCCTACCTCATAATCACCCTCGCGCTCCAAAGCGCCCGCTACGCCGAAATCAGGGCCGAGAAGAAGGAGGCCGAACGGGAAAAGGCCGAAGCCGTCCGAAACGCCCCTGAAAACCCGCGCGAAATTTTCGTGCCGGCAACCTACCGCCCTGCAAAATGAAGCGCGCAGACGAGCTTCTCGCGCAGCTCGGCCTGGCCGAGAGCCGCTCCAAAGCGCGCGCAATCATAGAGGAGGGCAAGGCGTCCGCAGACGGCGTAAGGATTGACAAGCCGTCGCGCAAGATTTGCGAATCGGCAAAAATCGAGATATGCGAAGCGGACGCCGTGAAATACGTCTCGCGCGCGGGGCTTAAGCTCGAGGCTTTTCTGGACAGGTTCGGAGTAAATCCGGACGGATGTGAAATAATCGACATCGGGGCCTCCACGGGCGGCTTCACCGACTGCCTGCTATCCCGCGGGGCGAAGTCGGCCGTGTGCGTCGATGTGGGAACCGGCCAGCTCCACGAAAAGCTCAGGTCCGACCCGCGCGTCGAAAACATGGAGCGCACCGACGCGCGCTCCCTGACGTGCGAAGCCCTCGGCGGGAGGCGCTTCGGCATACTCTGCGCGGACCTGTCGTTCATATCCCTCGAAAAGGTATTGCCATTCGTCTGGCCGTTTTTGGCCCCCGGGGGCACGGCGGCCCTGCTTGTGAAGCCCCAGTTTGAAACGCCCCCCGCCATAATGCGCCGCGCAAAGGGAGTCATAAGGGACGCCACCCTGCAAAATGCGGCGCTTGAAAAGATAAGAAACTTCATCTCGGCGGAATTCCCCGACGCCGAATACCTCGGCGACATGCCCTCCCCCATCAAGGGCGGGGACGGCAACGCCGAATTCATGCTGGGGCTAAAAAAACGCGCATAGCCCCCGTCCGCCGCCGGACTGCGTGAAATCCCCGCATCCCGCAAGCTGCACAGCCTTGTCCGCGCCATGCGCCACCCCCGGAGAGCCTTCTCCGACAACCGCCGAAACACATCTGAAAGAGCGACACAACCCGCGCGCCCGCCGCACTATACCCCCTTTTTAAATCGCCATAATTCCAGCCCCGCGAGCGGCCTGTTAGCGGCATCCCCCGGCGGAAAACTTCCCTCAAAGCCCTGCTTTCAAAGAAACGGAATAGCCGCCCCATCCCCGCGCGGCCGGTCGGCATCTTGCGACCGGCATTTACGCGCCCCGCATCCGAAAACAAAAATTGAAAACGCATGTTTTTGGCGGGCCGGGCGGAAGCCATATGGCAACACCTGAAACGGATAACGGGACATTCATAAAAATGCGGCATCAAGCTATGCGGCGCTTTCCGGCGCGGATGCCGCCCGGCCCCCAAAAGAGCCTCGCAAGGCCATCCCATCCGCAAGGCGAAAGTATAGCTTTTTACTGGCGGAGACCTCCGGCGGGCCAATGCGGATTTTTCCCGCCGCCCGGCCCGCATCCGAACTTCGAGGTACTGACAAACGTCCCGCATAGCCTCAAAGGCTGAAAGGCGGAGATTCTCCCCCACTGCGACTTTGCAGGCGGCGCGCTCCGTTTTTCCCCCGCTCGTCGCGCGTCTAATGCCGGCCTTTCCCACGATTGCGGCGTTCCGGCATCCGCATGGCCTTTCATCCCCGGCTTGCAAAAGCGAAGAAAACAGGCGACGCCCGCGCCCTAACGCGGCAGCCCACGGCAGCGTTATCGAAGATGGGCATTTCCCTGCCAGAGAGCATAACGGCATTTCATTAAGCAAGGCCGAAGCCGCAATAAAAAGACATGCCAAAGGCCCGTGCAATTTTAACTGCAAAGGGGATTTTACGGGCGCGGAACGCCCCGGCTGCAATGGCTTTGCGCAATGGCGCGCGCGCGGCGCAAGAAAGGCCGTCAGCTCTTTAAAAGCCTTATCAGCCGACTACCGGAATCTTCGCCGGACGGGAGTATCTCTATCCACAGGGCGTCGTGAGGCAGGGCCTGCGCGACAATCTGCGGCCACTCCACGCAAACGAGCTTCGGGTCGGGAACGATTTCGTCTATCAGGAGAGAATCGTAGTCCTCCGGGGATTTCAGCCTGTAAGCGTCAACATGGACAAAATTAGAAAGGGCCCCCGAATAGGTCATGCATATGCTGTAAGACGGGCTTTTGACCGGCGCGGAAACGCCCAGCCCGCGCGCCAGCCCCTTGGCAAACGTCGTTTTTCCCGCCCCGAGGTCCCCGACCAGTGCGACAGTCCCTTCCCGGACGGAGGAAGCCAGGCGCGCGGCGAGGGCCGCGGTCTCCTCCGGGCCGCGGCACAAAACGCCTTTTGAAAGCTCGTCAAACATGCCAGACATCCCAATGCGCGGTCAAAGCCGCCCCGCCAGGCGCCCCAATCCCCAAAGGTTTCCGGCGCGCCGCCCGAAACCCCGCAAAATCCTGCGGGAGAAAAAGCATCCCCCCGGCTCAGAGCCTGGAGCAGAATTTCGCAAAGCGGTCGAGCCCCTTCTTGATGGTCTCGTCGCAAACCGCATAGCTGAAGCGGATGTTGGGGTCCGAACCGAAGGCCGAACCGGGAACGACAGCCACAAGCTCCTCCTCCAGAAGCTTCGCGCAAAAATCAGCCGAACTCATGCCGAATAAGGAGATGTTCGGGAAGAGGTAAAACGCACCCTGCGCCCTGCGGCACGAGACGCCCCTTATAGAATTCAGCCCTTCCCAAAGCATGAGGCGGCGGCGGTCAAACGCCTCCAGCATCATGTCGAGGGACTCCTTCGCCTTCTCCGGCTGGCGCAGCGCAGCGAGGGCGCCGTACTGCGCAAAAGTCGTGGAATTGGACGCAGTCTGGCTCTGGAGGGAGGCCACGGCCTTAGCGACGTCGTCGGGGGCGCACAGGGTGCCGAGGCGCCATCCGGTCATTGCGTAAGACTTGCTGAAACCCGAGGCGATTATAACGTGGCGCTGGGCTTCCTCCGACACGGCTGCGGGGCTTGAAGCCTCCACGCCGTCATAGACGAGGTTTTCGTAGATTTCGTCGGAAAGGATGAAGATGTCGTTTTTTACGGCAAAGTCGGCAATGGCCTTCAGCTCCTCGCGCGTATATACGGCGCCGGTCGGGTTGGACGGGCTCGTGAGGACGACCATCTTAGTCTTTTCGGTGAGGGCCTTTTCAAGGTCGCCAACCGTAATTTTGAAATCGCTTTCATCGCCAGCGCCCACAAACACGGGAACGCCTCCGGCGAGCTTCACCATCTCCGGATAGCTCACCCAGTACGGCGCGGGAATTATCACCTCGTCGCCGGGGCTTACAACCGCCATGAACGCCAGATAGCACGTGAACTTTCCGCCGGGGCTCACCACGATATTGGAGAACTTGACATCCTTGAGGCCCTTCTTTTCCACATAATACTCGGCCAGCGCAGTGCGCAGGTCCAGAAGGCCGGGGGCGGGGACATACTTGGTCTTTCCCTCCTCCAAGGCCCTTATGCAGGCGTCTTTTATGAACTTAGGCGTGTCGAAATCAGGCTCTCCGGCCCCGAAGCCGCAGACGTCCTCGCCCGCAGCCTTCAGCGCCTTTGCCTTTGCGTCAACGGCGAGCGTCGGCGACGGTGCTATGTTCATTGCCCATGTGGATAATCTGTCGTTCATTATCTGTATAAAACGAATAGAAAAGGAAATTCACCTGAGCGGCAATTGCAATTCAAATCTGCCTGCCCTCCAAAAAAACGGGCCGCCGCATGTTCCGGACAAGTAGGCGGAAAGCGCGCGCGGCGGTACAGGTTCCGGCTCCCCGAGGGCCTCCAAAAACCGCGCCTTTAGCCCCGGATAGCACCATGAGCCCCCCAGCCTGCCGCGTTTCCGGGTCCGCCCCGTAAAAAAATGCCGGAAGCCCCCCGCTTGGGGCGGCCCATATCCGTAAACGGAGCCTGCCGATGCGCCCCCGCAGCAAAGTAATGGGAAAGCCGCACCCATGCGGCGCAGAACAATGCCCCCCCCAAAGACGCCCTGAAGCTCTAAAGCGGTTCTTAAGAAAGCCTGAAAGGCTCGGCGGCTTGCGCGCGCAAAGCCGGCACCCCAGGGCGGCATTTCAAATTGCCGGCGCAGAGCTACCCCGCCAGAATCCCCGAATTGCCGCGCGGCATTAAAGCTGAAAGGCGGCAGGGTTGGCGCGGCGTATGGAGACCCTCGCCCCCCGCATCCTGCGGACAAAGGAAAGGCCCCGTCAAAAAGGCGCTGCGCAACTTTCTTAGAAGCCGGCGCCCGAATGGAGGAGGCATAAGCAATGGTTCCACCCCAAAGTCTAAAAGAAGCATCCGAACCGACAGGAGTAGCGGCCAGACAATGCAACCCGGGCGCCCATTTAAAAATCTCCGGCGCCCCGAAACGCACAAAACGCATCCAAAGGCCAGGCGGGCGCAAAGCGCAAACTCCGTCTGAACACCCAAGGCGTCCGCAAAACGGGCTATTCAGCCGAATCCGCCGCGCCGCAAAACCGGGCGCGGCGGAAATGGCAAAAACTTGAAAAAGCGCCTACTTTTTGCAGGAGCAGGAGCACCCCTTCTTGGAGGTCGCCTTCTTGGGCGCGGCTTTCTTTGCGGGGGCAGCCTTTTTCGCGGGGGCCTTCTTGGCAGCGACCGCCTTCTTCGCCGGAGCTTTCTTGGCCGCGACCTTTTTGACGGCCACCTTTTTTACGGCGACCTTCTTGACCGCAACTTTCTTTGCGGCCGCCTTCTTTGCCGGAGCCTTCGCTGCGGCTTTTTTAGCCGGAGCCTTGGCGGCGACCGCCTTCTTCGCCGGAACCTTTTTCACGGCAGCCTTTTTCGCGGGGGCCTTCTTGGCCGGCGCTTTTTTGGCCGCAACTTTTTTCACTGCTTTTTTTACTGCCATAACTGTTATTCGTTTGTTATTTTCAGGTCTCCCGAATTTGGCAACGACTTGGAATCGGCCGGCCTTCGACTCGGAGGCGGCATTCGGGAAAAGACAGCCCGCGGCCCGCGCTGCGGGGCGGAAAAATACACGCGTAAAAAGACGCGCCGCCGCCGGGGAGGCGTCCTCCCGAGAAAAGCGTTTTCGGCTGTTTGAAATGCGTCTTCAATTTGCGTTTGCGTGATGTGGAGTCCGGCGCGCCGTGGCGCCTGCGTTTGCGCAGCCCCGTTTTGCATTCTCCCCGGCCGCCCCCGTTTTCCATTCGCCGGAGGGCGCGGCAAAACGCGCAGCCTCCGCCACTCGGGCCGGGCGGAATGCCGTTTGAAATCTGCGACAACCGCCTGTTTCACAAAACACTATTCTACATCGTAAAAAAAAAGCAATAAAAAACTAATCCAAAACTTCTTTTGAAAAAGCCATCCGCCACTTGCGCAAAACAAAACCGCATCTTGCGGATTTGCCGGAGGCATGCGAAAGAAAAAACTCCGCGCGCGCAGCCTCTCCGCAAAGGGCGGATGCAAATATTTTCCGGCCCCAAAGGCGCCCGCGCGGGGCAGGCTCCCGCACGCCGAAAAGCCCGGGATATTAAACGCCGCAAATCCCGCAAACCCTATGCGGTTCAAAGAGCCTTTCGCGCGGTGAATGCGAAAGGCATCCAAAAGCCGGATGACATTGCACGATTATAAGAAACGCAACGCGCCATGTGCGGCCCGCCCTGCGGCAGGGCTTGCATGCTCGCACAAAAAACGCCGCATGCAGTTTTGAATCACCGGGATGCGGGCGGGATTAAACAAGCCATGCGCGGAATCTTCAAGCCAGCCCGGCTCCTCCGGAGAACGCCCCCCATGCGCTTGAGGCAAAGACTCAGGCGGGGATTTTTTAAGGCTTGCGCGCAGCAAAGCGCGGCGGAAAAAGGCGCAAACCACGCCGCAATCCAAGCCGTAGAAAAATCCCCCCCCCATTCCGGGGAGCTGAAAGATTTGGGAATAATCTGACACCGGTTCGGCCGCCCTCCAAGATTAAAGGATGTGCAAAAATCCCCGCTTTCCAACCGAAAGCAACCGTATTTCTCAGAAAGCATACTATATTAAAAATCGCCTTCGCCCGGATTCATACCACCCCTTTTTAAATGAGAGCCTCACATAGAGGATGAAGCGGGCTGCGGATTTGCAAACGGAATTTTACGCGCAGATAAAGACTTCTCCCGTCCCGACGGGAAACGCAGTCCGCGTTTCCAATTCTTCCGGGGCATTCTCAATCTATCCCGCGCCCGAAAATACCTCCAGTAGCGGCGCAGGCTGAAAGGCGGCAAACTAATGGAGGCTCCAGGATGCCTTCGCACCGGGCGCAGGCGGGCGTTGAGAAACGGAGCCTCGCAGGAATCCGCCCCGCGCTTCAAAAAGCCCAATCCCCGCATTTTCCCCGCCGCAACCGGAAGAAATTTTGCAAAGCATAGTTAAAAATCCGCCCCCGTATAGCGGATAGCATCCGGCCAAACCTTCGCGCAAAGAAAGCGAAAACCGGCCGCTACATGCGGGCCTGTCCCCAAGGCGACGCGGGCCATTATCCCGCAAAAGGCGCCCGCGCATAAATGCGCAGACGGCCCGCAAGGCTCCGAACCAAACACGCCCCTCCCCCGGCGCGGCGCCTCAGAAGCACTCCTCAAGCGAGGCGCAGACGTACTCCTGCTCCTCGCGCGAGATGGACGAAAATATCGGCAGGCGCACGAGGCGGGCAGCGACAGAATCGCACACCGGAAGCGTCGCGGGCTCCGAGACCTTCATGCCCATCGGCGAGGAATGGAGGGGGACGTAGTGGGACGCGGCTCCGACGCCCCGCTCTTTCATGTGCGCCAGAATCCTCCTGGCATCCCCGGCAGAGCGCGCGAGAAAATAAAAGATGTGGGCGTTGTGCGCGCAGCCTTCGGGAACAGTCGGAAGCTTCAGCATCCCGGCGTCCGCAAGCGGAGCGAGGCGGGCGAAATAGAAGTCCCACGCGGCGAGCCTGTCGCGCGTTATGGACCCGGCGTTTTCAAGCTGGGCCAACAGGTACCCCGCAGAAAGCTCCGAGGGCAGGAAGCTGCTTCCGTAATCGACCCACGTGTATTTGTCGGCCTTGCCCTGCATGAACTCCGTGCGGTTGGTGCCCTTCTCGCGCACGACGCACGCGCGGAACTCCGCCTCCGGATTGTTTACGAGGATTGCCCCGCCCTCTCCGCAGGTGAGGTTCTTTGTGCCGTGGAAGCTCAAAGCCCCGAAGTCCCCGATTGAGCCGAGGGCCCTGCCCCGGTAGGACGAGCATATCCCCTGGGCCGCGTCCTCGACGACAGCAAGCGAATGCCTTTTTGCGATGCCCATTATCGCGTCCATCTCGCACGCCACGCCGGCATAGTGGACGGGGACTATCGCGCGCGTCCGCCCGGTTATGAGCGGCTCGATAAGGGTTTCGTCGATATTGGCGGTGTCCTCGCGGATGTCGCACCAGACGATTTTCGCGCCGCGCAGGGCGAAGGCGTTCGCGGTGGAAACGAACGTGTAGCTGGGCATTATCACCTCGTCGCCCGGCCTTATGGAGCAAAGGATTGCCGCCATGTCGAGCGCGGACGTGCAGGAGGTGGTGAGAAGCGGCATTGCGCACCCAGTCATTTTCGCCAGGAGCCCGTGGCAGGCCGCAGTCAGTCTGCCGTCGCCGTGGAGCTGGCCGCCCTCGGCGGCGGAGCGCATGTATTCGAACTCTTTTCCGGATATTGTGAGTCTGTTGAACGGAACTTTCATCTTCGCAAAAAAAATTTTTCGGCGCGCGGGTGCCTCATTGCTCAAGGCGCCATATGTCAGGCAGCTCCCTCATGCCCCCGCGCAAATCAAGGCCGTAGCCGAATACGTAGAAGTCGGGGATGTCAAAGCCGCAGAAGTCGGGTTCGGGGGTGCCGCCGTTTTTGGAGCGCTTGTTCAGCAAAAAGCATGTCTTCACCTCCGCCGCGCCCGAAGAATTCAAAAGCGATACGAGAGCCTTCGCGGTGGCGCCGGTGTCGAGGATGTCGTCTATCAGCAGCACGCGCTTTGAGCGGACGTCGGGCAGCTTCCCGGAGATTTCAACAACGCCGGACGACGAAAGCGAGTCCCCGTAGCTCGACGCCCTCACCGGGCTGAGCGGAATCCCAAGGCCGGCCTCGGACATCAGGTTGCGGGCAAAAACGGCGGCGCCCTCCTCCAGCCATATCGCGGCGCACTCGCCCGCAGGGAAGGCCGCGTAATAGCCGCGCACCATCCCGGCGAGTTCGCGCACGCGCCCGGCGACGCGCCCGGCATCGAGAAATATCCGGCTTTTCCCAACCATAAAAACACATGCTGAACTATGCCGGGGCTCCCGTCAAGAAATTGCGCCAAAAGCCCCGCGAATCCCCCCGAGGGCGGGGAGTCATGCGCGGCGCAGCCACCGGGGCAGGCGCATCTTCGACTGTATCCTCTCAAGCGGCACCCCCTTGGTCTCCGGATAAAAGAAAAGCACCGTGGCAAACTGGAGGACGGTCATCGCCGCAAAAAAGAAAAACGGGAGGCTCTTTGAGTATTCCGAAACGACCGGGAACAAGTAAGACACGGCGGCGCAGAAAACCCAGTGGGTCGAGCTTCCGAGGGACTGGCCCCTGGCCCTGACCGCGTTCGGGAACACCTCGCTTATGTAAACCCATATGACAGCGCCCTGCGAGAGCGCGAAAAACGCGATGTAGGCAACAAGAATCCAGACCAGCATCGGGGCGTGCTCCCCCGTATAAAAGACGAGGGCGGCCCCGAGCATGGCAAGGGAAGTCCCGGCGGCGCCGACGAGGAGCAGGGTCTTGCGCCCCACCCTGTCTATGAGCGGCATGGCCGCAAGCGTGAAAACGAGGTTCGTGCAGCCTATCGCCACTGCCTGCTGGTCGCCCGAAACCCTGTCGAAGCCGGCGCTTGAGAATATGTCGTTTATATAGTAAAGAAGCCCGTTTATGCCGGACAGTTGGTTGAACATGGCGATGGAAAAGGCGAGAAAAACCGGATACAGGCAGGCGCGCGAAAACAGGGACGCCGCCCCGCTGCCCGGTTCGGGGGCGAGCGACCTTTCTATTTCGGAAAGCTCGGCCGGCACGTCCTCTATCCCCGTCAGGCGCAGCGATTCCGCAGCCTCCGCGCCGCGCCCGGCCTTCACAAGCCACCTAGGCGAGCGGGGTATGTAAAAAAGCACCCACAAAAACAGCGCGGCGGGGACCGCCTCCACCCCGAGCTTCACCCTCCATTCCGCCCCGAGCGGATCCAGGCCCGAAAGCCCCACCAGCCAGTTTGAAAGGTATGCGAGGAGGATGCCGCCTACAACGTTTATCTGGAACGCCGCGACAAACCTGCCGCGAAGGCGCGCCGGCGCAATCTCTGCGATATACATGGGCGCAAGCACTGACGCCGCCCCTATCCCCAGCCCGCCTATGAAGCGCGAAAACACGAACACGCCCCAGCCCGTCGCAAATGCGCAGCCCAAGGCAGACAGCAGAAACAAAAGCCCCGTGATTTTAAGCGAATCGCGCCTGCCGATGCGGTCCCCGGGACAGGAGGCAAAAAGCGCCCCGGCGATTGTCCCCCAAAGCGCCACCGACACGGTGAAGCCCAGGGCCCCGCTGTCGAGCGAATAAACGCCGCGCAGCGACTCGGTAACCCCGGAAATCACGGCGGTGTCGAAGCCGAAAAGAAGCCCCGCAAGGGCCGCCGCAAACGCGCTCAAAAACAGTGTCCCGTTCACCCTCCGAACGTTGTCCATATTTTAAAACTCCTGTAAAAGACCCGGAGGCGCGGCGCAGGGGCGCGCCCCGGATGGAAATCCCGCGCCCGGAAAAAACCCGCTTCCGGCCGCGCCCGCGCCTTGTTGGAAATCCTACACAAACCGCTTCGCCCATAAAGCAAATTTTTGCCGCGCGCGGACCTTTTTTGTTCGCAAAACCCCGCGTACCTTCAAAAATCCGCAGCCATGATAAGGATAATCGCAGTCGGGAGGATGAAAAACAGGCCGCTTGCCGAACTCGCGGAGGAATACATGAAGCGCCTCTCAAAATACGACAAGGCGCATGTCCTGGAAATAAGGGACTCGGACCCGCGCAGGGAGGGGGCGCGCATGCTCGAAATGCTTGAGGGCGCGCGCGGGACAGTTTACGTGCTTAGCGAAGAGGGCGAGGCGTTTTCATCCCGGGAGCTCTCGTCCATGCTTGAGGCAGACCTCGCAAAGGGGGGCTCGACCTTCGTAATAGGCGGCCCCTACGGGCTTTCCGAAGAAATAAAAAGGCGCGCGGACACCCTCATGTCGCTATCTGCCATGACGTTCACCCACGAGTGGGCGCGGGCGATTCTTGCCGAGCAGCTCTACCGCGCAAAATCCATATCAGCAGGCTCCGGCTACCACCATTAGCAATGCCTTAACCCCGCCCGATTTGCCAGCCGCACCCGCGCCTCCCCCGCCGTGCGCCCGAAAACAGACGCCCCCAAAAACGTGGCGATTTTTAAAGGCCCCACAACCGGCGTGAATTTAGCTTAAACTGCCGCCGCCTGCCTCCCGAATCCTGGCCTTTTCCAGAAATCAAAGCCGGCCATGCGGCTCCGCTTCATCCGCCCCGGCGCGGTGGACGGTTTCGGGAGGCGCAGCCGCATATGGCACATCATTTTAACATGCGTATGCAATTAAAACCAACGGCATAAAAACAGGGTTCTTTGCGGCGGAGGCGGGCGACGCGATATTTTCGCTTGAAACGCGCGCAAAAAAACGCAATACAGAACGCATGTTTTTTCCGCGCGCATCGAAGATTCTCGCCCTTGCGGCCGCACTTTCGGCAGCCGCAGTTTCGGTTTCCCTTGCGGAAAAGACCTACCCCATACGAAGCTCCTCGGGGAAGACGGTCGACTTTTCCGTCACCGGGGTCTCTCCAGAAGGCGTGTTCGTAAAGGCCAGGAACCAGCGCGGCCAAAGGGAAATCCGCATTGACTGGAGCGCAATAGACATGGACTGGATGCGGGAGAACGCCGCAGAGCTCGTGAAGGCCAAGGAGTTCTCCGAACAGGCCGCGTACGTGAGAAGGCGCAACGCAGAGCGCCTGGAAGAGCTCAGGCGCGAGACTGACCCGACCGCCATTTCTGGGACGGTGGTGGCGGTGCTAAAGGGCGGCGCACTGGTAAAGAGCTCCGGGATTCGCCCGACGGGCGATGTGGCGCGCGCCATGACCTCCCGGACGGGACTATTTTCCGGGACGTGCTTCATAGAAAACGTCCCCGGCATCGAAAAGCTGGCCGACGGGGACAAAATCGAGCTCATAGCATACGAGTCCGGCACGTATTCGTACCTCAGCATGATGTACCGCGAGCCAAAAACCATAAAAAAATTCCTGGCCCGGGACGAGGGAAGGCGCGGGTTCGCAGACAGGGGCAGGGAGGACTTCCTCGACATCGACAAGTTTCTGGACTCGGGGACGCGCAAGGCCATCGCCCCCGTCATTCCCGAGCTTGTAAAGCCTGAAATGCCCGTTGCAACCGGCTCGGGACTCCTCATAAAGGGCGGATACGTGGCGACGGCAAACCATGTCGTAAAGGGGGCAAAGCGCATTGCGGTAAATTACGGCGGCTCCTGGCACGCGGCGTCCGTGGTGTCGTCAGACGAGGCGCCCGACGTGGCCCTGCTCAAAGTCGAAAAGCTCAGGGACGGCATCGAGCTTTCCATCTCCTCAAACCCCTCCATAGGCGAGTCCGTATTCTCGCTCGGATACCCCAACACATCCGTCCAGGGCAAAAACATAAAATTCACCTCCGGAGACATAAGCTCGCTTGCGGGAATGCGCGACGACCCGAACTTCATCCAGATTTCCGTTCCGGTGCAGCCCGGAAATTCCGGCGGCCCGCTCTTCGACTTCTGCGGCAACCTCGTGGGCCTGGTCGTGAGCCGCATGAGCGACAAGGCTGCCATGGACGTCCACGGATACGTCCCCCAGAACGTGAATTACGCGACAAAGGCCGCGCACCTTGAAAGGCTGCTTAAGCGCGCCGGGGTGGAAGTCAAACCGGCATCATCAAAGCGCAAGGAAAAGACCGAGGCCATCGGCGACTGCCAGCCGTTTTGCGTGTTTATAACGGCCGAAAAGTGAGCGCCCGCCGCCTCCCGGCTTCGCGCCCCTGCAAAGCGGCCACCGTTTTGTTAAGCCCGCAGGCAGCCTGCAATTCCCCAGCGCCGCGCGGGAAGCCCGGCCCTCCGCCGCAAACTGCGCCAAAGGCCGCACGCCCCCGGCCCTGCCCCGCGTCCGGAAAAGCCGCGCGCAGACCCCGAGACCCCTCAGCCTCCCGGGGCCGGTGCACCGCCCCAGAGCAGCCAAGTCCGCCCTGCTAGGAAGCGAGGAACTCGGCGAGTTTCTTTACGGCCATGCCCCTGTGGCTTATCTCGTTTTTGCGCTCCGCCGGGATTTCGGCGGTCGTAAGGCCCTCCCCCGCAAGCTCGAAAAGCGGGTCGTAGCCGAATCCGCCGCCCCCTTTCGCGCCCCGGTTTATGAATCCGTCAACCCTGCCTTCAAACATCTTTTCGGAACCGTCCGGGCATATCAGGGCAAGGGCGCATGCGAAGTGCGCCGAGCGTTCCCCGTCAGGGACGCCTTCCATCTCCTTCAAAAGGAGGGCGTTATTCGCGCTGTCGGCCCCCGGCCCGGAAACTCCCGCGAAACGGGCCGAGCGGACGCCGGGGCGGCCGCCGAGGGCGTCCACGCATATGCCGCTGTCGTCGGCTAGCACATAGGCGTCGGAAGGGACGCAGGGACGGAGGGCGCGGGCCTTGATGAGGGCGTTTTCTGCAAAAGTCGAACCGGTCTCTTCGCAGGGAGGCATTCCGCCCGCAGTCGCAGCCCCCAGCAGTTCGCAGTCGAGGCCCCAGTCGGCGAACATTTTGGAAAATTCGGCGACCTTGTGGGCGTTTGAAGTCGCTACAAAAATGCGGCGGCGCGACGGCGGCTCCTCCGGAGGAGGGGTGAGGAGTATCCGAGTCTTGAGCGCCGGAACCGGCTCGGAGAACTCCCCCTGCCCCCCGGAGCGAAGGGCGCCGCGCACAGCGCCCATGCGCGCGTCGAGATAGTCGAGCATGGATACGAAAACGGCCTCCGGAGTGGAGGCGATGGCGGCCGCCCCCCATTCGAGCTCTCCCTGATGGCTCAGTATTATGTGCTCAAGCCGCTCGGTGAGCTCCGCGCCCAGCCTGCATTTGAGCGCCGCCTTGCGCACTATCTTAAAGCCCAGGACGACATGCCCCTGAAGGACGCCTATGCGCGTCTTGTCGGCGGCCAGGCCCTGGGAGTATTCGTCAACTTTTCCGATGTCGTGGAGTATCGCGCCCGCGAGCGCGAGGGATGGGTTTACGAACTCGTACATGGGCAGCAGCTTGACGGCGAGCCGCGCAAGGTTAAGCGAATGCTCAAGGAGGCCGCAGCGGTAGGCGTGGTGCATCTTTATCGCGGCTGTGCTGGTAAAAAAGGCCCCTCCGGTGTCGTTTAGCGCGTACTTGACCGTGGCGCGCAGCTTCTCGTTTGGGATGGATTCGACAATCGCCGCAAGCTCCGCCTCCATCTCCTCTTTGGAAAACGGCGACGACTCCACAAGCTCCGGCAGCGCCTCCTCGAACTCGGCCTCGGAAAGCCGCGACACGGAATCGATTTTCGGGCTGAACCTGCCGTTATAAAAATCCGACACTCCGCAGACTGCGAAGGCGTCCCCGGCGGACGCTCCGGACAGCGCGGCAAACGCCAGAGAGTCGCCGAAGCACATGACCGACATCGAGCCGGAATTGTCGCCGAATTCGGCCATGATAAAGTCGCTGCCGTTTTTCGCCTGCCTGCGCTGCATGGACTTCAAGACGGCCCGCACCGCGAACTGCGAACGCTCGCCCTCGCGCGCGGACTTCACCTCCGCTATCTTCTGGTATGATAAATTCATCCGCCCATGACAATCCGGCCCCGCGCGCGCGTCAAACATTAAAACGCCCGCCGTGCCGGAAACGCCGCCCGGCCCAAAAATCCGAATTTTACCGAATAACGCTTGCAAAGAGATTCCGTTTCTGAAATTTTGAACAAATGTTTTCAATCAGGGCGATTATTTTATTTGGGCTTTCGCTAGCCCTTTCAGGCTGCACGTTTCCGCTGTCCCCCCTGATGTTCATGATGATAAAAAACGACGGTCCCCAGACGGGCCCCGCATTCGAGGAGCCGACGCATCTGGCCCCTCCGCTCGAAAACGCCAAGCCGGCCCCGGAAGGCGCCAATATGGCCGATGCCGGACACAATCCCGCAGAAGCCTGCGAAACGTCAAAAGCATAGCCCGGCGCCTCACAGCGTCCGCTGCGCGCAAAAGGTAGCTGGGCGGATATAACGGGGAACCGCTTCAAAATTACCGCGACACCCACGCCCCCCATATCACAGGCGCCCGCAGCCCCGCCAAAAAACATAGCAGCCCTCCATCCTATAAATAAATCCCAAGGCCCCACGGCAGGCAAACATGCCGCAGACAGCCGCAGCCCGAAAGAACTTCCCGGAAATATCCGGAAAAAGGAGGTCGGATTTTGCCGCCATGACGGACACTCGCCCATCCGCAGCCGCGCCGCCATTGCCGCGCAAATTCCGCCCGCGCAATTCGCTTGCAGGCTAGTTTCTGGACGGATTTTCCGGATATTCGCAATCCCCTAAAAGGCGGCAAACTTCAAAATACCCCGCCAGCATGTCCGAAATGAAGCTTTCCAGGGGGACTTCCGCCTCCGCCGCAAGTCTCTCATAGACGGCCAGCGTCTCCGAATCCAAAAGAACGATTATTTTTACGTTTTGCATAAATGAGGGGAGCCGCATGCAAGTTAACTCCGCAAGAGAGGCGGCATCAAGACTTTTCCGGTATCGGGCGGCAATTTTTCAAAACCGGCAGGCGAATTCGCCCCCGTGCCCCAAACAGAGAAATTCCGAACAAAAACCAATCTTCCCCCTCCCGCCGCAAAACTAAAAAAAGAGACTGACATGGATTAGAATGCCCCGAAAGAAACGAAAAATCAGGCGGTGTTTCGCGGCAGGCGGGGGACGTTTTTTCTTATCCGCATAGAACTACATTTCAGAGTCCGCATTCCATTCCCTTATCTATGCCAGCCCCTAAAAAAACTGAAGACTTGCAAAGAAAAGCAGAAAGACCGATGCCAACAAGGCGAACAACCCGCCCCTCTCTCCAACACCACCGAATCCCCCTCCAGTTCCGAAATGCAAGGGAAATCGACATAAAAACGCCCTCTCAATGCCCCTCTCCCCCGCTCTTATATAGGTAAAAAGATTTTCCATAGAAAAAATCCATCCGCACGGCCTCCATATTTTTCGCCACATTGCAGACGCGAAACAAACCCAATCCCCTGCCAGCCGGATTATAATGAAACCAAAAAATGCTCTTTTTCCATAAAGACTCTTGACTTTGCCAATTTTCCCGGTTTTTGTTATTTACTTTATAAAGTGTCGCTCGAGTGGTGAAATTGGTAGACACGTACGATTCAGGTTCGTATGCCGCGAGGCATAAGGGTTCAAGTCCCTTCTCGAGCACCAAAATTAAAATCCGACATGATTCATGTCGGATTTTTTTATCTATTATGATAATTCATGAAAATTAAACATTTAATATTTAGATGATGCCATTGAGTTTTTCCCAAAAGACTCAGACTACATGCGATTATTGCGAACGAACGCTATAAATGTTGAAAAATTTCGCTCAAAGTGTTAAACATTTATCAATAACTTATGAGTTAATAATTAGCGTATTAAAAAAGTTAACAATCGAATTGAAAATTATGTAAGGATCAACTCCTTTTCTATTTATTTGAAAGAATTGCATATTCATTCGCTATTCTTTCTTTTGCCTCCTTTGTAAAGTTTTCGCAAACTAAACGCTGAAATCCCTCAGGATTCTTGTTACAATGAAGAATAAAATGCTTCTCTCTTAACTCTTTTTCTCTATCGCGTTTTTCCCACGGATATTCCTTTCTTAAATTCCATATTTGAAGAAGTTTTGATATTGCTTTAAAGAAAACTGCCAAAGTTGAAATATATGAAATGTAGATAAAAATCATTCCCCCTATATACCAAGTAACGGGTATTACAACTGCGATAATGGTCCAAAAAAATCGAAATATGTTTATGCCAATCTTGAAATCTCTGCCTTCCTTTGCTAGCTTCTCATTTATTTGTTCCTGTGTAACATATATAATATCAGAATAAATATTTTCCCTATATTCCTCCGACTTGAATAAACTTGGCACTTCTTCATCCACAGATTTAGTCCATTTAAGTACATACTTACCGTCTTTTGTTGGATAACCAAAATAATACAAGCCATAATCTTTTGACGAGAAATCAATAGATGAACCTGTATTATCAAAAGATGCGATAAAAGTTGGCATTGGAAAACGTTTAAACCAAATTTTAAACTCATTTTCCATATCCTTCAGAATTTCCTTTTCCGATATATCACGAATATAAGTAAGGCTAACATGGGCGAAATATGAAAAATGTGATGCGAAGCTATATGTGACTTTGTAGTTTGGCCTTATCTCGATAATATCATCCCTATAATGTCTTTTTTGTTTCATGCTGAATCGTATTTTTATCTGAAAGAGTAATATATTCTTTAAACCGAGATCACCAATTTTAAAATGCTATTTTTTTGTAATTTTTATACTTTGGTGACACATAAGCGTTAAGCGCTTTTTGTCCGAAAACCAATAGTACCCCCAATATGTCTACCTTGTATATCCGCACTCTATAAAACGGGATTCTTTTCAGAATCCATAAAAGTGAACGTTAGCGGATACGCTTAGAACACCAACATTCCGTTGGATCTAAGATGCTTGCGCATCTTGTGACGAAGAACGCCGCCCAGACTTGGGCGGCTTTTCTATTTTCCGGCCGCATTGCCTACGGCAATCGCTGACTATTTAACATCTGAATTTTTTCGGAATGTGGCACAAAAGCGTTAACAATTTCGTGCATCAAAAATCGCAACAATGCAAAAGTGTCTATCTTGATGGAATTTCACGTATAAAATTGTGAGATATTGCGAAAGCTCTCACAGAGAGCGTTAATCAGATCGCTTCGAGCACCCTATTTTCAATTTGCGGACTTCTATATCTGTTTTAGGATATTTTCTTTGAAGATCAAGGAGTTATGCTCCTAAAACAGGCATGGAGGTTCGCATTTTCTTAGGGATAAATTGTATAATTTCCCCAAGTGATGACGATTTCACTTCAAGTCATAATATCATTACACTCCAAGAAAAGATTTTTGAATTTTGTAAATTACCTAAGAGTGTCGTTGAAATAGCTGATATGCTTGGAGTGAACGATAGAAGATGGGTGCGTAAGAAATATATTGCTCCATTTATAGGCACAAAACTTCAAATGACTATTCCGGACAAACCGAATAGCCAAAATCAAAAATATATAACGTTTGAGTAATATGAAAAGCAATCAATCTCTTTGCTCAATCAAGGATTTTGACTACTTTTGTATTGAGTTATTTGACAGCATAGCAACGCAAAGCGCTGGAATTCGCACGGTTGCTAAATCGTTACCTCTATTTTTCAAATACTCCGCTAACAGTTTATTCTTCAATCGGTTAAGTCAAACCGATAAAATCTAAAATAAACTGTTTCACGGACGGACGGCTAAAATCCATCGACAATAAAGCCGGGAGAGTCATGACTTTCCCATATGAACCGGGAGCTTGCGTGGAAGAAATTGCCATAAACGGCAAGGCGTTTGTGATAAAATATATCGACGGACATTTGGCAAGTCCTTACGGGAAAACTTCTCCGCAGAATGATAGGGAATAAAGCAAACGTTTTGAATACGACAGATATGGTCGGATTTAGAAAGTTCCGAAGTTTATCGAAGGCAAAATTGCAAGTATCATACACTTAAAAAATGGCGCAGGTGAAAAAAATCTTGCTTAATGCTCTAACCAATGGTTTACAATAATTGTGTCGCATGAAGAAATATATATTTATAATATTATTGTTAGTTGCCTTAGCGGTATGTATTCCTGAAACATATCTGCCCCTCTCTATCCAAAATTGGGCTTATGAAAGGGACCTGCGTTCTGAACTTTCCAAACCGGGCGGAATTAGTCGGGAATTCTATAAAAAGTGGCTGGAAATATATTCGCAAACACTGAAAGGGCCACATGGAAAAAACCAAACGGATTACATGTTTGCGTTGACCTATGCCGCCGGATGTGCCGAGTATCTTGGAGAGCTTAACTTGGCGCAAAGCTACTATGAAAAACTCGTGGAGATGTCGGACCAGATGCCCCATCTTAAGTCTTACCGGGAGAGCGTTGCTCAGATAAAATACGCCAAATGCAAAAAAGGGATGCTCCCTAAAGAAGAGGCCCTTGATGCATATCTAAAAATAGCTGATGACCCCGATTTGATTATTGACGATGATATAAAACCAAGCGACAAAAAAATTAAAAAGTTCCATATTCTTGACACGTGCAAATACATAATAATGGATTTGGACATATCAAAACTTCCCGCATTGGCTTCAAAAATTTTTGAATCAATTAACGATATGAGCGACGCAGAATTTGCAAAGCTTTTTCCGGACGGAAGCGTTAATACCAGTATGGGGCTGGAATTTTTGGCGGAAAAGCTTTTTGAATATTACGGATCGCAAAATATGTTTGCAGAGATGGACATCCGACAGGAATACCTTCTGAAAAACAAAAGATGCGACGGCATAATCACGAGCTTACATTACGTCCGCGCCTCGAAGAAAACGACCGAAGAAAAAGTCCGCTACATTAAAAAAATAGCAATAGACACGCCCGTTTCGGTTGAGAATATAAAATCCCAGATAAAAGCGGCCAATTTTATGAAGATGTGCAGATATAATGCCAACGCCATTGAATTGGGCAAAAGGGCAATGGACTTTGTAAACGCCAACGCTTCCTCCTTTACCAGTGACTCATTATATAGCATACGCGAAGAAATAGCGGAGTGCATGAAAAGAGATTAGAAACAAATTCATTGGAACAATTCGACAATATTGCCATATGCGGCGGCAATGGCGAGTCCGTACCCTGAGGAAGCGCAAAACTTCTTAAGCTTCAAGAATAGTCAGGCTGTTTGCAACAAATTTGGGCATACTGCCAAATATTAGTATACATGCGAGAGACTAAGCAGACACAACACAGCCATCAATGAAAGACATGCGTACAAACAGTTTGAAAACACTTTTAATTTTTGCGCGGCAGCCGAGGATCATAATAATGAAATGATTCCGGAGCATGTAGTCAATATAAGCGATTTTTCTGAATGGAGCGTTGATAGTTACATTAAATTTAAGGGGTTGACATAGATTAAAATACCCCGAAAGAAACGAAAAATCAGGCAATGTTTTGCGGCAGCCTAAGCGGGCATTTCCTCTCCGTACAAAATTTCATCCCCTAACCCGCTTTCCGCCCCCTTATCTATGTCAGTCCCAAATATTTTTATATACCCTCACATATTATTGCCTTTCTAGGCTACAAATGTCTGGCCTTTGATATTTACCTGAAAAGATTCATAGTGTCCATTATTATTAAGTAAATGTAAAACAACATGATTAGAAAATCTTATGAGCAATCCACCATCATCGCTTCTCGCTGCATGTGATATATTTTTATCAATTAAATTGCACAAAAGAGCTGCATTTTGAGTATAATCTGTAATGAGCAATTTTTCTCCTTCACCTGAATCATATATGCACTCGCACTCAATCGAAAGATTTATATCCTTATCGAAGTTTAAGATGCATTGGAATCCTCCAATGCATATTTGTAACAATTCAGCACCAATTAATTCATTAAGATTAATGTTTGTCGGTAAACCATTCATAAATATATGTTTATTCTTTAGGTGGGAGAGATATATGTGTTTGGGCTGCAGCTTCTAATTTTGTAACATTCGCAGGGATTTGCCTGTAGAAGGATTTATAATTTGTTTGTATTTTTAAATTAGGAAACAACTTTGGTGGCCCTTTACGTCATGTACCTGTACCAATGAGACACCAGACTGCTTCAAAATACAAGAGAACACCTTTTATTAGGAAAAATGTTTACCGAGGAGGATCTAAATATATTTCTTTTCCGAATATACTTTTCACAAAAAAGCATAACGCAGATACAGGATTAACTTCATCATACAAAGACTCATCGCCAGAAATAATCTCAGTTTCTCTATCAATAAATTCTTGAGACGGATCAAATGTTTCAAAATCTGCACGGTCGATATTCCATCGATAAAGCATAAAGTCGTAGATATTATTTATGTGTGATTTTCCATTTATATCAATTTTCACATACCAAGCAGGATATCCCACGCTTAAAGGTTTAGGTATATCATATGCAGATAATCGTTCCAGTATCTTGCCCAAGACTTTGGATTCACTTTCGGAAAGATCGCAAGAAATGATCTTTATCAATTTTATAGAGTCCAATGAAATATTTCCGTTTTTCTGATGATATTTAGGATTAAAGTTCAAACGCTGAAACTGCCCATTTAAACCGTCAAAAATAAGTTTTTCCCCTTCAGATCAAACAAAACTGAATAAATACTATTTTCCAACGTTGCATCTTGCCCAAATGATAAAGTTAAGGTCTTAATTGATGTATTCATCAATGAAAATTTTTCCGAATAATCGCAAGTATCCACATAAGAAACACATGAACTCAGTAGAAATACAACAAACAAATAAACATATATCTTAATATTCATATTATTATGCTTTGTATTTAATGTAAGATTTCAACTCATCAAATGAAATAACATTTGCATCTATATAAACATGGAATCGATCAGTCCCCAATATGAGTGTATTTAAAACATTCTTTGTTAATATAGCATTTTCACGAGCAAAAGCAACATTCTGGTTTCCTGCTATATATACGAACCTATCTTCAAAGATAGCGAGTGTTAAATTTTTATTATAAAAGAATGGAATATTCCTAAGGAAGATAAACCACAAAATTAGAAAATACATCAAGAACCCAAAAAATAAGCTAGAAGAAGTTATTATAAAGTCGCCATTTGAAGTGGATTGGATTTCAAAATATGCCAGTGCAAATATTGGCAGTGTTAAAATAATTGGTATCCATTTCGGACTACATAAAAGTACCAATAAGTTAATACGAAAGTTTATAACTTTTTCTGCTTTAGATAAATCGATTGAGCAATCAGTTGATTCAGATTTCATTGATTTTCGCCCTTTTCCACATTTGACTCCATCTATACGGCATGCATCACTGCTTATGTGCTGGTAACTGATTTACCATGTTTCTACAACAGGTGTCAATTCTGTACCGATTAAAGTGCTTGCTTTTAAGGGTATTATCGGTGGGCTGATTCCATATTCCATGCTTTTTGAATTGGAATTATTTTACTCCCCCACTCGAATGCATTGTAGAACTCGCCAAGAACTCCGAAGAACTGATTCACTCCACTAAATCATAAGTCCATTTTACGGATAAATTAACAGCTCACCTAATATCAATTGTTCATTTAATTTTCCGATCTATTTCTTATGGTAAACGTTTTTTTGTACGACGTTCCATCAATAATACTCTCAAATAGTTCTGCTCTATCATTTGAAAATTTCCATATCAGCGTTTGTGAAGGCTTAATAATATTGCGTTCATTGTAGCGCGAATAATCGGTCTTCCATATGATTGTATCAGGGATTTTTTCTCCCGGAATAATATCGATGTAATATATTGAGCTATATGTGCTGATATATATATCATCTCCCAAATACTCAAGTAGTTCGTTCACACGGTAAAGATATAGTCTTGATTCCAACGCATTAAAAAAGACGAACATCATAGGCTTTATACTTGCGAGTTTATCCGATTCATCAGTTCTACGAGTCATATCAAGAGATATCGCTTCTCTCATTTTTTTCGGATATCTGTAATACTCATCTTTTGCATATGGAAAATATTCTTTTACACGATTCTCCAAAACATAGTCTATAAATTCAAATCTATCTGAATACTCAAAATTAACATATAAAAATATACCATCTTGAGAAACGGACTGAATTGTTTTATCTCTCCAAATCCAATTTCCGGTCAAAGACGCGATAAAAGACTTAACATCACTTAATGCCTGATAAATAGCCAAATATTGGTTTTCTTTTCCGGCAAGAATTTCGCCGTATGCAACCTTTAAATCAAGATCAGAAATTTCAGAATTATATTTTCTGCACATGGTGTAAAATAGACGTTCATCTATTTTTCCAGCAGATTCCCCTTTAGTTATTTTAGAGGGATCAATAATATACTCGGCTGATTCAGAGTAATCATATATATGCCCAAAAGACCGGAAAGCAAGCCTATCGCCTCGAAAATATTTTAAGCGATCATTATCAAGGACAATACTCATTTTCTCTGCAATATTGTCAGAGCAATTATCCCTTAATTTAACTGGAACATATATTGAGTATGGACCTGACAAATTATTTTGATCCAAACGTAATACTCCAATGGCCTCAGGGAAGAAATCAGGTTTTTTGTAAACATCGGATGTCGTTTTCTCGAAAATCGGATATATGAAACGCCTGTAGATTGCGCGATTTGAATAATTGTCATAATCAATAAATTCAAAAGCACATTCATACCAACTCAATCTTTCGTTATAAAATATTTTGGAAGCCTTATCCTCTGAATCCAAGATAATATTCCGACGAAATATTATCATCAATTTATCAAATTGATGAATATCCAAATAATCTTTTACTTTTATAATTTCATTCTTCTCACCATCCTCAAATGCATCATTGAAATTTTTTACACTTATAGAATCAGTCATCCAATAGTTTTCAATTCTTGAAAAAAATTCCTCGTATTTGGTTGATGCCAATAACGAAACATTCATAAAAATTGGAACTATTAATAGCATTATATTTTTCATACTAATATACATCATCTATAGTTTGATTTTTACTGGGCTTATTGGAAACATCGATGGGCTTATCTTTTATATCTTCCAGCTTTTTTGTTTTTTCACTATTTCCGAAAATATGTCGTATGCGCAAATATCGCGATGAAAGCCAAGTGGCATTTCTCGTAAAAAAATCAGACACTACTTCCCATAGCCAATCCAAACACCTTGCGCAATAAATACGTACCAAATCTAGAAAAAACCCCAATATTATAATTATTAAAAGTGAAATATATAAGATTATTATTTTCGGAACATCAATAGCATGTCCTTTCGCTTCAAAAATTCCAAAAAAATTAAAATTCACTTCAAAAAACAGGTCAAAAAAAAGAAAAACAGTTGCTCCAACTGTCGCAGAAACAGCAGATTTACAAAAAATAAATTTACCGAAGTACGGCCTCAATTTATGAGACATAAAAAACATCACAAATATAAAAACAACATAAGCAATCATTGCATTTAATCTCCTGCCGATTCTTCAGATTTTTTTGAATTCGAGGGATACGATTCACCCTGTTGGATATTATCATTTCCCATAGATTTAGATGCATCAGATATAACAGATTCAAAGATTTTTCCTGCAGTCGCATTCGCAACTTTTACTACCGCCCCCACCTGACGAAATCCCATCATATACCGCTTTTAGGATAATATTAAATTGCTCTCCCGACATTTTAAAGCTCTCATTAGCTTCATTTGCAACTACTTTTGTAGCAGATATCTTTTCATACTTCAGAATCGCTTTCTCAGAACTCCATACGCCATAAAAGCGTTCCATTTTAAGATGAGCCGGAAATATATCTTGGGACAGCAACAACATTGGATATAAGAGAAATATATAAAGAAAAACTTTAATGACGTTCATAACTATCCCTTACCCCAATCTGCATTTCGATATCAGTCCCTAGAAATTATAGCACAATGAATCCATCCCAAACCGCCCGATAATTTGTTTCTGTAATATGGATGAGCATGAAGACTTAATCCTCCATGATCTCCTTTTTCAAACATTTTAAATACTTTTCTATCAAGACTACAAACTAAATGCCTCCAACGTTTGCCTTCGCTTAAGAGGCCGAAGTGTCCTCAATTTTTTGTGTGTTCGCTAAATCTGCCATATTATTCAAATTCTTCATCATCTCTTTCTATAATCCAAGAATCATTTTTAGTTTTTCGGTGCGCAAAATAACCTAATGGCAAATCTGAAAGTTCACCTATTGATTTATCGATAGAATACACTACTTCCAATGCGACAACAGAAGCCTCATCTTTCGTTGGATATAAATGAGAATGAAACTGCCACATACCATCATCCAAATCATGATATACGTACAATATATCGTTAGCTCCAAACACAACATCCTTTGTAGTTAGTACAACTACATTTCTTTCCTCGCAAAACGGCCAATCCTCTATCATTATTTATTACTTCTTTCTAATACGCTCTTTTCTTTCTGTTCCTTGCGCCAAAAATCATCAAGCCATTCGCATTTACGTCCGGCATAATGGTCTCTTAATCTATCTTCTACATGGTTATAATCCCAAACAGATGCACGTTCCAAACCTTCAGCTTGCTTTTCAGTTGCAGGTGTTATTTCGCCTGTTAAAGGATGATATAAGCGAAACTTTTTAGTCCAAGGATCCTGTATGTACTGTAATGGTGGATTTTTCAAATCATCCCGAATTGGCAATTTTCCCACTTTTAACCAGCGACCTTTAGTTATTATATCATTATACACCTCAATTATAAATAACACTGGAGTTCTTAAAAGTATATTTAGATCTGGTAAGTCTTTTGTTTTTGTATGGATATCAAAAAAGGCTAAACCCTGTTCTAAAATTTGGGCATAATTGCAATATCCTTTACCTAGGTCTATTCGTAAAATAGCACCAGGCGTTCTTTGCTGTCGTTTTATTGTTTCCATATATACTTATTTTCCAAGGTCTTTTTCTGTTTTTAATCCTTTAACATAAATTTTTCCAGCAAATTATAGCATTGGAATAAAAAGATTTAACCCATGAGAGTAGGACAAAATATAATTCGAAGTATACAAACGGGAAGTAGCTTCTAAGAAAAGCTCCATTGACAATTTTTCGCTCGGGAAAAAACAGTATCAATCACCTCCAATGAGATGAATCTGTCAGATATCTTTTCATACTTCAGAATCGCTTTCTCAGAACTCCATACGCCATAAAAGCGTTCCATTTTAAGATGAGCCGGAAATATATCTTGGGACAGCAACAACATTGGATATAAGAGAAATATATAAAGAAAAACTTTAATGACATTCATAACTATCTCTTTCCCCAATCTGCATTCCGATATCAGTCCCGAGAAATTATAGCACAATGAATCCATCCCGAACCAAAATTTACGAATTCATCTATTTTATTATGGCCTGAATTTATCATCCATTTAAGTTGAACAACTTCACGCCTTATCTTTCCATCTTCAGTTTTATGAAGCCTCCAACCCTCAAAAATATATTCATTTTTGAATTTTGATTTAAGCAAGAAATTTGACCGATCCTTCAAGTAATAATAATAGTCGCCATCTTTTACTATATATTCGTACCCACGAGAAAGCGATATATTCCCTAAAAGAAAATCGTATGATATGTACTGATATGGGATTTTAAATTTTGCAATTTTTATTATATTACGTGGCCCCGGATTGGGACTCAGAGAATACCAATTCAATGAAATTTTTGAAAAGAATAAATCAACATCAGAATTAATAGTATCTGCTAAAAACAATAAAAAGCTATTTGATTTATTAATTGTTTCAAATCTACATTCCGCTACGGAGTCCTTTGATTTATAAGTCCAATTTCCGTTTAGTTTTGATATCAAATCTGATGCAGATAGAATTTTTTCCTTTATCGAAAAAAACGGCGAATCCGCAGCAAGTTCTGTAAAATATAAATATAAGTCCTTATAAGTTTTTATCGAAGGTATTTGTTGTTTTAAGGAATCATAAAAAAGAGCATTCAAGTCATTTTGTAACAAAAAATTCTCATCTATTTTTATATCAATACGCCTGTACTCCAAGCATACATCTTTATTATCTTCAAGTTTGGTCTTAGATTGCATTATATCTGGCTCGATCAAAGTCTTACGGCAGTTTATCTTTACAGGCTCCGAATTAAATTCTAGTGGATATTGAATTAAGTCAATGTCATCTTTTGATCCGAAACAAGAGTAGCGTATATCATCAAAATAAGTTGATAAATATGCAGAATTGTTATCATTTCCAAAATAGACTCTGGTTAGATACAAATTATACTCTTTCAGAAAAGTAGTATACAGAAATTTCTCAGTTAAATAATAATCAGACGGCAACAATATATTTGTGCTAGAATCACGTAATATCTCTATATCATGAAACGTTTGAACAATGACATTTCCATTTGAACTATATATACATGATATCCTGCGGTCAATATCGCCAGAAACAATTTCCCATGTTCCACATGTTTTAAAAATTGGCGAGTTTTCAGGAATTTTTTCCTGCCCAAAAGAAATAAAGCAAGAAAAGATGCTGAAAAAAATTGTAAGAATATATTTCATATCTAATCGTTTTTAATCATTCAATAGAATATGCAAAAATATCACAGAACTCCAATAGTTTTTTAGTGACTTGCAGGGATACGATTGAAATACGCCATCCATAGTAAAAACAACAATGCAAGCATCATTCATATCAGTCGATCCAACAATGCCTCTATTATTACTTTTATCCAGTTAAGTATTTACAATCTGTTAACTATGGACTCCATACCCCATAGTATAGAGAGCACATATATTTTTATATCACTGATTCTATATTATGAGCGACACGTATTGTCATCATCTTTACAACAGTAGAATCTGGGTTTGTTCCATAATCAGCTAAATCATCCCCGCCATATTCACCAGAAAAGAAATGTTCATGATCAATACTTTTAGTTAGCAACTTATCAGCCAGATGATTAAGAACACGCAAAAAAGAATAAACAGATTTTACAGAAAATGTGAACAGTAAAAAAGTATCCAAATATTCAATACAAAAGTAATCTGGATTCACAGAATGCTCTAACTTAACTTTTATTGAGTTAATTGTATAATCATTAGACAAGCCTTTGATATTTAGAATATCAATACTATGGTATTCACTTTCTATAACTTTATTTATTTCAGAAATAAAATATTTCAAAGAAGACTGATCTAAATAAACTTCTAATTCACCATCATAGAATAAAAATATAATATTTTTCATAATCACTCAATCGGTATTTTTTCTTTTCTAGTCCGATATCTTTCTTGTAGTTAGCATCTACATGTTTCGGTTCTACTTTTTTCCCTTTTTTATTTATGCCATCATCAATATAAAATGATCGCTTTGTTTTACATATCCACCCCTTCCATTCTTTGGATCTACTCCCCGCGTAGAATATCCCTTATCTTTGAGCATTCTATCAATTTATCATTTTCCCCAAAAACTTTCTTAACCCATTCCAACTTTTCCAGTAATCTTTCCAATGATTCCTACTATTGGTATATCGGATACCCCTTCCAATATCCTATCGCTTCCCGAGAATTTTTCATTATCTGCAAGCGGTTCACCAGTTATAGAACTAGCAATATTTATGGCAGGATGTAAAGAACTCAATTTTTCAGCAGCATTAGCCATTGATTGCAGACTTATCAAACCCTAAATTTGTTTCCGCACGCCTCTGCTCTATTTCTGCAGAAGATTTATCACCATTGGCAGCTTTTTGCGCATCATAAATTTGATTCGCCCATACTCTCAAGACGCCTAAATTTTTACTTCCATCTTCAACTGTCAATCCCAGCGGATCCCACCGACCCCATGGGTTTTGACCGCAATAGATATATGGGTTAAAGTTATCTACATATTCCAACGGGTCGGGAGTCTAAAATGCGCCTTGCCGAAGCGCAGGCGCCCTACGGAAGCAGGGGAGCGGAATCAGCGCGGCCCCCTGTCGTACATTATGCTGGCGGGAATGTTGTTGTCGGTAAACCCCTCGTCGCTTGCGCGCGGAAGGTCAAAGACAAAAACCACCATGCGTTTGTCCGTCCAAAAGCTATATGTTTTCGAGATAATCAGTTTCGGGGCTTTCGGGTTTCCAACATCGTAAGTTCTCAATGTCGCGCTTTTGATTTCAGGCTCGCCCGAGGGAAAGGCCTCCGTCTTGGATCCAAAGGGTTTCAACATGAAGCTCGACCTCCCCAGAGTGAAGCCCATATTCCGCGGCGACATATTCACCACGCTGAAACTTGCCAAAGGCATCTTTTCCAAACCTATGTCCACGCACACGGATTTGAATTTTCCATCCCCGCTTGCGGATACGGCGAATACGGCGTCCCTTACCCCGTCGCTTTGAACGGTCAAAACGGGAGCGAAAAACGTTTTTCCGCCCTCTGCGCTGCGTTCATAAAATTCGATTTTGGAGGAAAGCGGCGCCGGATATTTTCCGGCAAGGCTGCGCGAGGGCGAGAACTCAACCGGGGCGAAGAAGTCGCCCGTTTTCATATAAAGCGTGTAAGGCTTTCCGTCCATTGAAAGCGCGCGGAAACTCATTTCCGAGGGAGAAGGGGCGCCCCATGAAAACCCCTCGGGGGCGTCGCGCCCCAAAGTTAGGCCCTGCCCCATTGTCGCGCAGCCGCCCAGGCAAAAGAGCGCGCCCATAGCCGCGGCGTTGCGCATTGTTTTAAAAAGGCTTTTTTCCATGCTTATTTTTCCATCTGTCAGATTTAAAATAATTCCGGTTTTCCGCGTTTGCCGTCAAAGTTCCGCCGGAGTAAGCCAGCGGAAGGAAACCACGCCGAACCTTCTGCCGAATGGCGATTCGGGGGCGACGATGCCGTCGCCCGCGTCAACGGGTTCAGAAGTCCTCTGCACGACTGCCTCGCAATAGGCCCTTGATACCGCCCCGGTCATGGGGTTTTTGCTTTCACCGTACGCGCGTATCGTGAAAGTGTCGCCGCGGACGCTTATGACCGGGGCGATTGCCGAAAGCAGGTCGGACTGCCCCAAAAGCCCCCTGAGGCCGACAGTTTTATGCGCCCACTTTGCCTTGTCGTAGGGCGTGCAAATCGCGTGCTCTATATATTGGCCCTCATTGCGTTTCACCTGTTCGCCGAGGTCGCGCTTGTCGCTGCTGTTGGGGCTGAATGCCGAAAGGGTGGAGATGTTGTAGACGTACGAATATCCGTCAGGTTTGTCGATGCGGCTCACTCTGAAGTCCAAGCTCTTGTCATTGAAAAAATATTCGGGCCTGTCCTCGATTAGCTCGCATTTTCTTATTGCGGCCGCCAAAGTCCCCATGAGGCTCTGGTATTTCAAATTTTCATCGTCCCCTATGTCGGAATATCGCATGAGCCTCCTGTTGACAAAATCAGAAAGGCTGAAAAACGGCGCCCTGATTTTCACCTCCCTCACTATTTCCCGGGCGAGCATGTCTATTTCCGATTCGCTTATCATCCGGCCCACCGTGGTGTCAACCCATGTGAAGCACTCCTTCGTTTCGGGAACCGAAAGGGGGTGGAGATCGCCCGGATTCGGCATTTTGAGGTTGTCTGGGTCGTCCGATCCCTGCTCTGCGCTGTTTATGTATTCTCCAAGCGCCGTTTTTTTCCTGGTGCCGAGCATTCCTCCCAGCACGGCCCGCCAAGCCTCGTAAGAGGTTGAGTTAACATTGAAGGCCCCGTCGACGCCGACATATGCCGCCGAGTTCTCAAAGGCCTCGTCGGAGTCCGCGAGCTTCCCTTTTTCATCGGGCGCCGATTTCAGGAAAAGCCTGGTGTTTGGCAGGCGCATTCCGGCGCGGGGCTCGAAAGACAAATCGCTCTGCGGGATGGTGCTCAGATAAAACCTGTCCCACATCGACGCGTTAAGAAGATAGCATATGTCAACAAGCTCGTTTTCGTTTATTGCCTTTTGTTCGACCACGTTTTCCCTGTCCATATACGGCGATACATAGGAATTTCCAAAGGCGAAAGTCGGCTGCCAAACCATGGGGGAAAGGTTGGCTCGGCTGAACATCCCCAGCGACATTATGTCGTTTTCGCCTCGGGGATAGTCGAACGGGGCGGAAATCATCGAGTCGAAGGGGTAGCCGCTGTATCCGCTCATAAAAAGCGGCTCGCCGAAGCGCCGGCTGAAGCCGTCCCCGGATTTATACCTGGCAAGAAGGCTGTTTGTGAGTATCTCCGGCGTCCCGCCGTCCCCGTAGGCGCCCGGAGGGAATGTTATGGGTTCGCCCACTTTCCAGGAATACATGCCAGTATAGTCGAGCTGCTTGAGCCCACCGTCGCGTTTGCCGAAAAATGCGTCGAAGCGGAAGCTTCTGCGCATATACCGGTGTGCGAGCGCGAAATTGAGCTTTGCGGCTTCGTATTTCCCAAGCTTGTCGCCCGCTTTCTTCAGGACGGCGCCATCGTCCAAATCCCCGGAGACGAGCGACGGGGCGCGATAGTTTGCCGCAGTGAAAATCATGTTGTTTGTGATGAAGAAATCCGGAAGCCTTATGTTGCGCACGAATTTGTCGCTCTCCCAAACGCCCTTGTAAACTACGTCCAAGACGCCCCCCGCGTCTTTTATTACAAAGGCCACACGGCAGTTTTTGGACATGTCCTCCTCGCCCATGTCGCAATCGAAAAGGACGTCCTCGGGATTTATCACGGCGGAATACTGGTCTGCCTGGAGATAGTCGTTCAGCCTTCCCGTCAGCCCCCCTTCACCGAAGCCCAGGGACATTTCGCTGCTGGCGCGGCCGCGGTTCGCATCGGATATGATGCCGGCGGAGCTTTCCCATTCGGTCATGTCGGACTTGAAAAGGCGTTCGCCGCTTTTCTTGAGAATGATTTCATACCCCCCGCGTTTTGAGGAGCCTTTGTAAGCCTCTTCTATTATGCGCCACTTGTCCGTGTCCGACACCGTGGTTTCGAGATACGGAAGCGCGGGCTTCTCCCGGTATATCCCGGGGTTTGACTCGTATATCAGGTGGGAAAACGGCTTTACAACCGTAACCCTGCCGCCCTCATCCTCGTGCCTCCAAGTTCCGTCGGGCATGTATTCCAGCCCGTCGGGCAGAATGTCGGCGCCCTGCACGCTGTCGATTGTCATTTGGATGCCCAAATCGATTTTTATGCACTGCCTTTCCATGGCCCTGGCGGTGTCGTTCGGCCCGTCAAAGATGCTTATCATGCTGGGTTGAAGCATGTTTTTCAATCCGATATCCGAATATGGAAGGTCTGCGTAAGTCTCCATATGCGAGCCGCCGCTGCGGACATTAAGCTCGACGGATTCGCCGGGGCGCAGCTCCAAATTCTCGACCTGGAACGTCATCACGGGCATTTTGTTGTCCGCAGCGCAATTTTTGAAAAGGTCTCCGAAATGGACGCGCTTGCTTTCCGTGGCCTTGTAATTCACAACCACGTCGCCCTTTTTCTGCCCGTCTTCATAGACCCTCCATCTCGTGCGGGCGCTGGCGAAGTCGGGGTCCGGGCCAATCTTAACCCTGAACGGCATATAAATGCGTATGAGATAGTCGGAGGGATTCAGTTTGACGTTGTGCGGGTTCCAGATTACTATCCTGGGCCATATCACCATGGAAAGGTTTACAGCCGCCTCATCCCCCTTCCTTATATCGGAAATGCTCCCGCCGCTTATGCTGTACGCGGGAACCATAATCCACTTGATGCTGTTAATCACGGGGTAAATACCGTGCTGCTGCGGTTTTGACTGGTCTATTACATGCGGGCGTGGATCGACCCCGTCGTCAAAGCTATCGACGTTTTCGGCGATGTTTGCCCAGGTTCTGAGAAGCCCGAAGGTCGGGAGGTTCCTGGCGTAGCTTTCCAGGCCGAAATCCGCGCCCGAATAGCTCCCGTCGCTCTGCCTGCCCCCGCCGCGTATTATCGGATCCCTGTCGTCCAGCCCCCTGCCGCCATATATGTAGGCGCTGAGGTCCTGCTTCAGCCTTCCCTGCGTCACGTCCACGGGAAGCCCGACGGAGGAGGCCGTCCAGTCGCCCATATTGTCCCTGGCCCATTCGGCGAGATTTGAATCCGCCAGCGCCAGTTCTGAAAGGCTGCCAATTTTTGCCACGCACTTTGAATTTTCATCGTTGAAATCGGAAAGGAAGGGATTGAGCCCGAGGCCGGCGACATCCTCGACAAAACTAGTGTTGGAAATCTGGGGGACCCTTGAATCGGCCGGGGCCTCGCAGCTCTGGGCGTCGCCCATATCCTCTCCCAGATATTTTTCGGGGCGCGCCAGGTTGATTTTCGCCTTCAGGCTCTCGTCAGAAATCCAAAACGCGTAGGAGCCGGAAGAGTTCCGCCCGAGGCCGACCTTTCCCGCCTTCACCTCGACGACCTCGCTTTTCAGCCGGGAATTGACCAGGCCGCCATATTCCTCCGGATAGCTCTCCAAAGCCTTGTACCTGGCTAGAGTCACGCTTTCGTGCGCCAAAGTTTCCGGAGATTCCACTATCGGGTTTTTCATGCGCCGCCGGCCGGAAACCAGCCAGGTTACTTCCGGAACCTCGCCGCCTGCGCGGAGCTTTTCCGAGATGGCCGACTGCTCCATCTGCAGCTCGTAAGGCGTGTATTCGCGGGCGTCCTTTCTGATTTCGAGGGCCCCCAGCACATACGGGGCAAGAACCCCGTCTATTTTGGGAGTGTCGATGTCGGCGTCGAAAACGGAGGCCGGAAAACTCACAGCGTTGTCCTTCCCCAGGGTGCGCTGCAATTCCGAGATGGCCACGCTCATTCCCAAAACCGCATTGCTGCGTGCCGCCCTCATATCCTTCTGCGCGCCTACAAGGCGGAGTTTCGCGCTTATAACGGACGACAGGGCCAGGGTAAGCAAAACCATAAAAGACATTGCGCCGATTGCAAGAATCAGGGCAAACCCCTTTCTTTTTCCGAATGCTGTCCCTTTTATCATGATTCCACCAGTTGCGCCCTGCCGTCCGTGTCCGTGAAATCCCAAAAAGACGCCGCAAAGCCCGCGGTCAGCCGGCGTTGGGGCGTTTCTTTTCTGACTTTTTTTCGAGGCTTAATA
>ERZ1026946.82-NODE-82-length-46875-cov-40.334771_pt1 | contig 46875 bp, 36 predicted proteins | sample MGYA00519460_ERZ1026946 | MGnify/ENA primary metagenome ERZ1026946 (study PRJEB26926, sample SAMN06164620) | human gut metagenome | biome: ENVO:00009003; feature: ENVO:2100002; material: ENVO:00002003 | host: Homo sapiens | place: USA | collected 2012 ...
CCTTACACTGCACCCCTTGCGCGCCCTGCATGGCACAATTCCAACATGACGGGGTGCATTTCTTTTTTCAGGAAACGCTTGCGCATGTAAATACGCTGCACGCTTCCGGATTTTTTACTGTCCTTACACTGCACCCCTTGCGCGCCCTGCATGGCACAATTCCAACATGACGGGGTACATTTCTTTTTTCGGGAAACGCTTGCGCATGTAAATACGCCGCGCGCTTCCGGATTTTTTACTGTCCTTGCACTGCACCCCTTGCGCGCCCTGCATGGCACAATTCCAACATGACGGGGTGCATTTCTTTTTTCGGGAAACGCTTGCGTATGTGAATACGCCGCGCGCTTCCGACTTTTTTGCTGTCCTTACACCGCACCCATTGCGTGCCCTGCATGGCACAATTCCAACAGAGCGGGGCGGCAGCCGGATTTGAAAAAATTTCCGGATACGCAGATGTGCGCGCGCTCATTTGGATTGCAATCCGCAAAAACCGCCTTTTCCATCTCAAAATATGCAATACAGGCAGATAAGGCGAAAAGACCGGGTTTGGGACGGCGCCTCCGCAGAGCGCCTCCTCGAAACGGCGGAATACGGCTTTCTGGCGCTCTCAGACGGCGGCGCCGGATACGGCGTACCCATAAGTTTTGTAAAATCCGGCGCAAAAATCTATTTCCACTGCGCCCCCGAAGGGCGCAAACTCGACGCAATAGGCGCCGGCGCGGAAGCGTCGTTTTGCGCCGTCGGGAAAACGCGCGTCATTCCCGGAAAATTCACGACGGCATACGAAAGCGCAATGGCCCAGGGGCGCATAAGCCTGTGCGTCTGCGAGGAGGAACGCCTTGAGGCCCTCCGGCTTCTCGTGAAAAAGTATTCGCCGGATTTCGAGGAGGTCGCGGAAAAGTACATCGCCGCCTCAAAATCCCGCACGGCCGTCCTGCGCCTGGATATCCGGCACATTTCCGGCAAGGCAAAGCTAATGGAGTAAGAAGCGCAAGGCGGGCGAAATGGCGCGCGGCGGATTCCCGCGCGCCCTCCCCGGGCGCGGGGAAAAACCCTAAAGCAAAACATGCCGCCCACGCGGGAAGCCCCGCGATGGGGCTTATGACCCAAAAGGCGGGACTATTGAGCGCGCAGGTGCTATTTCGCGCTTGAAATCTTATTGTACTTGAGCCACTCGGCAAGGAGGGGCACCCAGGAATCGACCGGCAGGCCCCTCGGGCGCGCGCCGTAGCCGTGGCCCCCCTTGGAATAGAGGTGCATATCGACGGGCACCCCCTCCTTCTTGAGGGCAAGATAATAGGCGATTGAGGCGTTTATGAAGCTTTTGTCGTCCATATTGTGGGCGATGAATGCCGGAGGGGTGTCCTTTGTCACGGGGATGTCGCGCGCGAGGGCGTAGGGGTTTTCGGCATTCCCGCGGTCGTCGAGCCACGCCGGATACACGAGGATTGCAAAGTCGGGCCTGAGCGGCATTTTGTCGGCGGCGTCCTGCGGGGCGTAAAGCTCCTTCTCATAGTTTGTGGACATCCATGCGGACAGGTGGCCTCCGGCCGAAAAGCCCATGAAGCCCACTTTCGAGGGGTCGACATTGTACTCCCGCGCGTTCTTGCGCACGAGCCTCATGGCCCGCTGGGCGTCCATATACACCCTGTCCTTGTCGTTGAACTCGTTGGGCACCCTGTATTTCAAAACGAACGCGCTCACCCCCTTGGAGTTCAGGAATTTTGCGATGTTCACGCCCTCGTGGCCGTACTGCAATCCGCGGTATGCGCCCCCGGGGCAGACCACGACGGCGGCCGTGGGCTTTGCGGAGTCGGCCTTGAAAAACTGCATTGCAGGCGTCCCGACGTTCTTTATCTCAAAAGCCTGGTATTCGTTCCCCTTTACGAAGCGGCCATTCATGACTTCCGGGCCGTCCGTGGTTTTGCCGGGCATTTTCACGCCCTTCCAGAGCGGGATGAAGGGGCTGTCGTCGTAGTCGGCGAAAGCGCAGAGCGGGGAGAGGAAGGCGGCGGCCGCCGCAAGGCATGCGAAAATTTTCATGACACCTTTTTTTTCCGCGCGCGGGGCGCTTGTCAACCGAATAAGGCGCGGCGGCATCCCCGCTCCCCGCAGGGGCGTGCCGCCCTCCCCTACGCGCCCGCCGCACCGCCGCCTCGGCTGCGGCGGCGGAACTCGACGATTTTTCGGTTTGATATGTTCGTCGAGAGGGTGTCGAGAAACACGGAGAGGGACGAGCCTATGACTATCGCAAAAAGGACTGCGAGCGCGGTGAAACCGTAGGAAAATATGTTTAAGGCCATCTCCTGGGCCGCTGCCGCCTCACCCGCGCGCAGGAATGCCAGGACCGACAGCATCGCCTTGTAGCCGATGAGGCCGGGTATCATCGGAAGGAGCGCCGGGAACGAGAATATTTCCGCCGGATGGCCGCTCAGCCTCCCGAAAGCGAGCCCCCCCGCGCCTATCAGAAAGGCCCCGCAAAGAGTGGCCGAGGTTATGTCAAAGCCCGCCGAACGCATGAGCCAGAACCTCAGGCCGTGCCCGGCCGCGGCGAGAATGCCCGCCGCGAGGAGCGCGCGCTTGGGCGGGTTTGAAATCGCCCCGAACCCCATGCCGGCTACTGCGGCAAAGAGCCCGTCCTCCCAAACCGACGAAACCGGAACCCCGGCGGCGGCCGCCCCCAGCGATATGTTCACGTCCAGCAAAAGGATTGTTGCAAGGAGCCCGAACGTCATTGCCGCCACCAGGGCCAGAGCGTTCACGAGCCTGGAAAGCCCCGCCAGGACATGGCCCTCTATGAGGTCTATCACCCCGTTCATGAGGGGGACGCCGGGAACCAGGAAGAGGACGCTGGTCGAAAGGGCTATGTCGGAATGGAAGTCGAAAATCCTGGCCCCGAGCCCCGCCACGAAGGATGAGACGAAGGCGCTCAGCATGAAAACTATAAGCGGGTTCAGGCCGGCCGAAGAGAGCCGCCGCCGCGCGGAAAAGCCCAGGAAAGTCCCCAGAAAAACAACAGGCACCGAAAGCCATCCGCCAAAGAGCCTGCAAAAAGCGGCATTGCCCAACGCCGCGATGAAAGCGAGCGCCCATCCGGGTATTTCCGGGCCCCCGAGCGCGGCCCGCAGGCGGGCCCTGCACTCCCCGAGGGAGAGGCCCTTTTTGAAGGCGTCCCACGTCAGGATTCTCAGGCGGGACAGGGTGCGGAAATTGATGGCGTGGTGCCCGACCTTCCTGACCTCGGTGTGCTGGACGCCGTCGGGGCCGGTGAGTGTCATTATTATCGTGCGGGGGAGCACTATCGTCTCTATGCGGCACCCGAAGGACTCCGCGAGCCTCCCGACGTTCCTTACGACGCGCGAAGTCTGCGTGCCCGAGCCCATCAGCCTTGTGGCAAAGTCGGCTATAAACTCCGCAACCTCCTTCGCCGTACAGTTATTACGCCCTTTGGAATCCATATTTTTTAAGCCTGCGGATTCTGGAGGCGCCGCAGGGGATGTAAAGTTTTTTTCCGCATGCGCGCCTTTCCGGGTAAAAACGCCCCCCGGGGCGTCCGGGAGGCGATTGCGCTTTACACCCGGCCCCGGCCGGGCTATGAAGTCCTGCATTAAATTCCGCCCCGCAGTTCGGGGCGCCAAACGCAAAACAAGACGCATATGAAAATCGCACACCTTGCAGTAGCCGCCCTGGCGGCCCTCCTGCCCGCCGCCGCCCTCCACGCGGCGGACAATCCCGAAGCCTTCAAGTTCGAGGGCAAAATCTCCCGGGAGGTGCTGGAAAACTACCTTGAACGCGCGGTAACGATGATGGAGCTGGGGACGGACAAAAAGTTCCTAAACGACGCCGCCTACCCGCTCAAGGAAGAGGACCTGCGCTTCATAAGGGACACCGGCGCAAAATTCATAGGACGGGCGATATACCGCTGGGGCGGGGAGGAGGCGCTTTCCGACCCGGAATTTCTCAAGTCGGCGGAGAGGCTCTTTGCAAAGATACACGAGTCGGACCCCGACATAGTAATACAGGGGGCCGCGTTCGAGGCCGTATATCCGGGGGTTGGCAAGGTGAAGGTTCCGGCATGGGCTTTCGAGGAGATGGGGATGCCCCCGGAGGACCGCAACTTCAGCTACGAAAAGATGCTTTTTGAAGACGGCACTTTCGTCGGCCACTGGGGCCGCGGCAGCGTGCCAGACATAACGAGGCCCGAAACGCAGTTGTGGTTCACATACCTCATAGGCTCCTATGTGAAAATCGGGGTGGAGGCGATACACCTGGGCCAGGTGAAGCTCATGGGCGCGCGCGACCCGGACCTCGCGGTATGGGAATCTTTCATCGCAAAAATGCGCAAGTTTGCCGACAAAAACGCCCGACGCGGCAAGGTGATATTTGACGCGCATACGCCCGACGGCGGCCTCGTGAGAAACGGCAAAAGCCTGCTTGACTTCAACTCGTTCCCCCTGCGCATAAGGGAGGTCGAAACAAGCCCCATGGAGGGCGAGCTGAGGGTCGGGCACCTGGACTCGATATACGGGCGCAGCGCCGGGTGCGAATCCCCCGACGGATGGAAGTGCGATTCGCTTCCGTACCTCGTGGAGCTTGACAACTTCGGCATAAGCAAACATCCCGGAACGGCCGATACCGGCGACCACTTCATCTGGGGCTACGACGAGATAAGCTGGTTCTACCTCCAAACGCCCGAAGCCCGCCGCAAGTGGCTGGCCTACGCCTTCGACTGGATTAAGAAAAACGACAAAAACGGCCACCTCCAGATGCCGGGCTCCCGCGTGGTGACCCTGGGCAAAGGCAGGCGCCTCACAAGCCGCGCCGTGGCGCCGTCTGCGGAGATACCGCACGGCATGGACGTGGAGGGCGCAATAAGGCAGATATGGGAAGCGCATCCCGTCCGCTGAAAACGCCCCGGCCGTCCCCGGCCGCAGCATAATGCGGGCTGCGCGGAATTAAAATGCGCCGAACGCGCCCGGCCATAACCTCCGGAGCGCGCCAAGGCGCAATCCGGGGCCTGCGAATGCCCGGCGCACCCGTCCCCGGGACGCGGCGAAGGCTTTCTGCAAGACATGCCGGGAATATCTTACGGCCCTCAAACGCAAACGCCAAAGGCCGCAGAAAGCACACGGCGCGAACCGTCGGCACGCCCTGAAAAACATCCGGGCGCAAAATCATGCAGCCCCCCGGCGGGCGAAAAAAAAAGCGCGGGGCAAAACCCGCGCGAAAATTTCTGCAAAAGGCTGGCGCCCCCACCCAGAATCGAACTGGGATTAACGGTTTAGGAAACCGCGGTTCTATCCATTAAACTATAGGGACATGCCGCCAAACGCACGCTATGCTGCGTTTAAAGTTTGGGTATTTTTCCCATGCGCAAAAATTTTGCAAGAAAAATTGCCTCTAAAAATCCGGGAATGCCGGAAAGCCGCGCTCCAAGCCCTCCGCAGGGCTTTTTTTGCGCGCAGTACTCCCCCGGATACCCGAATACGGAGCTTGAAACGCCGGAAGCAATGGAAGACTGCGGGATATTTGAAGGCTTCGGGCCGGTTTGAATCCGGAAACTCTCCGCGGTGGCGCCGCCAAACGACGCGCGGGGGCCGAAACGCCTTCCGCCCGCCGAAAAATCCCCGCATCCAGCCCGCAGCCGCCCGGCGCGCCCGAAATAAAAAGAGCCTGGCTCATATTGGAATGAGGCGGAAGAAACGAAATATCAGGCGGCGTTTTGCGGCAGAACAGGCGGCATTTCCCCTGCGCGTGAAATTCCTCTGCGAATCCGCCTTTCGCCCCCCCAACCGCGCAAGCCCCATGAAAAATCCCCCGCAACAGATTTGCGGGGGATTTGAAACGGAATGCATTTTTCCGCGCTGCCTGAACTCCTCCGCCGGATGCCCGGCGGGGGTCGGGGCTAGCGGAGAACCCTGTTTGTCGCGGGGTCGAGAATCCTGAAATTTTCGACGTGGTAGCTCGGGTCGGCCCTGAATGTGAGCTTCAGGTTGTACGCCTTTTCGAGGTTCACGAGGTATTCGTAATCCTCGTTTTGCATGAGCTTGAGGTTGTCCGGATGCAGGAGGATGAGCATCGGTATTTCGTTTTTCTCCCCCTCGCGGGCGCGTATTCCCCTTGCGATGGCCACTATCTTGCGCTGGATTTCCACGCTCATCGTGCGCGAGCTCTTGACTATGCCCTTGCCGCCGCAGTAGGGGCAGGTGGCGTATATCTCGCTTGCGTTCGACTGGTGGTGGCGCTGGCGCGTCATCTGCATTATGCCGAGCTGGGAAATCGGGAGAACCTGGCTTTTGGCCTTGTCCTTGTCCATCTCGTCGCGGAGCTTCTTGTAGACGGCCTGGCGGTCCTTGCGGCTCTTCATGTCGATGGTGTCGATTATGATAAGCCCGCCGATGTTGCGCAGGCGCACCTGCCTCGCCGATTCCGCCACGGCCTCGAGGTTGGCCTGGAGGATGAAGTCCTTGCCGTCGGCGTCCTTGCCCTTGTGGGAGCCGGTGTTGACGTCGATTGCCGTGAGCGCCTCGGTCTCGTCAACCACGATTTCGCCGCCCGAAGGGAGGGGGACGCGCCGCTGGAAGGTCTGGGTTATCTGCTTTTCGATGTTGTATCTTTCGAAAATCGGAATGTTGTCGCGGTAGAGCTGCACTTTGGAGCGCGCGCGGCCGGAGACGTTTGAGACGGAGGCGCAGATGCGCTCGTAGTTCGCCTTGTCGTCAATCAGGATGCGGTCGGTCTCCTCGGTCAGGAAGTCGCGGACGGTGCGCTCGATTATGTCGGGCTCCTTGTAGAGGAGGACGGGGCCCTTCTCGTTTTCAATCTTCTCCTGAATCTGCTTCCAGTAGCTCAAAAGCATCTGCAAGTCGCGCACGAAATACGTCCAGCGCTTCCCCTGGCCCGCAGTGCGCACGATGACGCCCATGCCTTCGGGAATCTTCATGGAGCGCAGTATCTTCTTGATGCGCTCGCGCTCGCGCTTGTCCTCTATCTTCCTTGAAATGCCGCACTGGCCCGCGTAGGGCATCAGCACCAGAAAGCGGCCGGGAATCGCGATATTTGTGGTGACCCTCGGCCCCTTGGTGCCTATCTGGGTCTTGGTTATCTGGATTACGATGTCGGTGCCGACCGGGAACTTCTCGGGAATGTCCTTGTTGGAAAGCTTCATCGCGGCGTTTTTCTTCTGCTCCTTGGAGCGGTTTTCGCGCACGATTTCGTAGGAATTGTCGGACGTGGCCGACGGGAAGATGTCCCAGTAGTGCAAAAAGGCGTTCTTTGCCTGGCCGATATCCACAAAGGCGGCCTTGAGTCCGGGTTCGAGGTTCTGAATCTTGCCCTTGAAAATGGCGCCCACGAAGCTTTCGTCCCCGGCACGCTCTGTCTCGAATTTCTGCATGAGGCCGTCCTCGAGCAGCGCGACGCGCTTTTCAAGTGGCTCCACGTTTATGACGAGCTCGCGGTACGGGCCCTCCTCGTGCTTCAGAAGCCTGATGATCTTTTCGAACAGCGGGCGCTTTTTGGCCCTCAGTTTGGCCTCCGCGGCCAACTGCTCGACTGAAAACGGCTCGACGGCGACTTCCGGAGGGCGCTTTGAAAGCTCCTCGTCCATGGAATTCGTTGGTGTTTCGCTTTTATCTTCTTTCATTTGTCTCGCTTAATTTTTTTAAGCGGACCTTCGGAGACGACTCGTCATTCGAACTGCTGTCGGTGCCTGTACACGCTCTGTACAAGCCCCAGCAAAACGCAACAAGTCAAAACAAAAGATCCGCCGTAACTTAACATTGGCAATGGCAGGCCCGTGATTGGCATTATGCTCAGGGTCATGCCTATATTTATAAATACATGCGTCATCAGCATCACGGCGATGCCGACGCACAAAAACTGGCCGAAACGGTCGCGCGAAAGCCGCGCGGCCCTCAGGCAGCAAAAGATGATTAACACCCCCAGAAGGCCCACGGCCGCAGACGCGCCGACAAACCCCGACTCCTCCGCAAGAACCGCGAATATGAAGTCGTTGTAGGCCACCGAGGAGGGCAGGTAGCCCAGCTTGGCCTGGGTTCCCTCGCCCAGCCCCTTGCCGAAAAGCCCGCCGCTTCCTATTGAAATAAGGCTCTGTTTCACGTTCCAGGTCGCCTCGCGGCCGCTGCTGTCCACGACTTCGGGCGCAACGAACGCGAGAATGCGGTTGCGCTGGTAGTCCTTGATGGGCAGGCCGAAATGGGTCGAACCGTAGACGTTTCCGCTTTGCGCCTCGGCCCCCGACATGCCGGAGGAGCGCAGAAAGGAGGCGTATCCGGCTATGTCGGCCGAAACCGCCGCAATGAGCACGGCAAAAGCCGCCAGCGCCACCGCAAAGAAGCGCCTCGACAGTTTTGAAACGTACAGCATCGCAAACACCATTGGAGGAAAAACAAGGGTCGAGCCTAAGTCGGGCTGCAAAAAAATCAACAAAATTGGCACACTTATTACCGCGGCGAGCTTAATGAGCACCTTCAGCGACTGCCTGACCGTCCCGACTTTTGAGCGGGCCAGTATTGCGGCCGTCATTATGCAGGTGCCGATTTTTGCGATTTCCGAAGGCTGAAGCGAAAAAATCCCCAGATTTATCCACCTTGTAGCCCCCCCGCGCTTCGGAACAAACGGTATCGGCACATCCAGGCACTCCTTGAGCACAAGGGGCACCAAAAGCAGCATGGAGCCCAAGTATATCCACTGGGCATAGACGAAGAATTTGTCGTAGTCGATGTTGGATATGGCCCAGTACACGGCCGCGCCCAGCGCGAAAAACATCGACTGGCGGAACCAGTACTGCCTGAAAACCGGCCCCTCGTCCATGTTGTAGTTCTGCGAGGTGTATATGAAGGCAAGCCCCATCAGGGCGAGAAGGAGCATGCACACGGGCATCACCAGGTCCGTGCGGAACTTTCTGCGCGAATCGGGCGCGCCGTCTGCAATCCTGGCGAACATCCCCTACTCCACGATTTTTACCGAAAGCGACTTGCGTATTTCATCAACCGGAACGCCCTTCCGCGCGGCGTAGGCTGCGAGCTGGTCCGGCCCGACCGAGACGCCGTTTACGTACCTGGCCCCCGGGTTCGGCAGCCACAGCCCGCAGACGCTGGAGGCGGGAACCATCATGAAGCTCTCGGTGAGGCTTATGCCCGCCTTGGTTTCGGCGTTCAAAAGCCTCCATATCTTGAGCTTTTCCGAGTGGTCCCCCCACATGGGGTACCCGCAGGCGGGGCGGACGCCGGCCGACTGCGAAAACGGCCTCATCTTGCGCTCGTTTATGTAGCGGGCGTACGCCTCGGCTATTATGTCGCACAAGGTGGACGCGATAAGCGAATCGTAGTCGCGCCCGTCCCTTTTAAGGGACGCCGCAAATTCCGCCGCCTCTGCACCCGCGGTGGCGGCAAAAAGCCCCACGCAGTCGCGGAAGCCTGCGTCTGCGGGCGCCACGAAGTCTGCGGCCGAGGCGCACTCGCCGCGCACGGGCGACTGGTTGCGCAGAAAGCGCAGGGTTTCCACAACCCTGTCGTCCGCGCGGTAAAGCTCAACGTCGTCCCCGTCGGAGGACGCCCTGAAAAACCGCCAGACGGCCTTCGGGCGCGCGACTTTTTTAAGCTCCTCCAGAATCCCGAGCGCGTCGCGGAAAAACTCCTTTGACATGCGGCCGGCGTCGCTTCCGTCGCCCATCCTGCACCTGACGCCTGCCATGCCCCAGGCGTTGAAGAACATGCCCCAGGAAAACAGGCTTTCGAGCTCCCCGACGGGGTGGTCGCCGAGCCACAGGTCGAAACTGGCCGGCTTGGCGGCAAGCTCCCTCGAAAACTCGCATTTGGCGCGCATTTCCCGGGCCTTTTCAAACGGGACGAGGCCGGAGGCGGCAGCCGCGCGCCCCCTTTCAAATTCGCCCTTTATCCTCTCCTGGGAGGCCCTCAGGCCCACTATCGCTGCCCTGTCGCCCGAGAGCAGCTCCGCGCAGGCGCCCGCGACAACCGAGGCGTCCTCCACGCGCATGACGGGGCCGGAATAAAGCGGGGCTATCCTCACCGCCGTATGGGTTTCGCTCGTGGTCGCCCCGCCCAGAATGAGGGGGACTTTCAGCCCTTCGCGCTCGAACAGCCTGGCGACGTTTTCCATCTCGCCCAGCGAGGGGGTTATCAGGGCGCTCAGGCCCACGAGATCCGAGCGCCGCGCCGCCTCCAGGATTTTCTCGGGCGGGCACATCACGCCGAGGTCTTCCACCTCGTAGCCGTTGCACGAGAGGACGGACGCCACGATATTTTTGCCGATGTCGTGCACGTCGCCCTTGACGGTTGCCAGGGCGACCTTTCCGCGCCCCGCGCCGCCCTTGGGCATGAAGGGTTCCAGGTAGGCCACGGCCTTTTTCATCACCCTCGCGCTCTTCACCACCTGCGGCAAAAACATCTTGCCCTCGCCGAAGAGGGCGCCGACGCGCTTCATGGCGTCCATGAGCGGGCCCTCTATCACCTTGAGCGGGTCGCCGAGCTCGCCGTGGAAATGCCTTGTCACCTCCTCTATGCGCCCGTCCTCGCCCTTGACGAAGCAGCGCAGCATCTTCGCGTCCCAGTCCATGTCGTCGAAGTCGTCATGCCCGGGCGCGGAGGCGTCGGACTTGGCGCCCCGGTAGGAATCCGCCGCCGCCAGCAACGCCTCGACGGCTCCGTGGCCCTCGTCAAGGACCACGGCCTCCACAAGCGACCGCAGGCGCGGCTCGATTTCATCGTAAGGGGCGAGCATTCCGGCGTTTACAATGCCGAAGTCAAGCCCGGCGCGGCGCGCGTGGTAGAGGAACACCGAATGCATCGCCTCCCTCACGGCGTTGTTGCCCCTGAAGGCGAAAGAAATGTTGCTCACCCCCGCGCTCGTGCGCGCGCCGGGGCACACCCTCTTTATCTCGCGGACCGCCTCTATGAAGTTGACGGCGTAGGAGTCGTGTTCGGGGATGCCCGTCGCGACGGTCAGGACGTTGGCGTCGAACACTATGTCGCACGGCTCTATCCCGTCTGCGACCAGCAGGTCGTAAGAGCGCTTGCATATGCGCACCTTGTCCTCTTTGGAGGCGGCCTGGCCGTTCTCGTCGAAGGCCATGACAAGCATTGCAAACCCGTGCCTTCTTATTTCCCTGGCGCGGCGCAGAAACTCCCCCTCGCCCTCCTTCAGGCTTATGGAATTTACGATTCCCTTGCCCTGCACGCACTTTAGCCCTGCCAGGACGGTCTCCCAGTCGGACGAGTCAATCATCACCGGGACGCGCGCAATTTCAGGCTCGGCTGCGGCCATGTTCAGGAAGGCTGCCATGCACGCCGGAGAGTCGAGCATAGGCTCGTCGAAATTGACGTCTATCATGTTTGCGCCAGAATCGACCTGGCGGCGGGCGACGGCGAGCGCCCCCCCGAAGTCCCCGGCTGCGACGAGCTTTTTGAAGGCCGCAGAGCCGGCCACGTTCGTGCGCTCGCCCACAAACACAAACGGGGCTGAATCCCCCTCAAGCTCCAGCGGCTCCAAACCCGAAAGCATGGTCGAGGAGCGCCGCGGGGCGGGGATGCGGGGGGCGAATCCGGAACACGCGTCCACGACGGCCCTTATGTGGTCGGGGGTTGTGCCGCAGCATCCGCCTATCACGTTCAGAAGCCCCTCGCGGGCGTAGGCGGCCAGGTGCCCGGCGGTGTCCCCGGGGGTCTGGTCGTACCCGTATTCGGAGAGCGGGTTCGGGAGGCCGGCGTTGGGGTAGCAGTGGGTGAAGCACTCGGCGACACGCGAGAATTCCTCGATGTACGGGCGCATCTTCTCCGCCCCCAGGGCGCAGTTAAGGCCCACGAAGAGCGGGTTTGCGTGCCGGATGCTGGCGTAGAAGGCCCCGATGGTCTGGCCGCTTAAAAGGCGCCCGGACATGTCCGAAATCGTGGCGCTGACCGCGACGGGGATGTCGCAGCCGGCCTCCTCGCGCAGCGTCAGGTACGCGTGGAGGGCGGCCTTGACGTTCAGCGTGTCGAAATTGGTTTCAAGCAGGAACAGGTCGGCGCCGTTTTCGTACATCGCCTGCATCTGCTCGATGTACGAGGCGCGCAGGTCGTCGAAAGTGACGGAGCGCGCGGCGGTGTCGGACGGGTCTGAGGGCATTGATGCGGACTTGTTCATCGGGCCTATCGAGGCGGCCACAAAGCGCGGCCTGCCGTCCGAAGCCTCGAACTCGTCCGCCACGGAGCGCAAAAGGCGCGCCCCGGCGGCCGCCATCTCCCGCGCCATGCCGGAAAGCCCGTAGTCGGCCTGGGCTATCCTCGTCGAGGCGAAGGTGCAGGTGGTGACGATGTCGGCCCCCGCCCTGTAATAGTCCCGGTGTATGCCGCCGACTATGTCGGGGCGGGTTATGTTGAGGATGTCGTTGTTGCCCTTAAGCTCAGCGGCGCACTCCTCGAATTCCCGGCGCCCGCGCCTGAAGTCGTCCTCCCCCAGGCCCGCGCGCTGGATGATGGTGCCCATGCCCCCGTCCAGAAACACAATCCTCTTGCGGAGGAGCTCCCTGAGGGCCTCCCCGCGTTTTCCGTATTTGAAATCCATTTTTAAAATCCTCCGGCCGGCCCGGGTTCCCCGCCAGGGGCCCCGGCATGCCTCAGCTCATCGCCGCAATCAGGCGTTCGTTAAATTCAGCGGCCGCGTCGTGGCCGACGGCCTTGAGGGCCTGCACCATCGCCGCCACCTCCACGAGGCGCGCCATGTCCCGCCCGGGCCGCACCGGTATCTCCACGTGCGGCACCGACACCCCGAGGATGTCGAAATAGTTCTTTTCAAGACCCGTGCGGTCCTCCGGTATGCCCGGCTTCCAGTCCACGAAAGTCACGACGAGGTCTATCTGCTTTTCAAGGCGCAGGCAGCGGATGCCGTAGAGCTTTGTCACGTCTATTATGCCTATGCCCCGGCACTCCATGTATCCCCGGTTCAGGTCGTTGGACTTGCCTATCACGCGGTCCTTGCCAATCCTTACGCAGTGCGTCATGTCGTCCGCCACGAGCGAGTGGCCGTGGTCGATGAGCGCCAGCGCGCACTCGCTCTTGCCCACGCCGCTTGCGCCGCGTATGAGCACCCCTATGCCCTTGACGTCCAGAAAGGTTCCGTGGAGGTTCATGCAGGGCGCGAACTTCTTTTCAACGCCCACCGCCAGGTCGGTCGAAAACTCCTTGGACTTCATGCGGGTGCGCAGAAGCGGAATGCCGCGCTCCTCCGCAACCTCCAGCATGGCCTTCGTCGGGATGATGTTGCGCGACACTATCATGCACGGGATGTTGTGCGCGGCAATCTCCTCCATGATTTCCCGCTGGCGCTCCGGCGCCTGGTCGCGCACATACGCCATTTCCCCGGCGCCGAAAAGCTGAATGCGGTGCGCCGCAAAGTTTTTGAAATACCCGGTCATGGCCAGCGCGGGCCTGTTTAGGCTCGGCTCCGAAACCATGTTTTCAAGCCCGGCGGCGCCCGCCGCGAGTTCTAGTTGCAGGGAGTCCCTGAAAAGCTCGAAAAATTCCCTGACCGTTATCTGCCGTTCCATGTCAGCCGCCATAGCGCCCTCCTACATTTTAAAGCTCTCGCCGAGATAAAACTTGCGGCTCAATTCGTCGTTTACCAAAAAGTCGCTCGTGCCCTCGCAGAGCACCCTGCCCTCGTGGATGAGGTACGCGCGGTCCACTATGCTGAGGGTTTCGCGCACGTTGTGGTCGGTGATGAGCACCCCGATGTTCTTGCTTTTAAGGCCCAGTATTATGTTCTGCACCTCCGCCACGCTTATGGGGTCCACGCCGCTGAAAGGCTCGTCCATAAGCAGGAACTTGGGGCGCACCGTCAGGGCCCTCGTGATTTCGAGGCGCCTGCGCTCCCCGCCCGAAAGGGTGTAGGCCTTCTGCTTTGCAAGCTTCGTAAGCTCCAGCTCGTCGAGCATCGCCAAAACGAAGTCCTTCAGCTCGCGCCTCGGCAGGGGCAGGGTTTCCGCGACGGCCATGACGTTCTCCTCCACCGACAGCTTCCTGAAAACCGACGGCTCCTGCGGGAGGTATCCTATGCCCATACGGGCGCGCCGGTACATGGCGACGTCCGTAATGTCCTCGGAGCCGAGGAACACGTTCCCGGAAGTGACGGGGACGAGGCCCATTATCATGTAAAAGCTCGTTGTCTTTCCCGCGCCGTTGGGGCCGAGCAGGCCCACGACCTCCCCCGCGTCCAGGTTCAGATTGACGCCGTTTACGACGCGCCGCCTCCCATACTCCTTGACGAGGTTGCGGGCCGAAATCGACAGTAAGCCATTTTGAGAATCCATTTGAAAAAAAGATGCCCGAGGGGATTCATTTTGCAAACACTTTTTATCGGTTGCAACCCGATAAAAAAGCCCCACAATCGCCCCCATGAAAAATGCGGACGAAATGCTTGTGGGATTCACCACCTTCCCCTCGCGCAAAGAGGCGGAAAGCGCCGCCAAAACGCTCGTGGCCGAGGAGCTTGCCGCCTGCGCCCAGGTTCCGGAAAGCCCTGTGCTTTCCGCCTACGTGTGGGAGGGCGAGACCCGCTCCGAAAGGGAGTGGGAGCTGAAGCTCAAGTTCCCCCCGGAAAACCTCGAAAGGCTGGAGGCACGGCTCGTGGAAATCCACCCGTACGAATGCCCGCAGTGGTACGCCCTGAAGCCGCACAGCGTTTACGGCCCCTACGCGCGGTGGGTTCGCGGCGGATGACGGCGCGCGGGCGACCATCCGGGGGCTATGCTCAGTCGGCCTCCGAAACGACGTAGCGGAAGCCTATCATGCGGTCGCCCCTCTGCGAGCGCTCGATTTCCGCGTAAGGGATTTCCGTGAGGGCGTCGGTCCAGGTCTGCGAGCTGCCGCCGATGATTCCCGGCTTTCCGCTCTTTGGGTCGGCGGCGGTGTATTCGGACACGTTTCCGAGGAGGTCGTAGAAGCCGCGCGCGTTGGGCTCGGAAGTCATGACGGGATGGGTTTTGAGGCCGCTGTTGCCCGCGTTCCAGGAAATCGCGTTAAAATCCGCATATTTGAGGGAGCCTATCGCGCCGACGAACTGCCCGCGCGTCGGGAGGGTCACGGGGCGCGCCAGTATCCACGTCAGCCGCCTGCAAAAATCCGAGGCATTCTCCCACGAAACCGTCTCGACGGGGTTTTTCGCGCCCGCGTTGCGGCTGGGGTTTTCCTGCATGACAAGCCCGTAAAGCTCCTGGGAGACCTCGTGGGAGAGCATCTTTGCGCGCCCCTCCCTGTCGAGGGGCACAAGGTTCGACATCGCAAGCTTTGAAATTTCCCCGACCTTGTTCCCGAGATAGTTTATAAAGCGCAGCGACAGCACCACGTCCTCCTCCAGAATCGAGCTTTGCGGATACTCGGACCTGAATCGCTCGCATTTTATCAGCAAATCCTCCGCAAGCGGCATGATTTGCGATACCGGCGCGGACGAGCGCAGCATCCCGTCGAGCTTCGCCTTCCCCGAAGATATGTCGGAGAATAGCTTGCGGCTCATGGCGGTCTCCTTCAGGGCGTTGAAGGCGCGCAGCTTTTCGTCGGAGGCGTACCGACTCTTGTCAAAGAGGGTGTTCAGGTCGCGCTGGCGGTCTATCGCCACGCTGTACTGCTCGGCCGCCGCGACGTATTCCCCCTTCTTTTCAAGCTCCCCCGCCTTTTTCAGGGCCTCCTCGAGGGCGGCCTCTATCGGGGCTGCCTTGAGAAACCCCAGCTCCTCCTCGAAATGGCGCATTTTCGAGAAGTCCAGATAGCTCGTGTTGGCGTAGTCCTTGTTTATGGTGGACTGGATTTCCATCGCCTCTATAATGAGCTTTTCCGCCTCGTTCCAGCGCTTCATGCCGTTTGCCTCGGCTATCTTCCTCTCAAGCTCCGCCACCTTCTGGGCGAGCGGGACGACGCTCACCACGCGCATCATCTGCTCCGCCTTGGCGAGCAGGTTCACGTCGTAATACTGGCTCTCGGGATATTCGGAATTTATCTTGGACTGGAGGTCGCGGAGTTTCGTGTAAAGCTCCAGGGCCTTCATCTGGTCCTTGCCCTTGAACGCCTCGTCCGCTGCGGCGGCGAGCTTTTTTACGGCGTCGTAGTCGGGGCGGCCGACGATGTTCTGGTAGGTGGCGCGCATCTGGCTCTGGCGGTAGAAGGCCGAGCGGTCGGATATGCCCATGCCCGCGAGGTAGGCGTCCATGAGTTCGAGGGCGCGCTTCATCCTGGCCATGTCCTCCTCGGTCGGGGCCCCCAGCGCGAGCTTTTCCGTGAACTGCCTGTACAGCTCCTCCGCCTCTTCCCGGTAGCCGGAGCCTTCGCTGACAAGCGGCGCACCGGACGGGTCCTCAACGGCGCCCCCCGGCGAAAACAGCGTGAGCGCATACGCAAAGGCGAGAACCGCCGCGGCGATGAGGAATACGTAGAGGGCTTTTAATGCAGTCATGAAAAAGTCTTGATGAAAAATCGGTGAGGCGGGATTGTGGCAGTTTCCCGGGCTTTGTCAACAGCGCGCCCGGACGCGGAAGGCGCGCGCGGCGGCCGGGCCCTCCCACTGCGCGGCGGGGAAGCCCGGTGCCGGACGGGGCCCTAGTGGGACGGGGAGGTGGTCTTAACCTCTATCACGTCGTGCGGGAAGCTCTCGCGGCGGCCTGCGGACGTCACCATCGCGTAGCGGGCGTTCGTCTTGAGGGCCGCGAGGTTTTCCGCCCCGAGGTAGCCCATGCCGCTCTGTATTCCGCCCGCATACTGGGCGAGAAGCTCGTCGAGGCCGACGGAGACCTCCTTGAGGGCCTCGATGCCCTCGGCGGTGACCTTGTCGGTCTTGTCCTTCGTGTCGCGGCCGTAACGGGCGGCGGAGCCGTCCTTCATGGCGGCCATCGAGCCCATTCCTCGGTACTGCTTGTAGCTCTTGCCGTTTATTTCAAGAATCTTTCCGGGGGCTTCCGGGGTTCCCGCAAGGAGGCTGCCGCACAGGACGGCGTCCGCGAGGGTTAGCGCCTTCACCATGTCGCCGCTCTTTGTTATGCCGCCGTCTGCGATGATTCTGACGCCGCACTCCTTCGCCTGGGTGGAGCATACGTAAAGGGCCGTGAGCTGCGGGATGCCGATTCCGGCGACAATGCGCGTGGTGCAGATAGAGCCGGGGCCCTGGCCGACTTTCACCGCATCCGCCCCGGCCTCGGCCAGGAACTTCACGCCCGCAGCGCTGGTGACGTTGCCGCCGATGATGGTGAGGTCCCTGAAGTTCTCGCGCACGAGCCTTATCATGGCCCCCACGCCCTCGGTGAAGCCGTGGGCGGTCGATACGGCCGCGACGTCGAGGCCCTGCTCCACCATGGCGCCCACGTGCGAGACAATCTTGTCGCGGTCCAGCGACCCGTCGGGCCTGCGGTACATGGAGAGGGTCGCGCCGCACACGAGCCTGAAGCGCGAGTCGCGGGCCGCCCTCTTCTGGGAGGCGTTCTCGTCGGAGATGCGCTCGATATCGGAGAGGGTGAAAAGGCCCTTCAGGCGGTCGTTTTCATCGACTACAAGGAGCTTGTGCACGCCGAAGTGGTCGGTGAAGAACTTGTCGGCCACCGCGATGGGGTCGCCCTTTATGTCGCCGGAGGAGACGGTGAAAACCTCGGAGCGCTTGGTCATCGCCTCCGAAATCTTCATCGACGCGTACCTTTCCTTGACGACGGAGCCGGGCAGAAGGCCCACGAGCCTGCCGGAAGAGTCCACGACGGGGAAGGTGCGGAAGCGGAACTTCTTCTCCTCAACCATGTTTATCACGTCGCCTATGTGCTGGTCGGGGCTCACGCGGATGGGGTCCTGTATGAGGCCGTGGATGTAGTTCTTCACCCGGATTACCTGGGAGAGCTGCTCGTCGGCCGTCATCGACGAGTGTATTATGCCCATGCCGCCGTTTCTGGCCATGGCGATTGCCATCCTGTACTCCGTGACGGTGTCCATGTCGGAGGATATGATGGGGAGGGTGAGGCTGACGCGGTCGGAGATGCTGGTGTCGAGCCTGGTCTGTTTGGGCAGGATGGCCGAGTGCTGCGTGGCGAGAGTCACGTCGTCGTACGTCAGGGCGCACGGCGCGTTTGAGCGGAAAAAGTCGTCCGCGTTTCTGAAAAAGAATTCGTCTATCGGATTATTCATATTATTGCCCCCATTGGGGTTAGACTTAAAAACCCGCCCTTGCAAACCTTTTTTAAAAAAATCCTCCGCCGCGCGCCGCCCGATGCGCCCCCGGGGCAAAAATCCTTGAAAATGCGCCAGATTCCCCCAATATACGCCGCAAAACCGACTTTAAACCCGCCCCCGGCCGCGCCCGGCGGATAAAAACGACGCATTTCCATGAAGATTTTCCCCGCAGCCGCCATGATTTTCCTCGCGCTGGCCCCCGCCGTTGAGGGCGCTGAAAACGCCCCGGAGCTCCGGGAGAACCCCCTGCCCGGCTGGGCCCTGGGCGGGTTCGTCCGCCCCGAAGGCGCAAACCCCGCAATAAGCCCGAACCCCGCGAGCGTGTTCGACTGCCCCATGGCAAAGGCCCCGATAAGGTGGGAGGAAAGCGACACGTTCAACCCCGCCGCGGCAGTTTTCAACGGCAAAATCTGCGTGCTCTACCGCGCCGAGGACGACACCCACAGGGGCATCGGCAGCCGCACCTCGCGCCTCGGCCTGGCGGAGAGCGACGACGGCGTCCGCATGAGGCGCCTGCCGGCCCCCGTCCTGTATCCGGACGAGGACGCGGCCAAGGAATTTGAATGGACGGGCGGGTGCGAGGACCCCCGCCTGGCAAAGGCAGAAGACGGCACGTACGTGCTTACGTACACAGCCTGGAACAAGGAAAACCGCAAGGCCCGCCTGTGCGTCGCGACCTCCAGGGACCTGCGCAAATGGACAAAGCACGGCCCCGCCTTCGCAAAAGCCTACGGCGGAAAGTACAGGGACCTGTACTGCAAGTCGGGATCCATCCTGACCGAGCGCTCACCGAGGCGCCCGGACGAATTTGTGGCGGCAAAAGTCGGCGGCAGGTATTTCATGTACTGGGGCGAGCACCGCGTGTTCGGGGCTTACAGCGACGACCTCATAAACTGGACGCCCGTCGAAAACCCCGACGGCAGCCTCAGGGCCGCCATATCCCCGCGGCGCGGATTTTTCGACAGCCTCCTCACCGAATGCGGGCCGGCCGCCATAAGGACGCCCAAGGGCTGCCTGCTGCTTTACAACGGCAAAAACGCCGGCGGGGAAAACGGGGACGCGCGCTTCAACGCCGGAGCCTACTGCGCCGGACAGGCGCTCTTTGACGCCGACAACCCGATGAAGCCCGTCGCGCGCCTCGACGCGCCGTTCTTCCGCCCGATGGAGGACTTTGAAAAAAGCGGCCAGTACAGGGACGGCACGGTTTTCATAGAGGGGCTTGCCTATTTCAAGGGCAAGTGGTTCCTGTATTACGGGTGCGCGGACTCGAAAGTCGGCGTGGCCGTATTCGACCCGAAAAGGCGCACCCCCGGCGACCCTCTGCCCGCCGCGCGCAAATGACTCCCGCGCGCGCCGCGCAAAAGTGCGGCGAATGCGGCTCACATCGGCCCGGGGCCGTATGAGGGGCATTCGCGCGCAAGCTCCTCCGGCGCCGGGCTGCGCCGGGTTTTTGCGCTCCAGCGCGCGGCCCTGGCGGGGTCGCGGAGGGGGGCAAACGCGCAGTAGGCCCGGGCGACTTCCATGGCCGCCGCATCGCTCCCCAGCCGGTCCCGCAATATGTCAAAAATAAATTCCGCGCGCCCCGGGTTCCGCTCAAAGACCACCCCCTCCGAGAGGCATGCGAAATAAAGCCCGAGCGCGCACCCGAAATCCATTGCGCAGCACCTCATTATCTCGGCGCGCACATCGGCGTTTTCGGAATAGCCCCGGCCCTGCGCGGAATCCACGAGGGCGCGGAATTTTTCAAAGTCAAACGAATGCCGCCAGACCTCCGCATCCAGGGCCGGAGCCGCGGGCGCAGCCGAATCCGCCTCCTTTGCAAAAGCCCGCCGCGCGGCCGACACCGCAGCCGCCCGGGCCTTCAAAACCCCGCAGCCCGGGCCTTCGGCCCCCGCCCTCCCAAGCAGCGCGTTTTCAATGCAAAAAAACGCGCTGTCTGCCATACGCCCGAACTTCCCCCCGGCCGGTTCCCTGCGCAATTCCCGCCCAGGCTCCCCGCCGGAATCCGGAACAATCCCGGAGCGCCCGAGCGCAAACAGCAATGCGGCAGACATCGAGTTCCCCATGCCGGCCGACTCCCTCAAAAGTTCCGCGCCCTCCGCCAGCTTTTCCGGCTCCGGCGACGCGAGACTGACAAAAAACAGGCCCTGGCGCGCGATGGCTGCGGCGTCGGCAGGCGAAAACCCGGCGGTGCGCGATGAAAACGGCATGCGCGCAAATAAAAAGCCCCCGCCATCCGCGCAACGGCCCTCGGGCGCGGCCCCGGCGAGCTTCAACACCCCTCGCAGCGCCCCCTCCGCCCCGGCGTAATCTCCCCGCGAATAAAGGATTTCCGCAAGCACAATCCCGCCCCGAAGCGACCCGGCGCCGAAGGCCTTTGCCGCGCACTTTTCGGCGGCCGCCGCAGTCTCCGCAGCCCCGTGCGGGGCCGAGGCGAGGAGCCCCGCCGCCGCGCACATTCCCCGGGCGCTTCCCAGCTCCCGCTCAAACCTGCCCGCGACCTTCTCAAATTCCCTTGAATCCGCGCCGAATCGCTCGGCGGCGACGGCGAGCGCGCGGCCCAGATATATTTCCGAGGAAGAGTTCCCCACCCCCTCCGGCCCCCCGATAGGAAAAGCTTCCGACCAGCGCAAAAACTCCGCCCAGTCGCCCCGCTCTTCAAGCCACTCCATGAGGCAAAAGAGTATCCGGCTGCGGGCCCCGCCTTCCTTCAAAATCCGGCCCCCGGCATCCGGTGTCCCCAGAATCCGCACGGCCTCCGCGACTGCTGCGCCCGAGTCCCCGCAATTGCGGCGCAGCATTTCAAGAAATGCGGGAGTGTCGCGCTCTGCGGCGGAAAATTTGGGGAGAAGGAACGCGAAAGCCTCCTTCGCCTCCGCGTCGCCCAGATGGAACTTCTGAAAAATCCGCGCTATGCGCTCCGCCCCGAGACCGGCCATGGAGTCGAAAATTTCCGCCGCCCCCTCTGTGTCGCGCCCGCCGAAGAGGCCCGAGAACTTCCAGTAAAACAGTGTGGCCATGGCGCCGGCGTCTCCGGAGGCGCGGGCGAATTTTTCATAGTCCGACCGGAATTCGACGGGCGCAACCCCCGCCTCGTGCGAGCGGAAGTCCGTCAGAACGCTCCCGAGCTGGAATCCCCCGGCACCTCGGCCGGCAAGCTCCAGCGCAAGCCGCCTCGCCTCCGCAAGCCGGGCCGGGGAAATTTCCAGAGCGCGGAACCCGAAACCCGTGTATTTCAGGTTTGGGGTGTTTGAAAAATACGCGAGGTCAAGAAGCATCAGCCCCGCACCGATGTCCCCACCGAAATATCGCTCCGAAAGCGCAGACACAGGCGTTCCTTCATCCACGGACGGCATAATCATGCCAAACAGGCCGCGCTCCGCAAAAGGGGACGCCCCAAGCGCGAGGGTGGCAGAAACGGTCTTAAAAACCTTAAAAAAACCCATGGAGCCTCCTCCGCAAAAGAAACGCGGGCGGGACGCCGCGCGCCGGGCCTATCTCATTTCGTCCACATGCTTCACCCTGAACACCTCCGGGACGGCCTCCTTGCGCGGCGGCACATAGGGCTTTACAAGTGGCTCGGGGGAGTCGGCCTTGCGTATGCCGATTTCAAGCACAAGGTCCTCATAGGCTTTTTTGGCGTCCGCGTCGCCCTGCTGGGCGGCCGCCTGAAACAGGACGAGGGCCGTATTCTTGTCCACGGGCACACCCTTGCCGTAGTAGTACGAAAAGCCGAGGTACCTCTGCGCGTCGGGGTCGCCCTTTTCGGCGGCGGCGGTCCATATTTTTGCGGAAAGCGGGAGGTCCCTTTCAACGCCCTCGCCCGAAAAGTAGCAGAGCCCGAGCTGGGTCTGCGCCGGCAGGAACCCCTTTTCGGCCGCGCGCCTCCATAGCTCTGCGGCGAGCTTCAAATTGCGCTTTACGCCGCTTCCGCGGGCGTAGAAGTAGGCGAGGGAGTGCATGGCGCGGATGTTGTCCTGGCTCGCGGACTTTTGGAACCAGTACACAGCCTGGGCGTGGTCCTGATAGACCCCCTGCCCCCCGCTGGCGTAGCAGGAGCCCAGGAAATACTGGGCCTGGGGATTGCCCGCTATGGCGGAAAGCTTCCAATACTCGACGGCGTTGAACATGTTGCGCTTCACGACCGTACCGCTGTAAAACAGCTCCCCCATCCGGCAAAGGGCCTCGGGGTTGCGCCTGCGGGCGGATTCGTACCACCAGTAGGTCGCCATGCGCATGTCGGGCGCAACGAGATTTCCCTCCGCGTAAAAGTCGCCCATTTTGTTCTGGGCGTCGGGATCCCCGCCGAGGGCGAGCTGCGAGATTTTTTCAATCTCCTTCAGCTTTGCAAGCTGGGCCTGGGAGTAGGACGACGAATCCAACTTGGGCATGGCCGGGGCGGAGGCCGAAACCGGATTCTCCCCGTTTGAGATGTCGGCAGCACCCCCCGCAGGGGCGCCGGGAACGGCGCGCATCGAAGCAGAGGAGGACGGCGAGCCCTGCGCAACCGACGCGCCGGCTGCGTAAGAGCCGGACGACGGCAGCGGGGGGGTGGCAGTTGCAAAAGACGCCGCGCAGCATCCCCCCAGTAGCAAAAGAGACGAGATTTTTTTCATTCAGTTTGTTTGGTTATACGATTTCAAAACCCCATGCAAGCATTTGATTTTTATGTATGGACACCCCCGCAGGCAAAAAATTTCAAAAAAAACGCAGCCCGCGCGCACGCCCCCACTCACTTGCGCCGGCGGCCGCGCGGCTTGGGGACGCCCGAGGCCGGGGAGCCGAGGGCCGAGAACGGAGAGGACGCCTCGCGCCACCCCCTCTCGGCCTCAGCCCGCGCGTCGGAATAGCGCCTCGCGACATATTTCGAGGCGGAGGCGGCCCACTCCAAAAGCTGGGAGCTTGTGAGGCTTTCCACGGAAAAGCCCATTGCCGTAAGCCTTATCAGGTTGTCCCGGCTTGCCACTGTGAGCGACTTCGGATTCTTTGAAGTGGCGCATAGCTGCTCGATAAGCTCGTCCGCCGTCATCGACGACGGGGTGTAAACTTCGGAGAAAGTCGCGCTGCGGCCAACCTTCTCGACAGAGATGTCGTCTCCCCTGCCGTCGTAAACTATCGTGAGCCTGTACCCGAATGCGTCGTGTATCGGCCCGAGGCGCGCGGCGAGCATCTTCTTTGCCGCATCCTGCCCGAGTTCGGCAAACGCGCGGCCCATCTCCGGGTCGGAGCGTATGACGTTCCATCCGTCCACAATCAGATGCTTTTGCAAAGCCGCCATTTCAGAGGTTTGACGCGTTCAAATTGGTTGTTGAAATTTCGGGGGGCGCCCTTTTATTTATTGTTGCAAAAATTCATATAAGGGACTCATGAAAAAATTTTCAACCTTCTTTGCTCCGCTTCTGGCGTCTATTGCGCTGTTTTCGGGCTGCGCCGCGCAGAGGGGATACCACTCCTCCTCCGCGCCCCAGACCCTCGAGGGCGTGCTGCGCCCGGTCGGGGGCCTCTTCAGCTTCAAGGCCTCCCCGTACGGGTACGCCCTCTACGACATAAACGGGGACTTCGTCTCCTACGCCGACCTGTCCCGAATCGGCGCCCCCAACGTGGAGCAGTACTCCGGGCACAACGTCGTCATGCGGGGGACGTTTGAGGATACTCCCGACGGCCTCGTGCTCAGGGCAGACCACATAAAATTCAACAGGTGAGACAAATGGCGGAAATAATAGACGGCAACAGAATATCCGAAGAAATTCACGCGGAGCTTTCCAAAAAGATAGCGGGCATTCCGGGAAGGCGGCCGTGCGTGGCACTCGTGCGCGTGGGCGACGACCCGGCGTCGGTCTCGTACGTCGCCAAAAAAAGCAGGGTGGCGGAAAAGATAGGCATCGAAAGCCGCCTGCACATACTTCCCGAATCCACGCGCCAGGACGAGCTCGACGCCCTCATCGACTCGCTCAACGCGGACGCCTCCGTGGACGCGATACTTGTGCAGGCCCCCCTGCCCCCGCACCTCGACGAGCGGGCCACATTCAACCGCGTCTGCGCCTCGAAGGACGTTGACGGCTTCAGCTCCGCAAACCTCGGCCTGCTCTGCCAGGAGGACGCGCGCGCGTTCACGGCCTGCACCCCAGCGGGCATAATGGAGCTTCTCAGGCGCTCCGGCGTGGAGACCGCCGGCAGGCGCGCCGTCATAATAGGCCGCAGCCTCATAGTGGGCAAGCCCATGGCGCTCCTGCTCATGAAAAAGGGCGCGGACGCGACGGTCACCGTGTGCCATTCAAGGAGCGAAAACCTCGCCGAAATATGCCGGGGGGCCGACATACTCATATCGGCCGTCGGGCGACCGGGCACAGTAACCGCCGACATGGTAAAGGACGGGGCCTGCGTGATAGACGTCGGCATAAACCGCATACCGTGCCCGGAGAAAAAGTCCGGGTACAGGCTCGTAGGCGACGTGGATTTCGACGCGGTCGCCCCCAAGTGCTCCAAAATAACCCCGGTTCCCGGCGGAGTCGGGCCCATGACGGTCGCAATGCTCATGTCTAACACCGTCAAGTCATTCCTCGCGCGGGCGCCCCGCATCTGACGCAAATCAAAACAAATCAAAAATTTTAGAAAAAGTTTCCAAGAAAAGCTTGACACAAACGCGCTCCCGGCGTTTAGTTCGCACTTTTCCTCAAAATCAAAGTTGAAGAATCATGAAAGTTGTATCATCCATCAAATCTTTGAAGACCCGCCATCCCGACTGCAAGGTCGTGCGCAGGAAGGGCCGTGTGTACGTAATCAACAAGACGAATCCGCGCTTCAAGGCGAAGCAGGGCTAAGACTTTAAAAAACGGAGAGGTTTTTCCAAAATGAAAGAAAAGATTCATCCCGACTACAAACCCGTATGCTTCGTCGACGTTTCCACCGGCACCCGCTTTATCACGCGCTCGACGATGAAAAGCAAGCAGGTTGAAAAGATCGACGGGGTTGACCACTACATCATCAGCCGCGACGTAACTGCGGACTCCCACCCGGCGTACACCGGCGAAAAGCGCTTTGTCGACACGGCCGGCCGCGTCGAAAAGTTCCAGAAGAAGTTCGGCCGCCGCCGCGCTTAGTCTCTTTTCAGGATTCTTCAAGGAAACGCCCGCGGATTTCGCAGGCGTTTTTTTATGGCGCAGACGGCGGCTACCGCGCAGCCGCGCCGCGCCCATTTTTTGTTTGAAAAAAAACGCCGGCTCAAAAGACTTTCAAAGCAGTGAAAATTTTAGACTTCAATTCAAGGAACTTCTGGAAAAACCTGGCCTCGGCCACCGAGCCCGTCTCCCACTCGGCCGAAATTTCGGGCATAGTGGCAAAAGTGCTCGACGACGTCAGGGAGCGCGGCGACGCCGCCGTCCTCGAATACACGAAAAAATTCGACGGGGCAAAACTCACCCCCGCAACAATGCGCGTCACCGGCGACGAAATGGCCGCCGCCCTCGCGGAAGTGCCTGCCGCAGACAGGCGGGAAATTAAAAAGGCAATCGCCTGCGTCAGGGATTTCCACAGGCACACGATGCCCAAAAACTGGCGCGCGAAAAACGCCCACGGCGCAGTCATCGGCGAAAATTTCTACCCCATACAAAGAGTCGGGCTGTACATTCCGGGCGGACAAGTCCCGCTGGTCTCAACCGTAGTTATGACGGCCACCATAGCAAAGCTCGCCGGATGCCCCGAAATCTGCGTATGCACGCCCCCAGGACCCGACGGCAGGATAAATTCCCACCTTCTCGCCGCCCTCGCCCTCGAAGGGGTCGATGAAATCTACAAAATCGGCGGCGCGCAGGCGATTGCCGCAATGGGTTTCGGCACAAGGACAGTCCGCCCCGTGGAAAAGCTCTTCGGCCCCGGAAACGCCTTCGTGATAGAGGCAAAGCGCAGGCTTTTCGGGGACGTGGGCGTCGACCTGCTCCCGGGCCCGAGCGAAGTCCTGATAGTGGCAGACTCCTCCGCCCAGGCAAAATACGTGGCATCCGACCTCCTCTCCCAGGCCGAACACGGCAGCGGCAAGGAAAAAATCTACCTCGTTTCAACCTCGAAAGACCTCCTGAAACAAATCCCGGAGGAGCTTGAAAGGCAGTGCGCGGGCCTCTCCCACGCAGACAAACTCAAAAAAATAATCGCATCCGGATGCTTCGCAATCCTCGTGCCGGGCCTCGACGAAGCCGCACAGGTCGCAAATTTCATAGCCCCGGAACATATGGAGCTTCAGGTGGAGCCCAAAAGCCTCGCGCCGCTTGCAAAATCCATACGCACCGCCGGAGCGATCCTGATGACGGAAAAAACCCCGACGGTTCTCGGCGACTTCACCGCAGGCCCCAGCCACACCCTCCCAACCGGACGCACCGGCAGGTTCTCCAGCGGACTCCAGCTCTCAGACTTCATGCGCCGCTCCTCAATCGTAAAATACGACGAAAAATCCCTGGAAAAAGCGCACGCAACCGTCGCCGCATTCGCACGCATGGAATCACTCGACGCCCACGGCAAAAGCCTGGAAGTCCGCCTCAAACCAACGTACCGTTGGATCTAAGATGCTTGCGCATCTTGATACGACGCGCGCCGCCCGGGTCCGGGCGGCTGTGGGTTCGTCTCACCGCATTGCCTGGCGGCAATAGCTTGGTGGGTACAATCAAGAGTGTATTTTATAATCACTTTTTAATAAGTGTAAAAAAGCGTACCGCCAACGTTCCGTAAACATTACGTTTAATCTAAGATGCTTGCGCATCTTGGTACGGCGTGCGCCGCCCGGGTCCGGGCGGCTGTGGGTTCATCTCACGCATTGCTTGGCGGCAATCGCTCGGTGGAGACAATCAGATATGTGTGTTTGGTTGGGTTAATTTAGAGTGTATTTGAAAGAATCGCTTTAAATTCAGCTTTCTTTTGCTAAACGGCGAGGAGGCTTGGCGCCCGCCCTCCAAAGCTTCAGAGGCGCGGCGTCAAAGCCCGCCCATCAGCCTGTCGAAATTTTCCGAGAAGAATCCTGCGGCGGATTCGGGGGGGACGTTTGCCATGGCTTCGCCCGAGAACCCGTCCATTTCCTCGGCACGGGACTTGCGCGGATAAAGGCGCAGGGGATAGTCCGAGCCGTAAATCATTTTGTCTGCAAGCCGTCCGGAACAATTTTTCCACGCCCCGGCGCCGTATAAAAAAGTGTTTGCCGCAGTATCGTAAAATACGTTTTCGGGCGGCTCGAATCCGGGTTCAAAAACCTCTCCGCCGCCCCAGTGCGCGAATATGAATTTTGTCATGGGATTGGCGCGCGCGGCGGCGAAAGCTCCGGGGTTGTCGGTTCCAACCTTGTTCGGATAGGGTTTGCCCCGAGGGTCGTCCAGATGCAGGCAGACCGCCAGCCCCTCCCCGGCGCAGGCCCCGCAGAAATCGGAAAACGCCCCCGAGGCGAAGCGGAACCCCTGGACTCCGGAGTGAAGTTCGCCAATGCCGCAAAACCCCGCATCCGCCGCCTCGCGCAATATTTCGGGCCATGACGAATCCGCAGGGTTTGCGGAGGCAAAAGCGGAGAGCCTGTCGGGATGCGCGGCGACGGCCCGGGCGACTTCGCGGTTCATAAGGCGGGCGTTTGCCGGGTTCTCCCAGTACCACCCCTGAATCACGGCGCGCTCGACCCCGGCCGAATCCATGTCGCGCAGAAACTTGTCAATCGACGGGAAGCCCTGAAGGCTGCGCTTCCCGTCGGCCCGGGGGCCCGCGACCGCCCCCCAGTGGGGTTCCGCCGCCGCCCTGGCCCATCCTGCGGGATCAGCGGAAACGAAGTCCGGATACCAGTGGGTATGGGCGTCGACAATCCTCATTTTAAAAACATGAAAGCCAGAAGCGCCGCCGCAAGCGCGAGCCTGTACCAGGCAAACGGGACGAGGCCCCTGCGGTTTAAAAATCCAACGAGCCACTTTATCGACACTGCGGCGCTCACAAACGCCACCGCAAACCCCGTTGCAAGCGGCCCCGCCGAAATGGCCCTGAACATCTGCTCGCCGTCCTGGAGCATCTTGTAGGCGCTTGCGGCCGACAGGGTGACGAGTCCGAGAAGGAAGCTGAACTTTGCGGCCTGCACGGGCTTGAGGCCGACCATGTAAGCCCCCATGATAGTCATCATGGAGCGGCTGGTCCCCGGCCAGAGGGCGACGCACTGGAGGCATCCGACAGCCAGCGACTGTCTGACGGAAAGCTCGTGGATTTCGAGCGCGGGCGAAGAATCCGAAAAGCCGCCCTCATACCTGCGCTGGACAAAAATCATCGCCACAGCCCCGGCTGCCAGGGCCGCCACAACCGGGAACACCCCGAATAGCAGCTCCTCTATGAGGTCATGCAAAAGAAACCCGACTACCGCCGCCGGGAGAAAGGCTGCGACGAGGTTGCGCGCGAGCATCAGGCCGCTGCGGCTCCTGCCCAAAAAGCCGAGAACCATGCTCCAAAGCTCCCTCCAATAAAGTAATGCCACGGCGGCTATTGCCGCCACCTGGATTACGATTGCGTAGGCGTCGGCGGCCTCCTTGAGCGTGTAGGGGGCGGGCCTGCCGTCCGGGCCGGGTTTGCGCGACTCGATTGCAGCCCCGTCCGAGTCAAACATCGGGGAATCCGAATCGAGCCCCAAAAAATGGTTTGCCAAAATCAGGTGGCCGGTGGATGAGACGGGGAGAAATTCGGTGACTCCCTCTACTACGCCCAAGACGGCGGCGTCCGAATATTCCATCGAGTTGTCTCCGGGTGCAGGAGGCGCGGGGGAAATGCCGGCCGCCTGAACTGCGATAGCCGCCGAAAGGGCGGCGGCCGCCGCGGCCTTTTTTATGATGGAAAACGTTTCAGTCATTTCAGAAATTTTTTCTGGAATCGAGGGCGCTTCTTATGGTGCCCGTATCGGCAAAGCCGAGCTGGCTGCCGCTCGGGAGGCCGAAGCCTATGCGGGTCAGGGTTACGCCGAGCGGGGCCGCGATTTTTTTCGAGATGTAGTGGCAGGTCGCCTCGCCCTCTATGTCGTTTGAAAGCGCGAGAATCATTTCAGACACTTCCCCGGAGGCCGCCCGCCTTTCCAGGGCCGCCAGGTTCAGGCTTTGCGGCCCGATATTTTTTATGGGCGAGAGCTTTCCGCCCAGGACGTGGTATGAGCCGCGCCAGGCCCCGGACTTTTCGATTGCGGCAACGTCGGCCGCAGATTCCACGACGCACACGCTCCCGCCGCTTCGCGAGGGGTCGGAGCATATCCTGCAAGGCTCGCCCCCCTCGGACACCCCGCAGCACACGGGGCACGGCGTGACGCGCTCGAGCGCGGAAGCCAGGGCGCGCGCAAGCGCCTCGGCGTCCGCCCGGCCGGCGAAGGCCAGGTGTAGCGCAATGCGCTCCGCCCCCTTCCTGCCCATTCCGGGAAGCCGGGAAAGCGACGCGCACAGTTCCTCGAAGGCGCCGGGCATCGCGCTAGAAAATGCCGGGCATGGAGAACCCGCCGGTAATTTTTGCCATTTCGGCCTCGCTGTCGGCCTTGGCCTTTTCGACGGCCTCGGTTATGGCCGAGAGAACCGCCCCTTCGACGACTTCCGCGCCCTCCTTCAGAAATTCCGGGTCGAGCTTGAGCGCCTTGAGGACGCCGTGCCCGTCAACTTCAACCTTGACGGCGCCGCCGCCTGACGAGACCTCTATCCTGCGCTCCGAAAGCTCGCTCTGGACGGCCTCCATGGCTTTCTGCATTTTCTGGGCCTGCTTCAACAGTTTACCTACTCCTGGCATATCTTTTCCTGATTTCTTTGTTTTGATTCGTATTTAGGTTTGAAAAAATTCTACGGGAGGCGCCGGACGGAGAGCAGGGTAAAGTCGTCCTCGTCGGGCCTGCCCTTCTGCGCAAATGCGAGCACCTCCGCGATTATGGCTTCGTTTAGGTCGCCTGCGGGGGAGGCACCAAGGCGGGAGACTATGCCGCAAAGCCTGCCCGTCGTGAACTCCTCGCCCTCCGGGTTTGTGGCCTCGGTGACGCCGTCTGTGTAAAGCACGAGCATGTCGCCCCTTTCAAACGGGATTTCCACGTCCTCTATCTTCGCGTCGAAAATTTCGGACGAGACCATCCCGACGGCGGCCCCCCTGGACTTCACAAAGTCCGCCGACCCCCGGGAGGCCGAATAGACTATCGGCTTTTCGTGGCCGGCGCGGGCTATCGAAATGGTTCCGGAAGCTGGGTCTATAACGGCGTAGACGAGCGTTATGAACATGTCGCTGCGCATGGAGGGAAGCATCTCGCGGTTGAGGGCCTTGAGGGCCTGCGACGGCGACGCGCTCTCGCGGGCTATGTAGCGGAGCTTCGTCTGGCAAAGCGCCATGAGGATGGCCGCGGATATCCCCTTGCCGGACACGTCGCCGATTACGGCCCCCACCTTGCCGCCGGGGAGCGAAAACGAATCGTAGAAGTCGCCCCCAACCTTCTGCTGGGGTATGTATTTTGCCGCCAGCTCGCATCCCTCCGCGCCGGGGAGCTTCTCGGGCAGGAGGTAGCTTTGAACGCTGCTTGCCAGGCTCAGGTCGGAGTCCAGCTTGCTCTTTTCGACGAGCTGCGAGAAGGCGCTTATGTTGTAGAGCGAGAGGGCGGCCTGGTCGGCTATGGAGCGCGCAACGGAAAAGTCGCTGTCGCTGAAGGCGCCGCCGCCGATGGGGTTTGCGATGGCCAGCACCCCGTAAAACTCGTTGCGGAAGGACATCGGAAGCGCCATGAGCGACGTTATCTTAAGCGACGCGTCCTTGTGGTTTACGACGCGCGCGCTGCTTTCGGCATTTTTTATGAATACGGGCTTTCCCGAAGATGCGGCCTCGCCTATCACGCCCTCGCGCGGCTCCAGCTCCTCGCCCTTCAAAACCCTGCCTATGAGGGCCGCGCGGCTAGGCGCCGAAAGTATCTCGGAAGGGCTGATTTCACGCTGCGGCGGGAAGGCCCCCTCGCACGCGACAGCCTTCATCGCGCCGCGCTCGTTGCGCTCGTAAATGCAGGCGCTCGTCGCGCCGCAGCCCAGCGTCACCGTGCGCAGTATCCGCGAATAGAGGGCCGACTTGTCCGCGCCGCTCCCCACGTCGGTGACGATTTTATGCATGAAGTCCAGGACGATTTCCCCCTCCTCCGCGGAGGCGGCGAGCTCGTCGCGCATGGCCGCGATTTTCCTGCGCGCGCGGACGAAAAGCGCCGCGGCTGCGGCGGCTGCGACTGCGAAGCCTGCGAGAAACGACAGCATTCAGGAGTTCTCCCCGTCGGCCTGCCCCTGCAGAAACGCAATCACGTCCTGGAATTTTGCGGCGTTGGAGGCGTCGGCCTCCACAAGTTTTTTGTGCGCGCGCAGAATGGCCGACTTGGTGGCGGCGTCCGCCCCGAGGCTGTCCGCCTCGGGCTCCGCCCTGAAATCGCATTTGCCCCCGATTTTCACAATCTCGTCCAATCCCACGTTTTCTATGAGCTCCAAATTCCGGCCCTCTATGTTGAAGAGGGAGACCGCGCCGCCGCCGAGCTTCAGAGCGACACCCGCCATCATTCCCATAAACGTGCTGTCCATGCCCGCGCACTTGGAAAAATCTATGCGCACAAAGCGGCATTTCCTGGCGAGCGCGAGGTCGAGGAACTCGCCCGCATGCCTGCAATTCAAATAGCTGGCGCGGCCGACCACCGCCATGTAGGCGGTGTCGCCCTCTATTTTTACCAGATACTTGACAGGCTCTGCCATTTTTACGGAAAGCGATTTTGCTGACGCGCCCCGGGGATTGCGAACTATTTTTCCAGAATCTTTTTGAGCACGTAGGGCAGTATTCCGCCGTGCTTGTAATACTCCACTTCGACGGGGGTGTCTATCCTCAGCGTCAGCGGCGCAGACAGCTCCGTGCCGTCGGCGCGCACTATTTTAAGCGACGCGCCCATACCCGGAGCGACCCCGCCGCCGAGACCCTCTATGGAGAAAAGCTCCGTGCCGTCCAGGCCCAGCGATTCGGCGTCCGCCCCGCCGGAGAACTCGAACGGAAGCACGCCCATGCCGATGAGGTTCGAGCGGTGTATGCGCTCGAATGACTTGGCAATGACGGCCCTGACGCCGAGGAGGGCGGTGCCCTTCGCGGCCCAGTCGCGGGAGCTGCCCATGCCGTAGTCGCGGCCGCCGAAAACGACGAGCCCGCGCCCCTCTTCGGCGTACCGCCGCGCCGCGTCAAAAATATACACGTTTTCGCCGACTCCGTCGATTTTTGTAAGGCCGCCTTCGGCTCCGCCGGCCATCTTGTTCCTTATCCGGACGTTGCCGAAAGTGCCGCGCGCCATAACCCGGTCGTTGCCGCGCCGCGAGCCGAACGAGTTGAAGTCCGCAGGCTCGACGCCGTGTTCGCGCAGGTACTTCCCGGCCGGGCTTTCGGGAAGAATCGCGCCGGCTGGGGAAATGTGGTCGGTCGTCACCGAGTCGCCGAGAATCGCAAGCGCCCTGAGGTCCGAAAGCTTCGGCAGTTCGCGGCCTTCCGCGGCAAACCCGTCGAAAAACGGGGGGTTTTGGATGTAGGTGCTGGAGCCGTTCCACTTGTAAACCGCGCCCTTCGGGCTTTCCACGGCGCGCCAGAGCCCGGGGCCCGACATGTCCGAATACCTCGATTCAAACATCTCCTTTTTGACGCAGGAGGCGATGCAGGCTTCGACTTCGGCAGACGAGGGCATCACATCCTTCAAATACACGGGCGTTCCGTCGGCCGAGACGCCAAGCGGCTCCCTGTCGAGGTCTATGTTCACGCGCCCGGCAAGGGCGAAAGCCACGACGAGCTGCGGGCTCATCAAATAGTTGGCCTTTATGAGGCCGTGCACGCGGGCCTCGAAATTGCGGTTGCCGCTCAGGACGCTGGCACACACCAAATCGTTCTTCTTAACAGCCTCGGCCACGCCCGCATCGAGCGGGCCGGAGTTTCCGATGCAGGTCGCGCACCCGTAGCCTGCGAGGTTGAAGCCGAGTTCGTCCAGATATTTCTGGAGGCCGGCGCAGGCGAGGTAGTCGGTCACCACGCGCGAGCCGGGGGCGAATGAGGTCTTGACATATGCCGGAGGCTTGAGGCCGAGCTCGCAGGCGCGCTTTGCAAGGAGCGCGGCCGCGATTATTACGGACGGGTTGGACGTGTTGGTGCAACTGGTGATGGCCGCAATCAGCACGCTTCCGTTTGAAATTTCGCCGCGGCCGGTCTCAAATTTCCCGGACGAATCCCTGCCGGTCTCGGCGAGGAGGGCTTCAAAGGACTCCCTGACTCCGCCAAGCTCAATCCTGTCCTGCGGCCGCTTGTGGCCCGCCACACACGGGCGGATTTTTGAAAGGTCGAGCTCCACAACCTTGGTGTAGTCGCATTCGCCGTCCCCGGGGATTCCGAATATACCCTGTTCGGTGAAGTAGTCTCTGGCAAGGGCGATGAGATTTTCCGGGCGGCCCGTAAGGCGCAGGTATTCGAGCGTCTTTTCGTCCGCCGGGAAGTAGCCCATCGTGGCCCCGTACTCTGGCGCCATGTTTGCAATGGTGGCGCGGTCGGCGAGCGAAAGCTCCCTCGCACCCTCGCCGAAAAATTCCACAAACTTACCCACGACCTTTTCGGAGCGGAGAATCTGCGTGACAGTTAGCGCAATGTCCGTCGCGCTCACGCCGTCTGCAACCTTCCCCGACACCCGGACGCCCACGACTTCCGGAACCTTGAAATACACGGGCTGGCCGAGCATCCCCGCCTCAGCCTCGATTCCCCCGACGCCCCAGCCGACTACGCCGAGGCCGTTTATCATCGTGGTGTGCGAGTCGGTTCCGACGACAGTGTCCGGATAAAACACCTTCGAGCCGCCCTCATCCTTCTCAAAGACAAGCCGCGCCAGATACTCGAGATTCACCTGGTGGATTATGCCCGTCGAAGGCGGAACCACGGAAAACGTCTTGAACGCCTGCTGGCCCCACTTCAAAAATTCGTAGCGCTCGCCGTTGCGCGCAAACTCCGTCTCAAGATTGATTTTGTAGGAGTCGGGGCTCCCGGCAGAATCCATCTGGACGGAATGGTCAACCACCAAATCCACCGGCACGAGCGGCTCAACCAGCGCCGGATTCCCCCCCTGGGCCGCAGCCGCATCGCGCATCGCCGCAAGGTCCACCAAAAGAGGCACGCCCGTGAAATCCTGAAGGACTATCCTGGAAACGACAAACGGCACCTCGTAGTCGCCGGGATTCTTCGCGTCCCACGCCGCCAGACGCCTCACATCGTCCTCGCTGGCCAATACGCCGTCGCAGTTGCGCAGAACGCTCTCAAGCACTATCCTTATGCTTACCGGCAGCCTCCTCAAATTTTTAAAACCCCGTTCTTCAAGGGCCCTGAGGCTGTAAATATAACCTTTTGTCCCGCCCTTCTCGGACGCGAACTCCTTCAAGCAGTCTAGCGGATTATTCATGTGAAATAAATATAAGACCAAAACTATTGCACCTGCCACACCGGAAATCAACCAATAAAACTTTATAAACGTACCGTAAGCGTTCCGCTTAACCTAAGATGCTCACGCATCTTGAAACGGCGTGCGCCGCCCGGGTCCGGGCGGCTGTGGGTTTATTCTCACGCATTGCCTGAAGGCAATCGCTGGACAGGTACAATCAGAAGCGTGCGATAAATTGCTACTATCAAAAATGAATTTGATAGCCTCTTTTTAAGAAGTAAGTGTTCCCTAAACGCATCATTTAATCTAACCAACGTACCGTTGGATCTAAGATGCTTTCGCATCTTGATACGCCGTGCGCCGCCCGAGTCCGGGCGGCTGTGGGTTTATTCTCACGCATTGCCTGACGGCAATGGCTGGACGGGTACAATCAGAAGCGTGTGTTAGGCGAGGATAGTTGAAGAGGTATTCGCCAGTCTCTTTTTATAAGTAAGCATTCAGCCTAATCTAATAAACGAACAAATTCAGTCCGTCCACGAACCTGACGCAATGCGGACAGCCCCCCCCGCCATCCTCTATCGTCCAATGGATAACGCAAAACAAAACCCAACGCAAACTTGGGGCGCAACAGCCTATCGAGTCCATTTGTTATTCGGACCTCTAAGAAATTCTGCTCTCCAAAATATTCAGATTATATCTTCCCGGCGCCTCCCTTTTATACTTCGTTTTCATTTTTCAAAGCGTCGCCTTCCCTTGCCGAAAACAGATTCTGCCATCGGCAGATTGGAGCTTGCCGAACATCCTCCGCAATACTCTCTCGATTGTCCATGCCCAACATACGCTCTAGATTATACTAACCCAACCATACTCTTGATTGTCCCCACCCAGCTATTGCCGTCAGGCAATGCGGTGAGACGAACTCACAGCCGCCCGGACCCAAGCGGCGCACGCCGTACCAAGATGCGAAAGCATCTTAGATCCAACGGTACGTTGGTGCGCAAGCATCTTAGGTTAAGCGGAACGTTTACTTATTTATAAAAAAGTATCCACTAAATTCACTCTAAATTAAACAAACCCAGCCACACTCTTGATTGCCTCCACCCAGCTATTGCCTTCAGGCAATGCGGTGAGAGGAACCCATAGCCGCCCGGACCCGGGCGGCGCACGCCGTACCAAGATGCGAAAGCATCTTAGATCCAACGGTACGTTGGCGGAGCGTTGGCAAGGATAAAAAAAGCCCCCGAAAAACGGGGGCTTTTAAAGTTTGTCAAAGTTGGATTAAAGCTTTGAAAGGTCCTCGTCAGTGAGGAGGATGGTCGTATTGATAGCGCCGTCAACGCCGTTATTGCTTTCGGCGGTAGGAGCGCTCACAGAGCCGGTGTCGGCATTGGGATCCTGAGCAACCGAGGGAGCGGAAACTTCGACCTTGCTGCCGTCAACGGTGCCCGCAACGCTCTCGCCGTCGGGGGAGACATTGAGGTCTACGCCCTTTTCGGAAGCCTTGCCGGAAGCGTCGGTGACGACGAGTTTCCCGGCGACATTGACAGAGCCTTCCACAAGGTTGAGCTGCGGATTGAATACGGCCTTTTCACTGCCGAAATTGAGCCTGATATCGGGGGCCTGGGAAGCCGGGAATACCGCGTCGATGGAAACGGGCTTGCCGGTGGCGTCCGAGAAAGGAACGCCCGCCGATGCGACTGCGAAAGCCTTCACGGCGGCGGCATGGTCGGGATTGAGAACGCCGGCTATCGCGGCGGAAAGGGATGATATGACTTCGGAAGCGTCTGCATTTGAGGGAAGCGCCGCAATAACCGCACGAGCCACGGTCTTGCCGTCAACAACCTGCTTGGACACGACAATCTTGCCGAACTTGGAGGGAACTTCAGTCGCCGCAGCCTGGGCATTGGCGGACGCGGGAGCCGCGGCATTTTCCTGGGCGGAAGCGAACGACGCCGCCGATATGGCCGCGAGAGCTACCAAAATAGTTTTCCAATTTTTCATTTTATTTCCTTTCAAAATGGGTGAATAGAGGGTTTTAAGACCAATTTTCCCACACGGTATTTCATTAGGTTGGAAAATTCAAGCTTTTTTTTGCTTTTTTTCATCTCCTGCCCTGGCGAAATCTATCTGCCTTTTAAATCTGTCGACAGATTCCACGCACACTTTAATCCGGTCGCCCACCTTGACGGTTTTGCCGGTTCTGCGCCCGCGCAGGACGGTGCCGTCGGGGTTGAGGCGGTAGATGTCGTCGCGCATCGTGTGCATGTGCACGAATCCGTAGGCCATAGACTCGGTGAGCTCCACAAAAAACCCGTGGCCGGTGAGGCTCGCAACGACGGCTTCAAATGCCTCTGGGGTGCCGACCCTGCGCTCGAAGAACTCCAGAAGCTTTACTTTTCTGGACTCGCGCTCCGCCTCGGCGGAGTTGTATTCGGTTTTTGAAATGTGGTCCGCAACCGTCTCCAAAGTTCCCTGCGATAGGGGTTTTGCCCTGCCCTTCGGGGCCGTCTCCATGCCGCGGGACTGCATATAAAAATTCAAGGCGCGGTGGACGGTGAAGTCCGCATAGCGGCGGATGGGGGAGGTAAAGTGGGCGTAATAGTGCTTCATAAGCCCGTAGTGCCCGTCCGGGGAGGCGCGGTAGAGGGCCCTTTTGAGCGAGCGCAGGAACTGGGTTTTCAGTATGTAGCCCTGCGGGTGCACGTTTATGGCCGAGAGCACCTTCATGACTTCGCGCCTGCGGGTCAGGTCCCCGGCGTATATGCCGAAGGAGTCCAGATATTCGCGCAGGTCGATGAGCTTTTCCTCGTCGGGGTCGTCGTGCACCCTGGAAATGAAGGGGATGTGGGCGTCGAAAAGCTCGCGCGCCACGGCCTCGTTTGCGGCAAGCATGAACTCCTCGACGAGCTGGTGGCTTTCGTCGTAGCTCACGCGCTCGATTTTCCTGGCGTAGCCGTCGGCGTCGCAGTAGATTTTGAAGTCGGGCATGTCGAGGTCGAGGCTGCCCTTGCGCATGCGCTTTTTGCGCAGGGTTGCGGCCAGGCTCCACATCTGCCTCAGATTTGTACGCAGGCGCTGGAGGAAGGCCCTGTCGAAAGAATCAAGGGGCTTGCCGCTGGAGCCTGTCGCGTAGTGTTCGGGGGGTCGGACGGCCTTGATTTTTTCGAGGTCGTTTTCCTTGAGGAAGGCGTGCGCCTGCTCGTATGAAAGGCGCTTGGAGCTGCGTATGACGCTGTTTGCGATTTTGACGCCCTTGCAGTCCCCGCCGGCGTCGAACGAGATGAAGACGCTCTTTACGAGCCTGTCCTCGTCCTCCACGAGGCTGCATATGCCGTTTGACAGCTCAAAGGGCAGCATCGGTATGACGGTGCCCACGAGGTAGGTGGAGTTTCCGCGCCGCTGAGCCTCCTTGTCGAGCGCCGAGCCCGGCCTGACGTATGCGGCCACGTCCGCAATGTGCACGCCTATTTCCAAAATCCCGTCCTTGCCGCGCCTGAACGACAGGGCGTCGTCAAAGTCCTTCGCATCCCCGGGGTCGATGGTGACTACCAGCTCGCCGCGCAGGTCGAGCCTTCCCGCCATTTCGGATTCCGAGACCTTCGACGGTATCGCCTCGACTTCGCGCAGCACGGCGTCCGGAAACTCCGACTGGAGGTCGTACTTTATAAGTATGGCCTTGTACTCGGACATCGGGGTGTGGCTCTTGCCCAGGTTTTCCACTATTTCCCCGGAGGGGTTTATGTGCTTTTGCGTCCATTCGTGGAGGGCCACCACCACCTTGTCGCCCTCGTCCGGGCGCGGGAGGGCGGCGGAGCGCGACGGGTCGCCCACAATCACGTCGTAGAAGAATTTGGGGTCGTCCGGCGCGACGTGCCAGAAGTTCGCGGAGCGGCGGAGGGTTCCTATAACGCGCGTCTTGCCGCGCTCGGTGACGCGTATGACGCGGGCGTACCTCACAGAGCCCGGCATCTCCTTTTCGCGCCGGGCGCGGCCGCCGCCGAAGCGCTCGTCGAGGATGCGCGCCAGCACCTTGTCGCCGTTGAGAGCGACCCCTGTGTCCTCCCGGCGCACGGAGACGTACGAGCCGTCGTCCAGACGTATCGACGCCGCCCCGCTCTGCCTGAACTCGATTGTCCCGCCCACGAGCCCGAGGTCCTTGGAGGCGCAGTACCTGCCGCCCTTTACATGCGCAACGCTCCCCCTGCGCACCATTTCCGCAACGACCCTCTTGAAGGCCGGATAGTCCTTGCGAGGGAGCTTGAGCTGCTCTGCGATTTCCGGGAGGCCGCTCGGCGCGTAGCTTTTGCTGCGCAAGAGCGACAGAATATTTTGGGACAGGAATTCCTCTTTCATAAAAACACGGTTCTAAGCTGTATCGGAATGAGAAGAAATATCGCAAGGGCGAACATCGCCACGCACAGCCTGGAGAATGCGAGCTCCGAAAGCCTCGACGAAAAGGCAAGAAGCGCAAGCATCGCCGCAAACAGGAAGAATCCGGCCGCAAACTTCGCCCACATGACAGGGGACGGATCCGAGCCTGCTGCGGCCGCGATGCCGAGGCCCGCCGACGCCGCCATGGCAAGGCACGCCGCGCCGAGGGACCTGCGGGCAAACCTCACGAGCCGAGGAAGCGGAAGCAGGGCGCGGGAGAAGGCGTCGTTTGCCCGGGTTTTCAGGGAGCGGCGCTGAAGGACGTACATGCATCCGAAAAAAGACGACAGCGCGATGAAGGAATACGCCACTATCGCCACGGCGGCATGCACTGCCGCAAGGTCCCCCGCCGTGGGCTCGGCCGCGCAGACCTTCTCGGAGAACACCGGGCACATGAGCGGCAGCGCGGTGAGGGCGCAGGCCGCAAGCGCCGTGAGCGAGCCCAGAATCTTCACCCGCAAAACGGCCGCGGCCGAGAGGTCCACGGCAACAATCATCCACGCGATTGCCTCCAGAAGCTCGTACGAATTGTAAACCGGGAGCCTGCCGCACCTCGCGGCCACGACGCCAAGGGCCGACGTGTGCGCCACAAAGCCCGCGAACGCCAGCGCGAAAAACCAGAAGCCGCCGCCCTCCCCCCTCTTCAAAAAGGACGCAAAAGCCGCAGCGAAGGACGCCCCGTAAAGGAGGGCGGCTATTCCGAAGAGTGTCGCTGGAGAATTCAATGCAGTCCTTTCAAAAGCCCTTCGAGAAGTTCGGCGTGGGCGTCGGAATCGTTCAGGCACGGGACGAACTCGAAGGAGCGCCCCCCGGCCTTGAGAAAAGTGTCGCGCAAATCGCGGCCGATTTCAAGCGTTGTTTCCACGCAGTCGCAAAAAAAACCGGGGCACACAACAGCCAGCCTTTCCGCGCCGGATTCCGCGAGGGTCCGGGCGGCGTCCGCAGCGCGCGGAGAAGTCCACCTGCCGAAGTCCATCACCGACTGCCACGCAAGCTCCATCCGGACACCCGGCATCCGGGATTTGAGAAGCCCGAACGTCTCCCGGCAGAACCGGGCGTAGTCGCATCGCTTAAGCTGGCTTAGCGGCACCCCGTGAAAGCACACGAGAAGCGCGTCCGCGCGGGCTGCGGCAGCCGCCGCCGAAGCCGCCACCGCATCTATGTAGGCCGGATTGTCGTGGTAGCTTTCGACCGTCGCGCCCCCGCCCGCCGCCCTTACGGCACGCAGCGCGGGGAAAGTCATGGAGCTTGCCCTCTGCGGGTAGAGGATTACAAACGCCGGGTTCGAGCGGCCCTGCGAACGCATGGCGCGCACCGCGTCGGAAACAGACGGGCTGCCGCACACGCCCCCCCAGCCGACGGGGACGCCCAGCCTGGCCGAGAGCTTCGCCGCAAGCGAGCCTGCGAATCCGGCGGCGGGATGAACGCCGCAGGCGGAGACGGCCCGCAGGTTTTGCAGGTACGCGTCCGCGCGCTTTTCCGATATCCTCCATGCCAGGAATTTCCTGAGCGGCCACGGGACGTTCAGCACGTCCGCGTCGCCCAGGAAGGCCCGGATAAAATCCGCGCACGCGCCGCGCTCGAGCGCCGCAGGGACGCCCAGGCAGACCAGCACTGCGCAGTCAAAGCTCATTGGGGGACAGACTCGGCCGCAGCGAGGGCGTTTTCCATGCAGGAGCTGACCCCCACCCCGCCCAGGTACGAGCCAAGGAGCCTCACGGTCGGAAATTCCGCGCGCGCCTCGGCGGCGGCCTCCAGAAATTCCCCGTAGCCCACGTTGTACTGGGCGATGCCGTTTTCCCAGCGGAACACGCGCTCGAACATGGGCTTGCCCGAGAGGCCGACGAGGCGGCGCAGGTCGTCCAGGGCAAGCTCCACAAGCTCCGCGTCGCCAAGCTTTGCAAGCTCCGGGGAGCGCATGCCGCCCACATAGCATGTTATCGTCACGCACCCGCTCGGCGCGCGCCCGCCGAACACCGTAGAAACGAACAGGGCGCCGAGAATCCTGTAATTTTTCTCCTTTTCAGGGACCAGCGCGCCGAACCCGTCCAGGGGGTGGGCGACGTCGGACCTCCTGAAACCCATCGTAACCGAGGCGACGGGCGCATACTCTATCCTGTCGAGCGGAGCGAGGGCCGCGGCCAGCGTGCCGGGCAGGGGAAGCTCCCTTATTTTTTTTGCGGGGACGGCTATCACCATCTCGTCGAATTCGTCGCAGTCCTCGCCCGTGTCGGAAGTCCAGCAGACCCGCCAGCCGCCCATGTCGTAGTCCACGCTGGCGATGCGCGCGCCGAGGGAGAGGCTGCCGTCCAGAAGAGAGGCGAGCCTGTCCACCAGCTCCGCAAGGCCGTCCTTGAAGGATATCATGACCGGCTTGAAGAAGTTTCCGGCCGCGGCCTTCTCCCTGCGGGCCTTCATGCCCCCGCGCACTATCGAGCCGTACTTCTGCTCAAGCTTCCAGAACGGGGGGAAGGCGTACCTGGCCGAAAGTTTCTCGGGGTTGCCGCCGTAGATGCCCGCCATGAAGGGGTTCATGCCGTAGTCGAGGGCCTCGCGGCCCATGCGGTGCACGGTGAATTCGGCGACGCTCGGGTCGGAGTCCGGGTCGTGCGGCTTCTTCCACAAGTCGGCCAGAATCCTGAATTTTCCGGCCAGCGAAAAGAGGGGGCTGAACGCCATTTTTACCGGGTTCATCGGCACCTCGCAAATCTTGCCGTTCTTTACGAAAAACCGTTTTTTGGAGAGGCTGTTTGAAGTCACCATCCGGCCTTCGAGTCCGATTTCCCTTATGAAATCGAGGGTCTTTGCGCTCTGAACCATCACGGAATTGGAGCCGCTCTCCGCCCTGAAGCCGTTCTCGGAGACGGTATTTATGACGCCGCCCGCGCGCGGGGCGGAATCTATGACGCGGACTTCAAAGCCCCGCTCCTTGAGGCGGTACGCCGCCGTCAGGCCGCTTATGCCGGCCCCTATAACTAATATCTTCTTTGCCATATGAAAAACGCTTTCCTGATTTTTTTAAAGTATGCGGGGCTTCGCGCGCCTTTCAAGCCCAATCCGCTCCCGCGCCCGGCGCCGGAAAAACAGGCTCTCCCTCCGCGCGCAGGGCGCGAAAGCGGGGACGGGGCCGTTAAAATTCCGCGCCGCGCATTTTTATATCGTACAAAGCCAGGGGGGCTTTTTAAAAAAGCATCCGGACGCCTTCCATAAACCGCCTCCGCCCCATCCCCGGCGCCGATGCCGCCTGCAAAGCCGTGCATTTCAGGGCTTGGCATACTGCGCAGGAAAAATGATTCCACAATGAGCCCGAGGCCCTTCAGAAAACGCGGCAGGCCCTCCGGCGGCTTGGCGCGCGGCATGCCCGATACCATTTTGCAAAATTCTCCCTGTGGCAGGGCATCTGCCGTTATCCGGCACAATTTTCCAGACTTTGGAATCTTGCCGCACATACGTGCCCTAAAAAACATGGGCCTGCGCGGATTGGAATGCTTGAAAAAACAAAGGGGCTGACATAGATAAAAACGCCCCGAAAGAAATGAAAAACCGGGCGTCGTTTCGCGGAAGCTCAGGCGGGATTTTCCCATCCGCGTAATCCGCATAAAATTCCATTTCAGAATCCGCTTTCCGTTCCCTTATCTTCGCCAGGCCCAAAACAAAATAACCCGTCGCCATCCGGAACATGGCGGGGTTTGCTTTGCGATGAATTTTGCCCACGCCCCAATATCCGGCTATCTGCGGCGATTCCCCGCGTTCGCCTCTCTCATTAAAATATGAAATAAACTGACATAACTTTTCTGGCAATGCGTAAAAACTGTGCGCCCAAAGAAACGCACAAAAGCCCATAGGAGCGAATGCGCGCGGCGGAACGCGCGGCAGGCGGGACATGCGGGCGAATAATAGCAAGCTAAATACCCGCAGACGAACCGTGCCCGATGAAGCCTGTGGCAAAACCTTAAAACACGCATTATTTGAAGATAAAAAAAGGGGCGCCCCAAGGGACGCCCCAAAATATCCGTCTGGCGGACAAAGGCCGTTAGGCCTGGCCTGCGAGATACTTGTACTTGGCCCAGCGCTTGTCGATGAATTCCTGGGCAAACTTGGCCAGCTCTTCGGCGCGCTCCGGATTGGAAGCCTGGAGCTGCTTGAAGCGGTTTTCGTTTTTCATGTACTCCACGACGGGGAGCTTCGGGTCGGGGCAGTCCAGCTTGAACGGGTTCTGGCCTTCCGCAGCCTTGCGCGGGTCGTAGCGGTAAATCGGCCAGTAGCCGCTCGCCACCGCCGCCTTCTGGTGCTCGACGCCGTTTACGAGGTTGAAGCCGTGGGATATGCAGTGGGCGTAGGCGATTATTATCGACGCGCCCTTGTAGCTCTCGGCCTCGCGCATGGCCTGTATGACCTGCGAATCCTTGGCGCCCATGGAAACCTGGGCGACATAGACGTTGCCGTAGTCGACAGCGAGCATGCCCAGATCCTTCTTCGGGGTGGACTTGCCCTTGGTCGCAAACTTCGCGACGGCGCCAATCGGGGTGGACTTGCTCATCTGGCCGCCGGTGTTGGAGTACACTTCGGTGTCCAGGACGAGGACGTTCACATTCCTGCCGCTTGCGAGGACGTGGTCGAGGCCGCCGTAGCCGATGTCGTAGGCCCAGCCGTCGCCGCCGATAATCCAAACGGCCTTTTCGACGAGGTCGTCCGCCAGGGCGGAGAGGGCCGCAGCTTCAGGCGACGCGTCGCCTGCGAGCTTGGACTTGAGGGCTGCCACGCGTTCGCGCTGGGCGGCGATTCCCGCCTCGCCGGACTGGCCGGCCTCAAGTATGCCCTTCACAAGGTCGTCGCCAACCTTGCCCGCGACTTTCTGCAGGAGTTCCTTTGCCATCGCCTCCTTCTTGTCGAGGGAGATGCGGTAGCCCATGCCGAATTCGGCGTTGTCTTCAAAGAGGGAGTTCGCCCATGCGGGGCCGCGCCCTTCCTTATTGACCGCGTAGGGAGTGGTCGGCAGGTTGCCGCCGTAAATCGAGGAGCAGCCCGTGGCGTTGGCGACGAGCAGACGGTCGCCGAAGAGCTGGGTGAGCATCTTGATGTACGGGGTTTCGCCGCAGCCCGCGCACGCGCCGGAGAATTCAAACAGCGGCTCGCGGAACTGGACATCCTTTACGGTGTCGGAGAGCTTCAGGCGGTCTGCATTGGGAAGTGAGAGGAAGAACTCGAAGTTTTCGCGCTCCTTCTCGCGCACGTTTTCCTGGTTCACCATCATGAGGGCCTTGACGCCCTCCTCCGTGCGGCTCTTGCCCGGGCAGACGGCGGCGCAGAGTCCGCAGCCGGTGCAGTCCTCGACGGCCACCTGGATTGTGAACGACGCGTCGGGGTAGTCGCGGCTCTTGAACTTTGTGCTCTTGAACGATTCGGGCGCGTCCTTGAGGAGCTCCGACGGGTAGAATTTGGCGCGGATGGCGGCGTGCGGGCATATCGTGGAGCACTTGGTGCACTGTATGCAAAGCTCCGGATTCCACGCGGGAACCTCGATTGCGATGTTGCGCTTTTCCCACTTCGTAGTGGCGGACGGCCAGACGCCGTCGACGGGCATGGCGGAAACCGGGAGCTTGTCGCCCTCGTCGCGCATCATGATGGCCGTCACGCGCTTTACGAAATCGGGGGCGTCGTCGGACACGGTCTTGGGGAAGCCGCGCTGGCTCGTCACGGATGCGGGAACCTTGACTTCGTGCAGGTTCGCCACGGACGCGTCGATGGCCGCAAAATTCTTTTCGACGACGGCCTTGCCCTTTTTCATGTAGGTCTTTTCAGCGTAAGCCTTGATTTTTGCGATGGCCTCGTCGCGCGGGAGCACGCCGGAAATCGCAAAGTAGCAGGTCTGCATGATGGTGTTGATGCGCCCGCCCATGCCGGTTTCCTTGGCGACCTTGTAGGCGTCGATGACGTAGAAGCGGAGCTTCTTTGAGATTATCTTCTCCTGGACCTCGCGGTTGAGGAAGTTCCAGACCTCGTCGGCGCCGTGGGTTGCGTTAAGCAGGAAGACGCCGCCCTCGGCCGCGCGGTCGAGGATGTCGTACTTGTCCATGAACGAGAACTGGTGGCATGCCACGAACTGCGCGTTCTTGATGAGGTAGGGAGCCTTGATCGGGTCGGGGCCGAAGCGCAGGTGCGAGACGGTTATGCCGCCGCTTTTCTTGGAGTCGTACACGAAGTACGCCTGGGCGTAGTTGTCGGTGCCGTTGCCGATAATCTTGATGGAATTCTTGTTCGCGCCGACGGTGCCGTCGGAGCCGAGGCCGAAGAACACGGCGCGCAGAACGTTTTCGCTTTCGAGGTCGAAGGATTCGTCCCAGGGGAGGGAGTTGTGGGTGACGTCGTCAACGATGCCCACCGAAAAGTGGTTCTTCGGGGATGCGGCGAGGCCGTTTTCAAACACGCCCTTTGCCATCGCGGGGGTGAACTCCTTGGAGCCCAGGCCGTAGCGGCCGCCGAGGAGCTTCGGGTCGATGGAGACCGCGCCGGAGTTGCGGCCCTCGACAATCGCCGCAGCAGCGTCGAGGTAGAGGGGCTCGCCCGCGCTTCCCGGCTCCTTGGTGCGGTCGAGCACGGTGACGGTCTTTACGGTGGAGGGGATGACCTTTGCAAAGCGCGCCGCGTCGAAGGGCATGAACATGCGGACCTTCACCACGCCGAATTTGCCGCCCTTTGAGTTGAGGTACGCCGCAGTCTCCTCAAGGGTCTGAACGGCGGATCCCATGGCGACCACCACGTGCTCGGCGTCGGGCGCGCCCGCGTATTCATAAAGCCCGTACTGGCGCCCGGTGAGCCTGGCGAACTTGTCCATGTTGGCCTGAACGATGTCGGCGCACCTGTTGTAGAAGCCGTTGCGCGCCTCGAGGCCCTGGAAGAACACGTCGGGGTTCTGCGCGGTGCCCTTGATGAAGGGGCGGTCGGGGCTGAGCGACCTGTTGCGGAATTCGAGCACCTTTTCGTAGGGCACCATTTCCTTCAGCACGTCGTCGCCGACAAATTCGTAGGTGTTTACCTCGTGGGAGGTGCGGAAGCCGTCGAAGAAGTGGAGAAACGGCACGCGGCTTTCGAGGGTTGATGCGTGCGCGATTGCGGCCATGTCGTGGGCCTCCTGGACGGAGTTGGAGCAGAGCATGGCAAAGCCGGTCTGGCGGCAGGCCATGACGTCGCCGTGGTCGCCGAAAATCGACAGGCCGTGGCTCGCGAGGGCGCGGGCCGAAACATGCAGGACAAACGGCGTGAGTTCGCCCGCTATCTTGTACATGTTGGGAATCATCAAAAGCAGGCCCTGCGACGCCGTGAAGGTCGTCATGAGCGTGCCCGTCGAAAGGGCCCCGTGGACGGCGCCCGCCACGCCGCCCTCGCTCTGGAGCTGCGAGATTTCAGGCGTGGTGTCCCAAAGGTTCTTCTTTCCCTTTACAGCCCATTCCTCGCAGGACTCCGCCATGGGGGAGGAGGGGGTTATGGGATATATTGCAATCGTTTCGCTCAGCCTGAAGGCGACTGACGCGACCGCCTCGTTGGCGTCCGTGATGCATTTGTTTTTCATATGCGATGAGTGTGATTTGATTAGTTGAAATACCCGCCGCAAAAGCGGCTGTAATGAACGGCGGGGCGGAGTTTTTATCAAAAAAAACACGCCCACATTATTCAAATAGCTTGTCAAGCTACGCCCGCAAATTTCTCCCGTCAACCAAAAAGCGATTTTTTCGCCCCCCGGCCGCGCCGCCTCAATCGAAAGAGAAGGCTCCGGGCCCATCCTGTCTCTTATACACATCTGACGCTGCCGAC